>Ga0129333_10002709_pt1 | contig 16513 bp, 29 predicted proteins | sample CPB6_08_DNA_FD_94474 | JGI IMG/M metagenome (GOLD analysis project Ga0129333, IMG submission 94474) | Freshwater to marine salinity gradient microbial communities from Chesapeake Bay, USA - CPBay_Sum_0.6_0.8_DNA | ecosystem: Environmental > Aquatic > Marine > Coastal | place: USA: Chesapeake...
AGAACCGCATAAACACCACCACGAGGACGGGCAGGACGACCAACGGGATGAGGAGGGCACTACCGCCCGCGGCTATCGACATCATACCGGCGGCCGCGATTCCGAACACGAGCGTAACCAGGCCGCTCAGCAAAAGCTTGGCGAACGGCGAGAGGATTCCCGAGACGATGTAGAGCAACGGGAACAGAATATTCAAGTAGAACGCGGCGACGACCGCGGCGATCCCGACGAGCACCTTGACCGCGAGGGGAAGCATATACCATACGCGCGCTTTTTTTTGCGAATACGCCGAGCGGCCGGGAAAAACACGTTATCACGATTATTTGATGAACTGCGAGGATAACAAATCCCACCCGAACCGCATAAACACCGTCACGAAGGCGGCCAGGACGACCAACGGGATCACCAGGAAGAGGAGGAAGGAGGCACTATGACTACTGTCCCTGCCGCTCGCCCCGGCCATTATACCGGCGATCACGACTCCGGGCGCGGCGAGGATCGCGGTGACGAGGGTCATGGCGATGACGACGCCTCCGGCGATCCGGGAGAGCACCTTGACCGTCGCGGGGGAAAGCATATACCGTACCGCATATTTTTTTGGACGACGCGTTTGTTATCAAAAACATAAATGTTTCTCGCTGGTATATGACGGACAAGGACGGCGGCTCCGACATGAACTCCACGCCGATTTCCAAGCTCCCGCCCCCCACGCTGGCCGGTGGTAACATGACCGCCGAGACGGCTCCCCTCCCCCAGGGGGTCAATTACCAGGAAATTCTCAGGAGCGTCGACCTGGCCAGGAACAACCCTTCCCAGCTCTCCGCGCCGCTGCGCCAGCAGCCGGACCCCAGGTCGTCCTCGACGTACGAGGAGGAGCCGGAGTTTCAATCGACGCGCCCCCGGACTCGAACCAGGGCGGCGGGGGGGCGCGCGCAGCAGCAAACCACCACCCAGATCGTCGGCCGTCAGCGCTCTGACGGCCCGATTCCGGCGGCCGAGGCGCCGCCGTCGAAATTCGACTTCAAATTCTTGCGCCCCGGCCTGGTCGTGGCCGCCATCGTGTTCATCGTCCTCCTGAAAATCGCCCCGCTCGTCGCGAATAAACTACCGTTTTCGATCGATTCCGTTACAGGAAAATTCACCACCGCGGGCTTGCTCATCGTATCGTTTCTCGCGGGAGGGACGTTTTTGTTCGCCGACGAGATGATCAAAAAATACACGTGAATTAATCGTCGTCGTCGTCCACGAACAGGCACTCGTCGGGGTCTCCGGTCGTCCAGAATTTGAGCTGGGCGATTTTCCACCGCGGGCCCCAGACCCCGTCGCCCGTCCACGCGCCCGACAGTTCGATCAGCGCGGAACAACTTTTCGCGCTCGCCAGCTCAGCGGAAAGCTTTCCGGATTCGTCAAACGCCATCGTGTCCGAAAACGCCATCACGGAAAAAGAAGACGAGTACACGGCGGAACGTATCGCGCGCTGGGTCTTCCACGGCCCGCTCGCGGACTCTTCGACGCGTTTCAGCCATCGCTCGAACTCGCGGTGCACGGGGTCGAGCTGCTTGAGCTTCATGGACACCCGAAACGTTCCGGGCGAGTGGAGAGACACGACGCACGCGCATTTCGGGGTCTGGACGACGACTTTGCCCCCTCCTGGAACCCCGGCGACCACGTTCGTCCCGTGCCCCCGCTTCCACGCGATAGATTCCGGGTTCACGAGCCGGAAATCCATGAGGCCAGGTCGCGATGCCCCATCTTAAACTCAAGTTCCCTCGCGTCCGGGGCCCATATCACGGTGGGAACGCCGCCCCGGATCGTCAGCGCGCGCGCGACTTCTCGAAAGGCGCGTTCGTCGTTCAGTATGCGCCCTCTCGCGTACGCGTCTTCCAGACACTCCTCGGTCCGCCGACCGAGGCAAATGTCGACGTCGAACGCGTCGTGGGGGTCGCCGCCGCACCCGATCGCCACGTGGTGGTACTCGAGCCCGAGTTTTTCGGAGAGAACGCGCGCGAGCGTGTGCGTCAGGTCGTCGAGCTCGGTCCTCTTCGATTTCACGAGCTCGATCGGGCAGACGCACACGCCGGTTTCGGGCATCCGCTCGAAAAAGTCCAGCACGGAGGATTCTGACAGTTTCCAGAGTGGCGTGCCCCCCAGCTTCTTGGCGATCAGCTCCTTGTCGTCCAAACGCATCGCGTCCACGGTCGCCACGACGAGAGGCATGCCCCAGGGCGAACACGCGTTCGTTAAACTTAAAGATCTTTCTTCGGTTTGTTTCTTATCATGAGCGGCGTGCAAGCGTTCAACGACATGCTGAAGACGTTCGTCCAGGAGCTCGCGGACGTGTTCCCCGACAACTCTGGAATTTCCCATTTCCTCGGATCCATGGACGACGTGGTGGCGCTGGATCCCAAGATGCCCATGAACACGTTCGTCAAGACCGTGGGGCCCTTCTCGAAGCAGATCACCGCGCGCGACGAGTCCATGTTCGAATCCATGAGATTCCCGGGCATCGACTTTCACGAGCTCTGGCACTCGAACATTTCCGAGACCACCAAGGAGGCCATATGGCAGTACCTCGGCATGCTGGTGGTCATTTCCACGACCGTGAACGCGATTCCTCCCGAGGTTTTGGGTTCCATCGAATCCATGGCCTCCGAGTACGCCGGAAAACTCGAGCGCGGGGAGATCACCATGGACGCGATCATGCGCGACGCCGTCGAGCAGCTGAAGGGCGTCGACCTTTCCGGGATCGAGGGGATGGACATCTCCGCGCTGACGTCCGGCCTCGGAATGGCGGGGATCCCGGGGCTGGACATCGCCGCGGGGCTGCCGCCGGGGCTGGACATCGCGTCGCTCCTCGGCGGGGGCGAGGAAAAGGACGTGCTCGCGCTTCTAGAGGCCGCGAGACCCCCGCAGCCTTCCCCGAAAAAGAAATCATCAAAAAAGTCCAAAAAGTAATATCTTGACGGATGTATAATGAGCGATCCGGTCTGGTACCGAGACATGGGCATTCTGCAGGCGAAGTACGACGAATTCTTCCCGACGGCCTCCCAGACGGACGCGGAGCGGCTCAACGCGTTCGTCAGGCTCGTGGGGTACGCGAGCGTCGCGGCGTTTTTGATGCGATTCAACCCCAAGTACCTCATCATGGGCGTCGTGATCGTCGGCGTCGTCTCGTACGCCTACGAACTCTACGGAATGCGCGCCCGCGACGAGTCGTTTGCAAACATAAGACCGCAGAACGTCCAGAGAGGCCCCCGGAAATGTTCGCGCTCGACTCCCGAAAATCCGTTTTCGAACATGACCATCGGGACGCTGATCAACGAACCGACGAGGGCTCCCGCGTGCTCGTACGACGACGACGGCGTCGCGGGCGATATCCGGCGCAATTTCAACAGGGGGCTCTTCAGGAACCTCGAGGACGTCTACGAGGTCGAAAATTCCCAGCGCCAGTTTTACACGATGCCGGTGACCACCTCGGCGCCGGACACCATTGCGTTTGCCGAATTTTTGTACGGGAGCCGGGGGAAGACGTGCAAAGAACTTCCGGAAAAATGCGAGCCCGCGTTCGCCACCAGAAACTGATCACATCGCCGTCAGGTTTTTCAGCGACCACGCGGCCACCAGCACCGCGAGAGCCGTGGTCACGAACGCGTACAGACCTTGTGCGATGAAAGCGATCGCGCCCACGAACGCTATCGCGTAAACGGTCTTGGTAGTGTCGAAATTCTTCAGCTTGTCCTTCACGCTTTCGATGCTCTTCGACAGGGGCACGTTCAGGAAGTCAAACATCGATATCGCGACGTCGCCGTTTGATTTCTTATCCATCTCCATTGCGAATACCCCACATTATTTTCGTGGCACGTGTCAATGAAAAGCAGGATCCCCGGCGACAAGCTCCTAGACGCGTACAACGCGATCGCCCGGGACATCGTTGATCCGTCGACGACGTTTGTCCTGAAAAACGTCGACGGAAAAACGAGAATAGTGACGGAAAAATCTTCCGCTCAGGTTCCCAAACCCCCTCCTCCCCCGCCGGGTCGTCCGTAAATCAGAACCCGATCGCGGTCGTGTTCTCGTACAGCTCGAACGGTTCGACGAGGTGCCGCGCGCCGCCCGAATGGTACTCGAAATCCTCGTCCTCGAAATCCTCGTCCTCGAAATCCTCGTCGTGCGCCGTTTCCTCGTCGTACGCCGTTTCCTCGTCGTTGGAACGCGCGACAAAAACATCGTCGGCCTCCATGTCCATGTCTTCCATGTCCATGTCTTCCATGTCCTCGTCGTCCTCCATGTCCATGTCGTCTTCCATGTCCATGTCGTCTTCCATGTCGTCGTCCTCGTCCACGACGATCTGGTTATCATCATCGTCCGCGTCGTCGTCCTCGTCCTCGTCTTCGTCCTCCATGTCGACGTCCTCCCCGTCGTAGCGTTCCATACGCCAACGCCCATCGTTCCGGCTCCACCGGCTGTGTGTCATATCGGCTTTGGTGTCACGTACGAAGATGTAGTACAACAGCCCCGCGACCGCGACCGCGATCGCGATCTTGATCAGAGTATCGTTGTTTGGAAACGTCCACTGCATGTGTTACAGAGCAATCATTTTTTTTTGATCACCTTGACATCCTTGTTCTTCCTGTACTCCTTGAATTGCTCCTCGGTCATCGGGGGGCCGAACGTCACGCCGATGTCCTTCGGTTTCAATTTGGACCAGTCCGCGTTCGACCAGTCGACGGACTCGGAATTCGACTTCATGGACTGGACCTGCTTGTCCCACGCGAGCATCATCTCTTTCGCGAGCTTCTTGGCGTCGTCCTCGGAAGACATGTCGGGCGCGCCGATCGTTTCCCTTAAATCATCATCGCAAGATCTTTCGCGCTCCCACGCACCCGACGAAATCCTGGGGGCCGCTGACGTTCGACTGATTCTCGACGTCCGCCCACACCTCGCCGCCGTACATCTCGAAAAAACGCTTCGTGCCCGGAACGAAGCGGCCGTCGTGCACGCCGTCGAGGGCGAACGACGATTTTTCGGGGGATACGATTTCGGGAAATTTCGACGCGATGTCGTCCACGACCTCGCGTCGCACGAACAGCCCGTCGACCCACTCGACGCCCTTGGCCGCCGCGTACCCGTCGGGCCTCGGGAGTCCCTCGAGCTTGGCGTTGTACGCGTTTCCGACGTGCTGGGGGAGCTCGGCGGACGTCGCGCATTTTTCCTTGACCCGCGCCCAGTCGACGGAAGGACGAGGGGAGGGGCTGATCACGACCTTTTCGCCCGATCTGCACGCCTTGAGCGCAAAGATCCCGGGGACGTAGGCGTTGTGTCGGAGGACGAACGCGGCCGCGCACGATTCGTCCTTGTGGAGCCTGTCGAGCGCGTCGTTGAGTCGCTCGACGAACACGAGCTCGGCCGCGAAACCGTTTTCCGCGGCGGTGATCAGCTCGAGCTGGGCGTGCATGATGGACACGCAGCACTGCAAATTCATTTCCGGTCTCCCGTCGGTGACCACGGCCAGGAGGACCCGAGGGAGCGGCGGGGACATTCCGATCCGTTTCCTGGTAGATCCTAAGTGCTTGCGACAAACCTCTCCCGAACGTCTCCCCTGAACATGTTGGTCCCGGTGTGACTGAGGGGCGTCAGGAGGTCCGCCCAGATCTCGCCCCCGATCTGCTGGTACCGCCTGCAGAACGAGTAGTCCTCGCTGAGGAACCTTTTGGTGTCGGGATCGATCATGCACGCGAACATGGCGACGTAATTGTCGATATTCTGGCCCATGATATCGTTCACCGCGAACAGCTCGCCTCTGTACGCCTCGCGCATCCTTTCCAGGACGCGACGCTTGATCATCAGGAACCCGGTGGCCGTGTCCAGAACCCTGACGAACCCGTCGACGATTTCCGTGTCCCCCTGGACGTTGATGTTGAAATCGAGACCCATCTGGCGGACGTCCTCGGGGTCGCCGTCGCGCAGCTTTTCCTTGACCTTGGCCCAGTCGATGGATTTTTTGGGGTACACGGCGCTCACGACGTCCCGGTCGAAATCGAGCAGTCTGAACACCGAGTTCGGATCGAACCCGATGTCCGCGTCGATGAAAAGGAAGTGGGAGTAATCGCTGTACTTGAGATACCGCTCCACGAGCACGTTACGCGCGCGCTCCACCAGGCTCTCGTTACCGATGAAATCGACCTGGAGGGGGACGCCTTTCTTGACGCACAGCGCCTGGAGCGCGATCAGGCTCGCGGCGTACGAATTGGTCACCTGGCACCCGTAGCACGGGGTCGCGAGGTAGACGCTGCGCTGCGGTTTTGGAATCTCCACGGGGCTCCCAAACTCTTCCTGGGGGAGCTCGACGATGTCCGTCACCGGCATATGCATTACAAAAAAGAGCGATGGCGTTAAGCGTTTAAGGCACCGCCGTTCGATCCAGAACCACCACGCAAAAAGATGAGTACGATGATTCGCGCGTTTTTTGTCGTTTCGCACGCGGTTGCGCTCGCGTATTATTACGGATCCAAGGCCGCGGGCGGGGGGTACGGCGACTGATCGACGATCAGGCCTTCTTCTTCGTCTTCGACCGCGTGAGGCTGTCCCTGGTCGTCACCGCCCTGTTGTTGAAAATATTGTCCAGGAGCTCGCCGGCCCTGGACTCGTCGACGACCTTTCTCAGCTCGCCGAGGATGTGCTCCTTCTTCACGCCCTCGACGCGCTTCGATTCCTTCCGCACCAGCTTGCCGTCCTGCAGCGCGCACTCGTCGATATCGTTGGCCTTCATGAACTCGAGGATCACCTCGGCCAGCTCGGTCTTTTTCTTGCGGACGTCCTTGAGCTGCTTGCTCGTCTCGTTGAGCTGATCGTGGACCGCGATGTACTCCTTCACGGCCTCCTTGAAAACTTCCTGGGGATCCATGGCGTCGTGGCGTTTTCTCGTTCGCGAATCCTTAAGCATGTTACGGTCAAAAAGTCTGATCATATGGCAACGAATGAAACACATCCCGATCCAGAAGCACGCCGGACAACCCGTGCAGCTGGTTCACAACAACGGACGAATCGCCAAACGAACGATCATCGCGTTCACGGACGCGTCCATCCGCACGTCGGGGATGGGAATAGGGGTCGCGACGCGCTGCAGCGACGACGGGTACGCGTCAAAAACCACGCTGCGCGCAAAACACGTCGCGCGGGACATCAACGAACTCGAGATGGGCGCCATATTTCTCGCGCTGGAAGCGACCGACCAGGCGGCGGACATCGTGGTGTACACCGACAGCCAGACGGCCATTCACCAGATGACGGGGGTCACCTCGACCAAAAAATACGAGCGGCTGACGCAGCTCATTTTACGGGCGGGGAGGTCGAGGAAGGGCGCGACGTCGGTGTGCAAGGTCAAGGCGCACTCGGGGAACGAGGGAAACGATCTGGCGGACGCCCTCGCGGCGGAAGGCACGCGGAGCGCGTACGCGTTCGAGCTTCCGCGGGACGGCGACGATTTGGATATCTGGCGCGCTCGGCACGTCGAGGAGGAACACGTGCTGTGCGTTCGCGAGACGCCGACCGGCACGCGTATTTTTTCTGATCCAATCTGAATGGTCTCCCAGGACTTCAGATCGGCGGTCGATAGGTACACGAGCATCGTGGTGGTGATAGCCGCCGTCGCCAACGTCCTGAAATTCGCGCTGGCTCGCGACGCCGCCGCGCTGTACACCGTCGCGGTCATCGGCAGCGTGTCGTTCATCGCGCTCGCGATCTACATGAGGTACTTCGCGACCAGCGTCACCCAGGTCATCAAGGGGCTGAAGGCGGGGTGAAAAAAAAAAACGAAGCGTACTGAAATGGCATCCAGAGTCGCAAAAATCGAGAAACGCGAACTCCCCAAAAGGCTGGAGGACAATCAGGTCGCGGCCACGGACTCGTGGTGTCGATACGAGCCCCTGTCGTGTCTGACCCTCGTGGGCACCGAGACGCTGTTCATAGCGTCCGCGTACGTATCGACGTTGCTGCTGCTCGGGGGGGCTCTCCCGGCCGCGATCAACGTCGCCAAGTTCATGGCCGTGTTCGTGTTTTTGTCGTTCTCCGCGCGCATGATCTCGGACGCGCTCAGCGACAAGATCACGATCGCGGCCACCTCGGCCCTGGGCCTGAAGATGGTGTCGCTCATAGCCCCCAAAATCGTGGGCTGGTAGTGTTTTTTTTTTGTACCCCATGAGTACAAATGGTTCTGACGAGAACGACCCTCCAGGGGGCCGTCGGGTTCCCCGTGGCGTACGGGTTCTTGCTGATCACGATGTTCGCCGTCGCGTACAGGGCCATGGGGATCGAGAAAAACTTCGTCATCACCGACGAGATGAGGGCCAAGCCCTGGTTCGCGAGCTTTTACATTTCCCTCATGGCGCAGACCAACGCGATGGGCGACGCGACCCCCAAGACCATTCCCGCGCGCATCGTCTTCGGGCTGCAGACGATGATGGGGTGGCTGTGGGTCATCACGTTCGCGGCCCTGGTCGCCGCGTACGTCGCGGCCTAACCGCCCCGCGGGGCCGCAACCCTCAACACGACGGTGCTCTCGACGCCGTCGCGCAGGGACAGTTTCACTATCGCGTTTCTCCCGAAATCCGTCAGCGGAATCGTGCCCGTGAACCCCGTCCCGCGCACGAACTCGTTCATCGCGTCCAGCAGCTCGCGAACCTGGGGGTGGTTCGCGGGCAGCCCGAGCTCGTCGAATTTCTTGCGAAAGCTGACGACCTCCTCGAGCCGCTTTTCCGTGGTCTTCGGATTCTTCATGACCCTGCCCGCCCCGCGCGCCGCCGCGCTTAAATTGTGATTCAAAAGGCGGGATTCGTCCGCGTTTCGAATGACAATACAGATGCGAAAAAGTGTTCGATCGAGCGATCGAAATCAGTTGGAGTAGGCCAGGCCGCCCATGCCGGACATGATGCGCAGCACGTTGTAGTTCTTGGCGTAGATGTTCAGGGTGGTCAGACCGGTCGCGCCCGCGGCGGTCACGTTCTCGGAGGTGATGTTGGCGACGTCGCCGTTGTTGGCGCTCGCGGTCTTGTAGGTCAGGGACAGGGTGGCGTTATCGATGCGGGAGAAGTTGCAGGTGCCGGAAGGCTGGTGCTCGGCGGGCTTCAGGGCGAAGCTGTACAGGTACACGCCGGCGGGGGGGTAGGCGTTGCACGCCTGGTAGGGCTGCACCTGGTTGAAGTAGCTGCCCTGGCGGGTGGCGAAACGGTCCTGGCCGTTCAGCTGCAGCTTGGCGTCCTTCAGGGGCGCCAGGCGCTCGTCGTAGGTGGAGGTGTTGGCCACGTCGGTGGACACGGTCACGTTGGCGGTGTAGCGACCGTGGGTGGAGCCGCGCAGCACCCACGCCAGGTACTTGGTGGGGTGGTTGAAGTTCAGGCGCACGTTCTGGGCCACGGCGGCGCTCGCGGAGGGGGCGGCGCTCTCGGAGCCGGTGAACTGGAGCTGCTCGATCAGGTACTCGTGGGGCAGCTGCGCGAAGCGGGTGCGCTCGGCGGTATCCAGGAAGATGTAGTCCACCCACACGGCGAAGGTCAGGTCGCTGTTGGAGCTGGACACGCCGGACACGCTGCTGGCGAAGGTGAAGTACAGCTTCACCTCGTGGTACTGCAGCGCGATCAGGGGCAGGGCCAGGCCTGGGGCGTGGTTGAAGAAGAAGATCAGGGGCACGTAGAAGCGCTTGACGCTGTTGGTGGCCTCGGCGTCGACGAAGTCGGTCATGCGGCGGTAGTTCAGAGCGGAGTTGTTGTTGTCGCTGCGGAACAGAGCGTCGTACACGCGGAACCAGTCGGCGTAGTGCTTGTCGATGCGCTGGCCACCGATCTCCAGCTCCACCTCGGACAGCAGAGCCTCGGCGGGGTAGAAGGTGCTGCTACCGCCGGCGGACTTCTTCAGGGTGATCTCGCAGAAGATGTCGCTGATCAGATCGCCGTTGCGGGAAATCTGGGTGGACACCTTGTTGCCGAAGCCGATGGAGCCATTGATGGTCTGCTGGATGGACTCGATGGCGAAGTTGGTGTAGCGGCGGTACACCACCTTGAAAAAAGTGATCTGGGGGTTGCCGGTCAGGTAAACGTCCTGAGCGCCATATGCGACGAGCTGGGAAAGACCTCCTGCCATGGTTGATTAGGTACTCTTAGCAGAGAAAATAATTTCGACGAGTTTCGACGCGCGCGGGATTGACTTAAACTTTGCCGGACTGGGGGCCTGGATCATGAGCGACCACTTCCTCCGGGTCTTGACGGCGGTGGTGCAGGGGACCAGGACGCTCGAGGATTTTGCGAGCGTGCTGGTGTCCGCCGCGGTGGAGGACACGCTGCTGTGCGTGGCCAGGGATTACGGCCACGAGTACAGCACGATGATCGAGGCGTACCGCGACGCCATCACGCAGCGGCACACGAACGCGAGCATGGCGTCGGGGGTGTGCCTCGGGCGGAACGCCAACGGGAAGCCGTGCGGGAAAAAGGCCGTGTGTCGCGGGTACTGTAGGTTGCACGTGACACAGGGCGAGGAAGAAGATCTGAAGCGACGCAAAACGGTCGCGTACAAGAACGCCGTCAGGGCGGCGGGGGTCGCCGACCTTTACCCTTACGTTTCATCGAGCTCGTACTGCGTGCAAAAAAAGGACTGTTCGGGGATGCTGTAACGCTCTACTTCTTCTTGAAGGTCTTGAAGGGCTTGACGACCGTGCCTTCCGACACCGTCTTGTACCCCTTCTTCTTCGCGGTCTCGGGGGCGACGCACACGCGAACGCGCTTCTCCCAGGTCTTGCCCGCGGGCGTCTTGCCGCTGCGGGTGGTCTCCGCCAGGACCTGGCCGACGGGGCACTGCTTCTTGGCGGCGTACTCGCCGCGGGGGGCGACGCAGCGCTTGGCGTCCACCACCTGGCCCGAGGGGAGCTTGGACTTGACGTTCACCAGCACCTTGCCGACGGGGCACCCCTTCTCGCCCAGGATCTTCTTGGCGGTGGCGCTCCCGGCTTTCAGGCACCGGTGCTTGCCGCCCACCATCGCGGCCACGTACTCGGCCATCTTGCCGGTGCGGTCCATCTTGGGGGGGCACACGCCGGCCTGCCGGCCCGCGGCGGTCGCGCCCGCGTAGCATTTGCCGGTCTTGGCGCTGCGGTAAGGCTTTTCCGGGGGGCAAGGTTTCTCGGTGGCACGCATCATCGTTCTTCGATGGATAGAAAATTTTTCGAGGCGCGTTGTAATGACTTTTTCGTACGTGATTTCCCTGCTTCACGTGGCGATTTTTGCGTGGGCCCTGGTCGCCCCCTTTTCGAGTTCCGCGACTTTGCGCGCGTCGTACGTGATATTCGCTCCGTTTTTGATGTTACATTGGATATTGAACGACGATACGTGCGTCCTGACGACGCTGGAATGCGCTCTCCGCGGGCTGGACGACTGTTCCGCGTCCTACGTTCACATGCTGATATCGCCGCTGTACAAGATGCACGAATCCGACGCTTCGACGATCGCGTGGGCGTACACGGTCGCGTCGTGGGCCTACGCCGCGAGCTTCACCTCCGCTCGGGACGTGTTCGCGTTTTTCACGGCGTCGTGACGGTCACGCCGCCCACGCGACGACGAGCCTGTTCGCGTTCGTTTCCCTGTCCCATTCGTGCGACAGCGAAAACGGCCTGAGCGCGTCCTTGAGCGTCTTCAGAAACGGGACGAAACCGTGCGATTCCAGCTCCTGGCGGCGCTCGAAGTCGTGGCCGCCGAGGAGCAGGAAGAGCAGGCTCAGGCCGTCGAAGAGGTCCCCGCCCTTGAACTCCAGGATCGTCGCGTCCGTGTACCCCCCGGCCGCGGCCGCCAGGACCTTGTCGTGGAGACTCCCCAGGATCGAGTCCAAAAGCCTGTCTTGCGCGTCGCGAATCTGTTCCGCGAATTCGTGCGTTTTCTGAAAATCGTTCTCGGCCTGGAAGAGCTCCGCGGCGCGGGACACGATCTTCGCCTCGTCGAACAGCGCTTTGACGTCCACCATTATCGAGGGCGCGTTTCCAGTTTCTTAAGCTCAAGAGCTTAACTTTTGCACAAAACACGAATGGAAATATGGATTTTTTCGATGTGCTGAGCGTCAACGGCGTCCCGCCGCGTCGCGCCGTTCTCGCGGACAACGGGTCGCTGGGCCAGAAGCAGCGCCCCGCGGAGAACGAAGTTCCGCTGCTGTCCAGGCTGTGCGAGCTCGCGCGCGCGAGCAGAAACATCGAGTGCCCCCCGCGGTCCACCGCCGCGCTGATGGAGCGCGCCCTGATGACAAACTCCCCGACGTGCTGGACCGCGGCGGCCGACGATATAACGACCGGGGATTTCGACGCCCCGGCGGTCGTCTCGTTGCTGTCCCAAAACCAGTCGTACGCGGTGGCGTTCGCGACGTGTTTCGCGTCCCCCGTGGACGCCAGCCACATGATGGCCATGCTGCGGGTCTTCCACAAGCTCGACCTCCCGGACGAGACCACGGAGACGTTCGGGCGCACGATCGGCTGCCAGCTCAAGACGCTGATCGACGCGCTCGCCTCGCACGCCGGGCTGATCAAGAAGGACATCCGCGAGGCGGTCATGAACGACGTCGGGAAGATGCTCGCGATGTCCGGCGTGCCGACGAACCAGCTCGCGGACGCTCTCCGGGTCGTCTTGGCCACGAAAAAATACGACGCGCTTCGGCTGTTCCTCCACGCGGACATCGCGGCCTGTTTCAGAGCGTGCCCCGACGCGCTCGCGGGGCTCGTCGAAAAGGCAAAAAACGTGGGCGTGCACCACCGATCGATCGTGCTCGCGGTGATCGCCAAGGTGATCCGCGACGACCCCGACGCGGTGCCGCCGGCGGCGATCCGCGACATGCTGGGGGCCGTGCTCAAAACGCCATCGGAAGACGCGCGGGCGCTGCTGGCGATCGCGATCGCGTCGCAGGTCGCGTGTTCCGAAGACGCGATAACAAAAGGGCTGGCGGATGCTCTCGAATGGACGTGTGGGCACGTGATATCGTTCGTTACAACTTCTCGTTAGGGCTCGTTCGTCGTCACTTGTCGTCGCCGTTGTAATTGAATATCACGATATCGTCGATCTCTTCGAATTCCACGAGCGCCTCAGCGTCCGCGGATGACGACTCGGTATCGAACACCGTTTGCAGGAAATCGATCTCGTCCTTGGCGATGCGGTCGATGGCCTCGACCGCGGACTTCAGGTCGGCCACGAGGCGCTCGCGTTTGGTCTTGCTCGCCGCCTTCAGTTTCTTGACCGCGCGCTTGACGCGCTCGGAATCGCTGCCGATGCGCGCGCCGACGGGCTGTTTCGCGGAAAGCGCGAGAATCGTCGTCATGATCGTACACAACGCGCAGATTTTTAATTTATTTCAGGATCAAGGCGACGACGTCCATCAACAACATCGCAAACACCGTGTACGCGGCCGTCTTTTTCACGGCCGCAAAATCGTCGGAAATCGTATCCTTCATGTCCAGCATCGTCGTTTGCATGCTTTTGAGGCTCGTCGGGGCCGACAGCACGTCGCTCGCGAGACCGCGCGCGAGGTCCCAAACGGGAAAATCGGCGGATTCGATGACGTCGTCGTACTCGTCCACGTATTGTTTCAGATCGAACTTCGGATCGTGATACGCCAGAATCCCCTGGACGATCCCGAGCGACCTGAAAAGGTAGACGTACTTGGTCGTGAGCTCGAACATCCGATTGTCGTTGCCCGAGAATTCCGGGAGCTTGGCCAGGTCGCGGTTGAAGTCGTCGGATTCGATCAGCCTTTTGATCTTCGGAATCACGCGGCGCAGCCTCGTCGTCGGGCCGTCCTTGATCACGCCCATGTTCGCGAGAGCCCGAAAGACGCCGTCGATGTCTTCCAGCGCCGCGGATTTGACGAGGTCCGCGATATGCGGCCTCGCGTCGCCCACGTCGATCACGGCCCCGAAATCGTACAACACAAACGTGCCGTCCGAAAGCACCCCGATGTTTCCGGCGTGGGGATCGGCGTGCACCAGGCCGACGTTCACGATCATCCGGAGGTACAGTTCGAAGAGACGCTTGGCGAGGAACACCGTGGGGCGCGCCGACGTTATTTTATTCGATTCCACAAACTCCGATATCGTGTAATTCGCGCCCGCCTCGTACACCTTGGGAATTCGAAGCCAGTCGACGTCTGCAAACTTTTTCTTAAACAGCGCGGCCGATTTCGCTTCGTTTCGGAGATCGAACTCCGCGGTCAGGACGGGCTCGCACTCTACGACTATTTCCAGCATGTTGGCCGCGCCCGCGACCCCGAGCATCTTTGCGAATTTCAGGACATCGATCAGTATAGGGAGGTCCTGGTCGACCTGCTCCTTGGCGCCGCGTTTGGTGCGCTTGATCGCGACGACGGCCCCGTCGGCCTTGCGAACCCCCTTGTACACGTTCGCAATGGACGCGGAGGCGATGGGTTTTTTGCCGATGTCGTACCCAAACATGTCCGGAGGGGGTTCGTCGTCCCCCGGCACGTCGTTCTGCAGGCGCTCGAGCGCGGCGGCGGTCACGTCGTCCAAGATGTCCCCCCTCGCGGATACGAATTGAGCCATTTTCACGAACAGCACCCCCGCGCTCGACGTATCTTTCGCTATCGTGTCGGCGGCGATCTTGCGGGCGTCCGGGCTCCCGCGCCGAATGGTGTCCACGTTCCTAGAGGTCCGCCACGCGTATTTCGCTACATCGATCGTTCTGACCGCTCGAAACATTTACGTGTGTTTTGAAAATTTTTATTAAGCGAATTGCCGGGCGAACGCCGCGATCGTTTTGGCGTCCCTCGGACCGTCGTACTCCCGCTTGCGCTTGTCGAGACCGATGACGAACACGGTCGGGAATCCCTGGACCCCGAGACCTCGCACAACGTTCTGGTTGCGATCGGCGTCCACGGCGTACACGGGCATGGTGTTCTTCAGGATCGTTTGCACTCGTTTCATGTGGGGGGCCATGGTGTGGCAGTGGGGGCACCAATCGGCTTTGACGAACAGCACGGCCGGGAGGTGCATGTCGCGCTGGAAGGGCAGGAAGCTGGAGAAATCGCTCATTTCGTGAGTTCAGCGCAGAATTTAAATCGCTTAAAATCCACGCGGGCGCGATGCTTTTACACGAAGAAGGAACCATGGAGGCGGCTCTCAGACGCACCGTGTTCGAACACGACTACAGAACCGTCGAGCTCGAATTCCGGATCGGGTTGCACGGCAAGAACGACGTCGGGGAAACGAGGTGGACGAAGCTGAGAAAGTTCCTCGGCAAGGAAACGAAAAAATCCGTCACCGTCGAGAAGATCGCTCGCGGGAACCAATCGCTCGCCCGGGGCACGTCGTCGAGGTACGTCGAGGGCCTCGGATCTCCGCACTGGAATCACAAAAAACGAATCCACGCGGAAGACGACGTCCGCCCGCCGTGGCGTGTCAGGACCGCCGTAGCTCTCGAACACGTGGAACCTGCCCCCGTGCCTCCGAGCGCCTGGTCGATTCAGCGCACGAAGGAACGGTACTCTTACGTCGTCGGGGCGTGGACGATAGACATGACAAAGGTCGCCACCGCCCCCCCGGTGGATATCGACGCGGATCACTCGTACGAAGTCGAAATCGAGCTGACGGACCATCTCGAATTTTTCGGCAAAGAGCTCAGAGAGATCCTGGCCGCCGGGCGAGGGATCGCGGACGATATGATCGCGCGCATGAAATAACATAAGAACGACGATTCGCAGCGCGCGCATCATGAGCTTTTTGTACCGACGTCGACCCTCGAACGCGCGCACGAACTTTTTGTTTTACGAGACCTGCACGCCCATGATACTCACCGGGTACGCGTTTTTCTGGCCGATCGTCGCGGCGACGTGCGTCGGGCTCGCGTTCCTGTCGTTCAGGTCGGTAGCCGGTTCGTGGGCGTGCATCCTCGCGGGGGGGTTTGGGTTCTTGTACGCGCGCGCCGTGCGGACGAAGATATCATAACCAGCGGTACTTGACCGGGATGTTGCCCATCTGCCAGTTGGGAATCTTCTTCGCGGCCGAGACGTTTTCCCCGACGTAAATGTCGAGCGTCTTGCACGCGGATCCGCCGCACGCGTCGTTGACTCGAAACTCTCCCGGGATTCCTTGAATTTCCAGTTTTTTGTGTTTGAATTTTTTGAACACGTTTATCGGCACCGCGACGCTTTTGAACGGTACGAGCACGCTGCCGTCCGCCCCTCTGCTTCCGCCCTCCTTGCCCGTGTAATACGTCGCGGTTCCAGAAAGCCATTCGGCGGAAGATGACGGCTTCGGCGGCTTTGGCGGCTTCGGCTTCTTCGGCTTCTTCGGCTTCTTCGGTTTCGCGATTTTCTTCGGCCTTTTGGGCGCGACCGGGGCGGGCGCCGAAATCAACGCGGACGGCGCGGGTTCGGGGACCGCCGCGGGTTCGGGGACCGGCGCGGGTTTGGGAACCGGCGCGGGTTCGGGGACCGGCGCGGGTTCGGGGACCGGCGCGGGCACCGAAATCAACGCGGACGGTGC
>Ga0129333_10002710_pt1 | contig 16512 bp, 21 predicted proteins | sample CPB6_08_DNA_FD_94474 | JGI IMG/M metagenome (GOLD analysis project Ga0129333, IMG submission 94474) | Freshwater to marine salinity gradient microbial communities from Chesapeake Bay, USA - CPBay_Sum_0.6_0.8_DNA | ecosystem: Environmental > Aquatic > Marine > Coastal | place: USA: Chesapeake...
CCCCCGGGCGCGCTTTTTTTTTCGCTAGTGAAACCTGCCCCCGGTCCGCGCTCGATCTACCGGCGAAACCTACCGCCTGCCGCTCCCCGTGGGATCCGGTGCGGATTCGTGGGATCCGGTGCGATGCCTGGGCGAAGTTCGGACACGCGGCCCCGGCTCGCGGCTCGCGGCTCGCGGGCCGAGATTCGCGGCCCGGTGCCGGGCGGCCCGGGTCCCCGGCAGATCGGGTCAGATCGCGGGCCCTCGGATCGCGCCGCGCGCGCCGCGCGCCGCGCCCCCGGCGCGGGGGAACGGGGGCTAGGGCCATGTTTTTCGCAAACATTTACATAGAAAAACGGACCGCCGTTCACTGTCTTATAAATGCTGCTAAAATCGCATATACCGTGAGCCGTGTTCCACGTGGAACATGCCGTGTAACAATCCTTCTGGAACCTTTGCAGGGGCCCCCGATGAAGTCAGTAGATGCTCTGGCGCTTGAAGAGAAAAAGTTGAAGCTTGAGCTGCGATTAGCGCAGTTGGAGAAGAATGAGCGGTGCAGAAATAATTTTTTGACGTTCGTAAAAACGGTTTGGCCTGAGTTTATCGCGGGCCGTCATCACAAGATTATTGCTGATAAGTTGGAAAGGGTGGCGAATGGTGAGTTGAAGCGGTTGATCATCAACATGGCACCGCGGCACACGAAGAGTGAGTTTGCGTCGTATTTGTTTCCGGCGTGGATGATGGGCCGTAATCCGCGGATGAAGATCATTCAGGCGACGCACACGACGGAGTTGGCTGTCAATTTTGGCAGGAAGACAAAGAATTTGATTGAGAGCGAGGAGTTTGGAGAGATTTTTCCGGAGGTGAAGCTGGCGGCTGACAGTAAGGCGTCGGGTCGTTGGGACACGAACAAGGGAGGGATGTATTACGCGGTGGGGGTGGGATCGAACCTTGCGGGCCGTGGTGGTGATTTGGTTGTTATTGACGATCCGCATTCTGAGCAGACGGCGATGTCGAATTCTGGGTTTGAGGATGCGTGGGAGTGGTACACGGGGGGCCCTCGTCAGCGTTTGCAGCCGGGTGGATCGATTGTTTTGGTACAGACGCGTTGGTCTGAGAAGGACATGACGGGTCAGTTATTGCGTGCTATGGCGAAGGATCCTTTGGCGGATCAGTGGGAGGTAGTGGAGTTACCGGCTATTTTTGAGGATGGGACGCCGTGTTGGCCGGAGTTTTGGTCCTTGGAGGATTTGACCGCGGTCCGCGCGTCTATTCCGGTATCGAAGTGGAATGCGCAGTACCAGCAGAATCCTACGGGTGAAGAGAGTGCGATTATCAAGCGGGAGTGGTGGCGTCGTTGGATGCGGGAGAAGGTTCCGCAGTTGGAGTATGTGATCCAGAGTTACGACACGGCGTTTTCCAAGAGGGAGACGAGTGACTATTCGGCGATTACGACGTGGGGTGTTTTTTATCCGGACGAGGGTGGGTCGGGTCCTAATTTAATTTTGTTGGATTGTAAGAAGGGGCGGTGGGATTTTCCGGAGTTGAAGTCGATTGCGTTGGACAATTACAAGTTTTGGGCCCCGGACACGGTGATTGTGGAGGCGAAGGCATCTGGGATGCCGTTGACACATGAATTGCGGAACATGGGGATTCCGGTGGTGAATTTTACGCCGAGTCGTGGGAACGACAAGGTATCGCGGGTGCATAGTGTGTCGCCGTTATTTGAGGCGGGGATGGTTTGGGCCCCCGACGAGACGTGGGCGGACGAGATGATTGAGGAGGTAGCGGCGTTTCCGAACGGGGAGTATGACGATTTGGTGGACAGTATGACGCAGGCGCTGATGCGTTATCGTCAAGGTAACTTTGTTCAATTGCCGACAGACGACTGGGAAGAGAAAGAGAATTCGGTTAAGCTGCGGGTGTATTATTAAAATACGAAGGGCGTGTCAATGCCAAGGTCCGCGGTCAGCTTAGGCGCAGGTGGTTTTCGTGGTGTTGAATACTACGAAGACGGCGGGGCGGTAGTTAGTATCCCGGCGGAGGGCGAGGAGCATTTCCCGGAGGAGATGCCGTCTGAGGGCGAGGACATTGAGAAGGGCTTGGGGTCCGTGTTTTACGACAAGTTGGCCGGTGCAAGCCCTGTTGGGGACATTCGCGAAAGTGGACGGATGTACGATCCTTACGTTAACGAAAAGATCAAGGAGCTGTACGGGTCGGAGCCGACCTTTATGGAGCAGTTGATCGAGCGGTACGATTACCCTACGGTGATGGAGAAGCGTGACGGGGTTGCTCATCACGTTATTCCTACCGATTGGGGTTTTCCGGAGTCGAAGCGTTTTGCGCGGCCCGAGGGCCGTAAAGACATGCCGACGTTTCCTGAGCTGGAGGATGCGCGGGCTCACATATTGGGTTCGGCGATCATGGCTAAGGAGTACGGTCCGGAGACGACCGAGAAGGCGGGCGATTTCAAAGAGTTCATGGACCGTCTTCCGATTATTGGTCGTCGCAGTGCGAAAGACTCTGCGATGGACCGTCGAAACAATGCGGTGGGGCGGCAAATTTTTTTGAAAGCGGGCATGGACGCGAGCGTTCAGGAGTTGACCCAGATGGTTGACGCCGCGATTTTTGAGCAGTTGGATAAGATTATGGGGCGTACGGAGGAAGAGCGTATGACGCCTGCCAAGGACCAGCCCCGCGCCCCACGGAACTTTGTATCACCTCCCACGGGGCCCGATGTATATTTCCCGCGAGACGAAGAAGGCTTCTTTGATACGACGTATTGAGGACTTTTTCGTATTTAGGAGAGTTTGATGGCCGAGATTCGTAACGGGTTCAAGAGCAGTTTGATGGAGCGAAACGTTCCGTCGCAACTTTCCGAAGACGATTTGGCGGCGGAAATGGAGGTCGAGCTTCCCGGCTCGCGGGACGCGGGCTTTGGGATTGATTTCCCGGAAGGCGGCAACAACGTGCGGGCGATGGTTGACGCGCGTGGGGTTGGTGAAATTGAGATTACGCCCACGGAAGACGGTGGGGTAGAGATAGATTTTGAGCCGTCTGACAAGCGCGGGGAGAACGAGGATTTTTACGCCAATTTGGCGGAAGAGATCCCGGACCGCGAGTTGGGTCGGATTGCCAGCGAGTTGATGTCCGAGTTTGACGCGAACAAGTCGAGCCGTCAGGAGTGGGAAGACGCGTACGCGAGTGGTTTGGAGCTTTTGGGATTTACGTACGAAGAGCGTACGCAGCCATTCCGTGGGGCGTCAGGCGTAACGCATCCGCTTTTGGCTGAAGCGGCGACGCAGTTTCAGGCGCAGGCGTTTAACGAACTGCTTCCGCCGAGTGGTCCGGTTCGTACGGTGGTCATGGGCCGTGAGACGCGGGAGAAGCTCGCGCAATCGCAACGTGTACAGAGTTTCATGAACTACTACATCACGAGCGTGATGGAAGAGTACACGCCGGACATGGATCAGATGTTGTTTTATCTGCCGTTGGCGGGATCCACGTTCAAGAAGACGTATTACGACGAGACGTTGGGCCGTGCGGTATCGCGGTTTGTGCCTGCTGAGAACCTTGTGGTTCCTTATGAGACCTCGGATTTGGAGACGTGTCCGAACATCACGCAGGTTGTTCGGATGTCGCTTAACGATTTGCGTAAGCGGCAGCTTGCTGGGGTGTATCTGGATGTTCCGGTACTTCCTTCGCAGAAGGATTTGACCGAGATCGAGGAGAAGATCAACCAGATCGACGGCTTGGAGCCGAGTCAGATTGACTATGATTGCACCATTCTGGAGTGCCATGTCGATTTGGATCTGGAAGGTTACGAGGACTTAGACGAGGACGGGGAGCCGACGGGGATTCGGATTCCGTACATTGTCACGTTGTCCGAGGACAACGGTCAGGTATTGTCGATTCGTCGCAACTATCGCGAAGACGACAAGCTTCGCAAGAAGATCCAATACTTTACGCATTACAAATTCCTGCCGGGGTTTGGTTTTTACGGTTTGGGTCTGATTCACACGATTGGCGGGTTGTCGCGGACCGCGACTTCTGCGCTGCGTCAGTTGATTGATGCGGGCACGTTGTCGAACCTTCCGGCGGGATTCAAGGCCCGCGGCCTACGGATCAGGGACGACGATGATCCGTTGCAGCCCGGGGAGTTCCGGGACGTGGATGCGCCGGGGGGCGCGATTCGCGACAGTTTGATGCCGTTGCCGTTCAAGGGACCGGATCAGACGTTGTTTAATTTGTTGGGTTTTGTGGTACAGGCGGGTCAGCGGTTTGCGACGATTACGGACCTCAAGGTAGGGGACGGGAATCAGCAAGCGGCGGTAGGCACGACGATTGCGATGATGGAACAGGGCTCGCGGGTCATGAGTGCGGTGCATAAGCGCCTGCACTATGCGATGCGGCAAGAGTTCAAGATTCTGGCGCGCGTGATGGCAGAGAGTTTGCCGCAGGAGTATCCGTACTCGGTTCCGGGCGGTGATCAGACGATCATGGCGGCGGATTTCGATGATCGGGTGGACGTGATTCCGGTCAGCAATCCGAACATTTTTAGTCAGTCTCAGCGGATTATGCTGGCACAGACTAAGTTGCAGCTTGCGACACAGGCCCCGGAGCTTCACAACCTGCACGAAGTGTTTCGTGACATGTATGAGGCTTTGGGGGTTACGGACGTAGATCGGTTGATGAAAGCCGTTCCGGCGCAGACTCCGGAGCCGTTGGATCCTGCGCAGGAGAACATCAACGCGTTGGACATGTTGCCTTTGAAGGCCTTTCAAGGGCAGAACCATCAAGCGCACATTATGGCGCATTTGGTTTTTGGGGCGAGTCCGATGGTGGGTCAGATGCCTCCGGTGGCGATTGCTTTGCAGAAGCACGTCATGGAGCACATTCAGATTGCGGCGCGCGAACAAGCGGCGGTTCAGTATTTGCAGCAGGTTCAGCAGCGTGGTGGTCGTCCGGCGGACGATGAGCAGATGCTGCAGATTGAACAGCTTACGGCGCAGCTTGTGGCTGAAGGGATGCAGCAGGTCAAGGATCTTTCTGGTCAGCTTAGTGGAGCGGGTGGTCCAGATCCGTTGGTTCAGCTCAAGGAGCAGGAACTGCAGCTTAAAGCACAGGCCGATCAAGCGGATAATCAGATTGATCAGTCCAAGGTACAATTGGATCAGCAGAGTTTGCAGATGCGGGCACGTCAATTTGAGGAAAGGTTGGCTTCGCAAGAGCGCCAGACGGCGGCCCGTATTGATTCTGCGATGCAGCGTGAGCTAGTTAAGCAACGTAACGGAGGGTTCCCTCAATGAAAGGCGGAAAAGTTAAGGTAAACGGGTCTGCTCCGAGGAGCACTCCGAAAGCGGTGATGATTGGTGGTATCAAACCCGCGCCTATGGCGGGCGACAAGATGACGCGTAGGACGTGTCGGGGTGGTGGAGCGGCGCTTAAGGGGACGAAATACATGGGTTGCAGTTAAATGGCAATCCCTAATTTTTCTGCAAATATTCCAGCGCTTACGAAGATCCCAACGGTTGCGGAGCTTATTGCTAAGGGATTGATAAAAGCGCCTGCGCCTGCGTCTCCTGCAGCGGCGGCTCCTGCAGCTCCTGCAGCGGCGGCTCCTGCAGCTCCTGCAGCGGCGGCTCCTGCAGCTCCTGCAGCGGCGGCTCCTGTGGCTGCGTCTCCTGTGGCGTCGATTCCTACCCTTGCTGAAATCATTGCATCCGCACAAGCGGTTTCATCACAAACCGCCCCTGCAGCAATCAGCCCAGTAATTAAACCACCACCCGTTACGACGCCTGCCGTTAAGACTCCGGCGGTGACCCCCGTAGCGGCAGCAAAAACACCAGTTCCGAGCATTTCGGCAAAAACGATTGAAGACCGTGTTGCTGAAATAAAAGCGAGATTACAGCAACAAGTCCAAGCGTCGCTTGCAAGTAATACCGCCACCCAGACTAGTTCTTCATCTACGGCGGCTGCCGCAGAACAAGCTAGAGTTGCAGAACAAGCTAGGGTTGCGGAACAAGCTAGAGTTGCAGAACAAGCTAGGGTTGCGGAACAAGCTAGAGTTGCAGAACAAGCTAGAGTTGCAGAGCAAGCTAGAGTTGCAGAGCAAGCTCGCGTTGCAGCGGAACAGGCTAGAGTTGCAGAGCAAGCTCGCGTTGCAGCGGAACAGGCTAGAGTTGCAGAGCAAGCCCGTGTTGCAGAGCAAGCCCGTGTTGCAGAGCAAGCCCGTGTTGCAGAGCAAGCCCGTGTTGCAGAGCAAGCCCGTGTTGCAGAGCAAGCCCGTGTTGCAGAGCAAGCTCGCGTTGCAGCGGAACAGGCTAGAGTTGCAGAGCAAGCCCGTGCGTTTGAACAAGCCGCCGCTTTGGCAAACCGACAGGAAGCAATTCAGCCTTCTCCACCACAGACTTCTTTTTCTACAATAAATCTTCCCGGCGGGGGGACGATAAACATACCCGCAATGACTTCTGTAGCGGCGGCACCTGCAGCGGCGGCTCCTGTGGCTGCGGCACCTGTGGCTGCGGCACCTGTGGCTGCGGCACCTGTGGCTGCGGCACCTGTGGCTGCGGCACCTGCAGCGGCGGCACCTGTGGCTGCGGCACCTGTGGCTGCGGCACCTGTAGCGGCTGCCTCGCCTGTTTTTAATGAGATTTCTCTCCCGGGAGGGGGAACGATAAGTATTCCGGCGTCCACGGTGGCAATGGCGCAGCAAGCCCTGACCCAACCCGCGTTAGTTCCACCACCCCCCGCTGTTTCAAAGCCCTCTGGAATCGAAAGTCTTGTTCCGTCTTCCGTTCTGACAGAAGTGGCCTCACTGGCAGCACCAACTCCTATGGCGGCGGCTCCTGTAGCGGCGTCTCCTGTAGCGGCGTCTCCTGTGGCTGCGGCTCCTATGGCGGCGTCTCCTGTAGCGGCGTCTCCTGTGGCGGCGGCTCCTCCGATGTTTAACGAGATTTCTCTTCCGGGAGGTGGCACGATAAGTATTCCAGCCTCTATCACAGCACTGACTCAGAAAGCGGCCCCTACGCAATCAAGTACGGTTCCCGCCTTGTCTGGAATTGAAAGTCTTGCGCCTAAGTTTAGTCTTACGGAAGATTATGCGGCTCCGGTAGCGCAAGCGCCGGTAGCGGCGGCTCCTGTTTCAGCCGCGCCGGTGACTTCGACCGCCACTTCTGCGTTTCAGCTTAGCCCGGAGCAACAGGCTTCTGTAAATTCGTACTTGAGAAACGAAGGCTATATAACTGGAAGTCTCGGAGCAGGACTACCTTCTTCTCCGGTAACAGCTTCCCCGGCTTCTTCACTCGCACTTTCTGAAAACGCCCTGACGTTAGAAAGCCGTCCGCAGTCGAATGCGGCCACTTCGAGTACCGCATCAACGGTTCAGCCCACGCAAGGCTTGAATCTGGGCGGAAACTTTGAATTGACGCCAGAACAGCGAAATTCGATCAACTCTTATTTGCAGGGCGCGGGGTACGGGACGCCTTCTGTTTTAGCGATGCCGACAACATCTCCCACCCCCCAAGCACAGCCAACAACCACCACAGCTTCGACAGCGACGACGAGTCCAACCGTAGCTACCGGAAATAATTTATCGTTAACGCCCCAACAGCAAGCCGCCGTAGATTCATTTTTGGCAACTACGGGGGGTAGAACGATAAACACCCCGGTAGGCCCGATAACGATTCCTTCCACCATACCCGGTATCACCACGACCCCCACCCCCACCCCGAACAATCCTTATCTTGTTGGTGACTTGGGGGGATCTTCTAGTACCGGGGCAGGTCCTAATACGGGAGGCGCTTCGCCTCAACCGGTTGTTGGAGGAACGCCAAGTTCTGGCGGGCAAGCTACTAATTTAACCAGTGGGGAAGTAGCTACGATGTTCCAGCTTCCTCAAGAAGGCCTACAGGCCAATAGGAATTTTTTGAGTAGTTTCAACCCATTTGCCAGACCTGTGATACTTTCCGAAACACAGGGCATTGGGTCGTTGGCTCCGTTCAACGGGGGATAATCGTGCTTCAAGCCTTGATTGGACCGGTGACCGGACTGCTAGATAAGTTCATTCCCGACGCAGATGAAAAGGCTCGGCTTGCCCACGAGATAGCCACGCTAGCGGGCAAGCAAGCACACGAGCTTGTTCTTGCGCAAATTGCTGTAAATCAAACAGAAGCCGCGTCCAACTCCATTTTTAAGGGTGGTTGGAGGCCGTTCATTGGGTGGATATGCGGCATAGCTTTTCTGTATCACTTCGTCCTTCAACCTCTGTTCATTTTTTTGATAGCGGTATTTGGGTACTCTCTTCCCGCGCTTCCAGAGTTTGACATGGGGACACTTATGACCGTTTTAGGTGGGATGCTGGGATTGGGCGCGCTTCGGACGGTAGAAAAAACCCGCGGAATTTCTTAGCGAACGCATGAAAAAGAACTTTGAACACTGTTTAGGACTTCTCCTCAAGCATGAGGGTGGGTTTGTGAACCATCCGAAAGATCCCGGTGGAATGACCAATCTTGGAATAACCAAGGCCGTGTATGAGGCGTGGGTCAAGCGTCCTGTCACGGAACAGGAGATGCGCGAGTTAAAGCCCGAAAATGTTCTGCCTATCTACAAAGCTCAATACTGGGACAAGATCAGAGCGGACGAGCTTCCTTCTGGCGTTGACTGGATGTGTTTTGATTGGGCGGTAAACTCTGGCGTTTCTCGGGTAGCTCGGGCATTGCAAAAAGAAGTGGGCGCACCACAAGACGGCGTGATTGGGCCAAAAACAATACAGCTCGCCAGTAAAACCCCGGCAAAACTGCTGATTGAAGATCTGTATGACCAAAGACAAGCTTTTTACGAGAGCTTGAAAACGTTTGAAACGTTTGGTCGAGGGTGGACTCGGCGCAATGTAGAAACGCTGCAACAAGCTCTACTTTTGGCAGAAGAGGGCACCTCCCCTAGCCCCTAACATATAGGATCTGCTAGGATACTATCGGACGATGTTCGATAATATGCGAGGATTTAGTGGATGAAATAAGAATTGCTGAGGCGGTGTTTCGCGTTTTGCGAGACCGTCGCCAAGGCTGTATCGACTACATGCGGAATGGGAATGTGAAGTCGATGGAGCACTATCGTGAGCTTATGGGCAACTTAGAGTGCCTTAATCACGTGGAACAGGAACTCAAGAGCCTGCTAGAAAAACAGGAGCGATCAATTGACTGAAGCTGCAAAGATTGATCTTGAGGCCGCGCAACGCGGTCTTGAAGAACTGACAAAGACTAAGCCGAATTTGGCGGACGCGTATGTCGAAAAGCCGCGGCTTGATCCTGACAAAATTGGGGTAAGTCTTCTTGAAAGGATGCCAGCGCCTACGGGTTGGCGGATTCTCATCCTTCCGTATCAAGGTCGGGCAAAGACCGCGGGTGGCATTTTTTTGCCGAACGAGGTTCAAGAGAAAAGCCAGATTTCCACGCAGGTTGGCTATGTTCTCAAGGTAGGCCCTCTGGCCTACAAAGACACGGAAAAGTTTCCGTCAGGCCCGTGGTGCAAGGAAAAGCAGTGGGTCATGTTTGCCCGCTATGCCGGATCTCGATTCCAGATCGACGGCGGGGAAGTTCGGATTCTCAATGACGACGAGATTCTGGCGACCATCATGGACCCTGAAGACATTCACCACTTGTGAGGACAGACATGATCAGTTCAGAAGATAATGAATCAATGGCCTTTGACGATGAAGTAGGGGCCGAAGTCGAGATCACGGAAGAGAAGCCGGTATCGGAGTTTGATGACGACGACAATTTTAAGCGTGCTGGTGATGCGACGCAGAAGCGTATTGATCGTCTGACGAAGAAGATGCGAGAAGCCGAGCGGCGCGAGCAAGAAGCGCTGCGGTACGCGCAGGCTATTCAAACGGAGGCGAACGACCTCAAGCAGCGCATGTCCAATTTGGACACCAATTATGTGGCTGAGTACACCACCCGGGTGAATACTCAGATGCAGCAAGTGGAGTCTGCGTTAGCTCGCGCGATTGAGATTGGCGATAGCAAAGCCACCGTAGAAGCGCAGCGCGCTTTGACCAATCTTGCGATTCAGCAAGACCGAGCAAATCAAGCAAAGATTCAACAAGACCGGTATCGTCAGCAGCAGGCTGCCGCCGCGCAATATCAAGCGCAGCAGCCCATGCCTGCGCAACAGCCGCGCCGCCCTGATCCGAAAGCGGAGCAGTGGGCGTTGCGTAATACGTGGTTTGGCTCGGACGAAGCCATGACGTATGCCGCCTTTGGTATTCATAAAAAGATGGTCGAATCGGAAGGATTTGACCCTCAAAGTGATGAATACTATACTGAACTGGACCGTCGAATTGCCGATAAATTTGGCAATTCTGGTAGCGCTTCCAACAGACGACCCGCTCAGACGGTTGTTGGGGCATCAAGGAACGTATCTGGGCGCAGTGGGAAAAAGGTTCGACTCTCCCCGAGCCAAGTCGCAATTGCGAAGAAATTGGGAGTGCCGCTTGAAGAATATGCGAAATACGTGAGGGACTGATCGATGAGCGAACAAGAAAACCAAATCGGTGGTTCGGGCATCAATCGGACTGCTCGCGCTACCCAAACTAGGGAGAAGCAGGCTATTCGTAAGCCTTGGGCTCCCCCGTCTATGCTGGATGCACCGCCTGCCCCTGACGGCTTTAAGCATCGTTGGATCCGTGCGGAAACCCGTGGATTTGATGATCGGAAGAACGTCAGCGCCAAGATGCGTGAAGGTTGGGAACTGGTCCGTAAGGACGAATACCCCGACTTTGAAGCGCCTACTATTGATTCAGGTAAATATGAAGGTGTGTTTGGAGTGGGCGGCTTGCTTCTCGCTCGTATCCCTGACGAAACAGTTGCTGAACGCACGCAATACTTCAATCAAAGAAGTAGAGACCAGATGAACGCAATTGATTCGGACATGATGCGCGAGAACGCACACTCAACTATGAGGATTGGCAATGCTGATCGTCAATCTCGTGTAACCTTCGGCGGTCCTCGCAACTAGGGCTGCTTAAATAGGAGAGAACTATTATGCCGAACGCAACTACTGCATATGGTCTTCGTCCTATCGGGCTCGTTGGTAGCGGTGCAAACACGACTGGGGTGACTCAGTACGAAATCGCTTCTAACAACACCAACGCTATTTATCAGTATGGCATCGTAGTTCCCACTGCAGCGGGCACGATTGATTATGCTGGTGATACGGCAGGTGGCACCACCCAAGCACTGGGTGTCCTGATGGGCGTAGAATACGTTGATTCCGTACGGAAGCAGACGGTGTGGCTGAACTACTGGCCGGGTTCCGGCTCTGTCAGCGTAAACACCAACTTCCCCGTAAAAGCGTATGTCGCAGATGATCCGAACCAGCTCTTCCGAGTTGCTTCTGACGCCTCGCTGACGAACCGTACTACGGCTCTGGCGACCGTTTTTGCAAACGCCTCGCTGGGTACGTCGGCACGTACGGGTAGCACCAACACGGGGTCTTCTAACTCCGCGCTGAGTGTTTCGTCCGTGGCGGTTACGGCGACTCTGCCGCTTCGCATTGTTGGCATCATGGATGATGCTGCTAACAACGACTTTGCGGCGGCGGGCATTCCGCTTATTGTTCGCCTGAACGCGCACTTTAACGCAGGATCGCGGCGGTTTGACACCACTGCGGCCAGCACCGGTATTTAAGGAGGGTTAACTCATGGCTATCTCTCGCGCGCAACTAGCGAAGGAGCTTGAACCCGGCCTAAATGCCTTGTTCGGGCTTGAATACAACCGTTACGAGAACGAGCATTCTGAAATCTTCGATGAGGAGTCTTCGGACCGTGCCTTTGAAGAAGAAGTAATGCTTGCGGGCTTCTCGACAGCTCCGGTCAAGAGTGAAGGCGGTGCCATCACGTTTGACGACGCTCAAGAGACGTACACCGCTCGTTACACCCACGAAACCATCGCTCTGGCGTTTTCTATCACTGAAGAAGCTATCGAAGACAATCTTTATGATCGTCTGGCTTCTCGGTACACGAAGGCGCTGGCTCGTTCGATGGCGCAGACCAAGCAAATCAAAGCAGCTTCCATTCTGAACAACGCGTTCAGCACGGGAGCCTATGCGATTGGCGACGGTGCCGCGCTTTGCTCGAACGCGCATCCCAGCCTTACTGGCAATCAGACCAACCTTCTGGCTACCGCCGCGGATCTCAACGAGACCTCGCTGGAGCAGATGCTGATTGACATCGCAGGTCTGACGGATGAGCGTGGTCTGAAGATTGCTGTTCGCGGCATGAAGCTCATTATTCCGAAAGAGCTTCAGTTCATCGCAGAGCGAGTGCTTAACTCGAACCTGCGTCCGGGCACGGCAGACAACGACACGAACGCCATGCGTTCGATGGGTATGCTTCCGCAAGGGGCTGTGGTAAACCACTTCCTCACTGATACGGACGCGTACTTCATCAAGACTGACGCACCGAATGGTTTCAAATACTTCAACCGTTCGCCGATCAAGACCGGCATGGAAGGAGATTTTGACACCGGTAACATGCGCTTCAAGGCCCGTGAGCGTTATAGCTTCGGGGTCTCGGACTGGCGCTGTGTATTCGGCACGCCGGGTGCTTGATTGGTAGTTCCTAAAGAGCTTCTTTAGGATCTCCAAAAGGGGCCTCTTATGAGGCCCCTTTCTTTTTTCAGGGTGCGTGCTATTATTTGGGCTGGGCTACATATTTAGCTTTGCAGACAGGTCGCCAGCCCGCCTGACTTTGCACAGACTGCAGAGCAAATACCTTGTGCAAGAGGTGACCAATGGCTAATACCACTTTTTCCGGCCCCGTTATTTCTACTAACGGTTTCGTCGGTGAGATCAAAGTTCCCACGTATGCAGTAGCAGGTGTTCCTTCGGCGGCGACCGAGGGCGCAGGCGCGGTCATTTACGTTTCAAACGGCGCTGCGGGAAGCCCTATTTTGGCGTTTTCTGACGGCACCAACTGGAAGCGAGTGGACACCAACGCGAACATCTCCGCCGCATAAGGAGAGGTTTGAATGGCTAACTCGGACGTAAAAGCAAAACGTCTTACCACGACGGGAGCGGCCAACGTTGGTCGCACCCGACTGCGCCAGTTGCAGGTTCTTACGGGAGCCGGTACGGGTCGTCTCACCTTAACCGATGGGGACGGTGGCGCGGTTACGGTGGACATGGATTTTTTGCAATCCGATTCCCACTCGGTGAACATCCCAGACGAAGGCGTGTTGTTTGGTAGAGACATCTTTGTCTCAACTTCAACAAACATTACGGCCATGACTATCTTTTATACATAGGAACCGTCATGTCTGGATCAGATGTCAAAGCGACGTATTTGACGGCCAGTGGTTCCGTTACTTCTGGACCAGCACGTCTATGCACCATCCATTATCATGGGCAGGGAAGCACCGGTGCCGTAGCGTTTAAGGATGGTGGCGCGGCAGGCCCAACGCTTTTTACGATCGATATTCATTCAAACAACACGGGGCAGCTCAACATACCGGACGAGGGCGTCAGGTTTGGTACGAGCATTTATGCCGTGTTGACCAATGTCACGAGTATCACGAGCTTCTATAAGTAAGCGATAATGGCTACGACGAAAGACGTAAAAAGAACGCCTTCAGGTCGATTAGTTTACCGGGGAGAAACCTTTGCCGGGTACAACAAGCCAAAAAGGACTCCAAACAGCGCCAAAAAAAGCGCGGTCTTGGCCAAAAAAGGCTCCGAAATCAAGCTCGTCCGTTTCGGAGACCCCAACATGTCCATCAAAAAAGACCAACCCGACCGGCGTAAAAGCTTCAGAGCGCGACACTCGTGCGATACGGCGGCTGACAAGTTCAGCGCAAGGTACTGGTCCTGCAAGGCGTGGTGAGGTTAGCATGCGCGTTGAAGATGTTTTGTCCCGACTGGAAAAACACGAAGCTGAATGTAACCTACGCTATTCTCGGATAGAAGAGAAGCTGGCGGAACAACACAAAACCTTGGCGGGAATGGATATTAGGATCTGGGGTATCGCGATTCTTATTCTTATCACACCACTTGTTCACCGAATTTGGGGATAACCATGAAGAAAGGTAAAGCGTCCGGTAAGAAAGAAGTAGCGCGTTGCATGCGTTGTGGCGGCGAAGTCCACAAGATGAGCCGTGGCGGAAAGGCCGGAAGCGGCTGTAAAGTACGGAACGCCTAATGGCACGAGGTCTGTACGAAAACATTAACGCAAAGCGGAAACGTATTGCGGAAGGCTCCGGAGAAAAAATGCGTAAACCCGGAGCAAAAGGTGCTCCTACGGCCGCCGACTTCAAAAAGTCTGCAAAAACCGCAAAACCCCGTGGTAAGAAGGCATGACTACCTCCGGCAACAAGGATTTTGAGCTAGATGTCGCCGAATATGTAGAGGAGGCATTCGAGCGCTGTGGTTTGGAAGTCAGAACCGGATACGATCTGAAAACAGCCAAGCGCTCGCTCAATCTTTTGCTTGCCGACTGGGCAAATCGGGGCCTTAATCAGTGGACGATCAAGCAACGGTCTTTCACGGTAACGCAAGCGGACGGGGAATACCTGCTGGGCGCGGACGTTATCGACGTGTTGTCGGTGATTTGCCGAAGAAATGGCGTAGATTACTCGATGGAGCGGCTAAGCCGCGACGACTATCTCACCATTCCGAACAAGACACAGCAAAGTAGGCCGAACCAGTTCTTTTTGGATAGGCAATTGACGCCAAATCTGAAGCTTTGGCCTGTTCCGCAGAACTCTACGGATGTCATTGTGTACGATGCGCTCACGCGCATGGATGACGCAGACATTTACACCAACACAATGGACCTTCCGTTCCGGTTCTATCCGTGTTTGGCAGCGGGGCTGGCGTATTATTTGGCGTTGAAGCGCGCCCCTAACAGGGTCGAGCTTCTGAAAGCCGTCTACGAAGAGGAATTTGACAGGGCGGCCACGGAAGATAGAGACCGGGCCTCTTTTCAAGTCGCGCCAAGCTTTGATTCTTACCGGATAGGGTGATGGGTAAGTTTGCGTCTGGGAAAAAGTCTTGGGCTATATCAGATCGCTCTGGACAAAGGTATCCCTACCGCGTCATGAAGCGCGAATGGACTGGAATGCTTGTTGGACCCGATGAATTTGAGCCAAAGCATCCTCAGTTAGGTCCATTCAGGAAGGTAGAGGATCCAGAAGCTCTTAAAAACGCGCGCCCTGACCGCGTGGAACCATTACTGGTTTTTGTTGGGGTGCCCTTGGTAGAAAGTCCTAACTTGTTGCCCCCACAGGGGTTTGGGCAAGTCGGGGGAGCACGGTGATGCTATGAGTTTTACTTACAGCCAGCTAAAACAGGCTCTGCAGGACTATACCGAAAACGACGAAACGTCTTTCGTCAACAATTTGCCGATTTTCATCCGGCAGGCGGAAGAACGCATCCTCAAAAACGTTCAGCTCAGCTTGTTTCGCAAGAACGTAAGCGGAAGCATGTCTGCTTCTAACAAGTACCTGTCTTGCCCGACTGATTTTTTGGCTCCCTTTTCTCTTTCGTTCACAGACGGGTCTAACGTTCAGCACTTCCTTGATTTCAAAGACGCGGACTTTGTACAAGCGTTCAATCCAAACGCGTCAGTGACGGGAAATCCGAGGTTTTACGCTGTTTTTGACGTAGACAACTTCATTTTAGGTCCAACCCCGAGTAGCGCATTTGCAGTAGAGCTGCATTATTTTTATCGCCCCGCCAGTTTGACTGCGGGAGGAGAAAGTTCTACGACATGGCTTAGTGAGAACGCTGAAATCGCCATGCTTTATGGTAGTTTGCTCGAAGCCTACATCTACATGAAGGGCGAACCGGATTTAATGCAGAATTATGAAAAAAGATTCACCGAGTCGATTATGGGCTTGAAGCTGTTTGGCGAAGCCAAAGAAGTCACTGATGAGTATCGAACGGGCATGGTGTTGAGGCCAAAACAATGAGCTTTCCCGCATCTGAGTTGAGTCTTCCCCCCGTTTTTAAGGTGGACGTTCAAACCACCGCAAAGCGTGGGTTTACTCCGGAAGAGGTCGCAGAACGTTGCGCTCAGAAAGTTATTTCTATCAGCGACACCGCGCCTCCCGCTATTCAAGCACAAGCGAGAGCTTTCCGGACTCGCTTGGTAAAAGTGCTTGAATTTTACATGCGCGAGGCTATCAAAAGTGATCGAACAACGGTTTACAATGCGTTGACGGATGCCGGTCACAAGGATCTGGCCGAACTGATTAGGAGATTGTGAGATGGCTTTTACTGGAAACTTCATGTGTACGTCGTTCAAGAGGGAACTCCTGTTCGGGGTGCATGATTTTGACGCCTCCACTGGAGATACCTTCAAAATCGCGCTGTATACCAACTCCGCAACGTTTGATGCGGCTACGACCGCCTACACCACCACTAACGAGATCAGTGGAACCGGCTACACCGCGGGCGGCGGTACGTTGTCTAACGTGGATCCAACCACTTCGGGAACCACTGCTTTTACTGATTTTGCAGATGAGACGTGGACGA
>Ga0129333_10002711_pt1 | contig 16510 bp, 28 predicted proteins | sample CPB6_08_DNA_FD_94474 | JGI IMG/M metagenome (GOLD analysis project Ga0129333, IMG submission 94474) | Freshwater to marine salinity gradient microbial communities from Chesapeake Bay, USA - CPBay_Sum_0.6_0.8_DNA | ecosystem: Environmental > Aquatic > Marine > Coastal | place: USA: Chesapeake...
AAACTGGACTGTTTTGCCTGCTAATGATGGCGCATTTCAAGGCGGTGGAACGGTTGATATTACCGATAATTACTTTGTTTACAACAAACCAGATTCGCAGCTTTGGGCAGCCTCAGACCTATTGAGCCCAAGTACCGACCCGTTATCTTTTGCTAGTAAAGATGGCTCACCAGATGATTTAGTGTCGATTATTGTTGACCGCCGAGAAGTCTATTTGTTAGGTGAGATGTCCTCCGAAGTCTGGATTAATTCGGGCGCGGTGCCATTTCCCTTTACTCGTATTCCTGGCACATCCACCCAGCAAGGTATTGCAGCGCAATATTCTATGTCTAGAATGGGTAATTCGTTTGCGTATGTGTCCAAAAACAATCGCGGTGAGGCAATGGTCGTGCGCATGAATGGATATTTTCCTGAAAGAATATCAACCCATGCGGTAGAAACAACCCTAGTAAATCAGAATGTGTCTAATGCGATAGCGTGGACCTATCAGCTTGAAGGCCATGAGGTCTATGTGGTGACATTTCCCTCAATTGGAACTAACGGCTTAACTTGGGCATATGACAATACAACCGGCTTATGGCATAAATGGTTGTACCGTAATAATCAGAACGAATACGAGCGCCACCGCGGTAATTGTTGCGCATTCTTTAACCAGCAAGTGTTGGTTGGAGACTATCAAAACGGCAAGATTTATCAGTTAAGCCGCAGCTATTACACAGACGATGGTCAGCCAATTCGCCGAATTCGCAGAGCCCCACACATTACAAGCGACCTGCAGCGCCAGTATTTCCATGAATTACAGATTCAGTTCCAACCAGGAGTTGGATTATCTACTGGTCAAGGTGAGGACCCGCAAGCTATGTTGCGCTGGTCTAATGATGGCGGATCAACTTGGTCTAATGAATATTGGACAACCATTGGAAAACAAGGAAAATACCTAAATCGTGCTATTTGGCGGCGGTTAGGGTTTTCCCGTGATAAGGTTTTTGAGGTTTCTATTTCTGACCCCGTCAAGGCAGTTATTGTTTCAGCAAACTTAAAGGCGGAAGCTGGAGAAAACTAATGACTACACCGCAAAATCAACGGCTGCCAACTAGCCCATTAATTGATAATACGGGACGGCCAACCCGTGCGTGGCAGCTGTTTTTGCTAAACCTTTTAAACTTTTCTAGCGCATCTACGGCTACGGCCGGATCGGCTACCTTGCCTGCAAATCCAGAGGGATTTATAGAGGTTACGGTCAACGGCGAATCTAAACGAATTCCTTACTACAACCCATGACCGAACAATTACTTGCCCCTCTTAATTTGCCGTTAGCTGCGCAAAAGTGGCTTATAGATTTCTTTTGGGTTATTCAAGGGTTAGATGATTGGCGCGATGACGATCCAGTAGAGCCAAAACAAAAAGAAAAAGTAATTTATCAGGTTATGGTGGAATTGCCCCAAAACCATTTTTTTCAAGCTAATTCACATAATTTGTTGCCTTTGGTAAGTGTTCTCATTTTGAAGTGGATTGGCGCTAACAAATTGGAAGATAATAGAGAACAATTACACAAGGCCTATATGTGGCGGGCAGCGTACTACGACTTAATTTTGGAGGTAGTGCGCCTAGTCCACGGATTTGATGGGGCAGCAAGTGCTGCTGAGTATGTTGCCAAATTGTATGGCGAGACTTATGAAGATTATGTAAAGGAGTTTGAGAATGCCTGATCCAGTAACCGGTACTATTGCAGCCGTTGCCACAGTTGGTAGCGGCTATTTATCTGCCCAGGGCGCTAAAAGTGCGGCACAAACTCAAGCAAACGCAGCTGACCGTGCCATGGCTCAAGAGCAAGCCATGTATGCACAATCAAGAGAGGATTTAACTCCATACAGAGAACAAGGATATACCGCTCTTAAAGACATTGAGCGGATGAAACCGTTTTTAACTTCTCAATTTGGACCTGAGCAATTTGGCCAATATTTAGACCCAAGCATGGCATTTCGCCAGCGCTTAGGAACTCAAGCTACAGAGCGTTTAGCCAACATTGGTGGCGGGGCAATAAGCGGTAATACTTTGCGCGCCCTAACTGATTATGGTCAAAACTTAGCTTCTACTGAGTATGGCAATGCATTTAATCGTTTTCAAACTGAGCGTGGCAACATTTATAACACTTTAGCCAATATTGCTGGCATGGGTCAAAATGCGGTTAATACTGGAGTAAATGCAGCACAAAATTTTGCAGCTGGACAAACCGGATTAATTACTGGACAAGCGGCAGCACAAGCAGCCGGTACTGTTGGATCAGCAAATGCGTATGGTGGAGCGCTTGGAAATTTAAGCAATTTGGCTATGTTAAATTCTTTTATGAGACCATCGGGCGCAGCAGTAACGCCACCATCTAGTATGGCTGGATACGGAAATTATGGAAATATTCCACCAATGTATACACCAGGAATTGGATTACCAACAACTTACGGCTCTCCCGCTTAATTAGGAAAGTAAAGACTAATCATGGCAATTAATATAAAACCAGACATCTCCTTAAGTGCTAAACCACCGACAACAATGACATTGCCGGAAATGATTAACATGGCTCGCGGTGCGCAAGCGTATCAGCGTGAGAAAGAAATATTTCCTGAGTTAGTCCAACAAGCTCGTACTCAAACGCAGCAATCCCAGTTTTCTTTAGATAAAGACCAAACTGCGGGGATTATGTCTTTAGTTGGCGGTTACCGAAACGACCCAAGAATTAATAGTGGAAATGCAGATCAAGCCATAGAAGCTATGTCAGAAATCCGCGCAAAGGCCGTGGCTATTGGAATTCCTGAAAAACGAGTAGACGATTTAATGCGCATGGGCAACGCAATTGCGGTACGAAATCCAGGAAAACTTGGGCAATATTTTGACAATGTAATCCAATCTCAGATTGGACCAGCTGGCCAGCAACAATTACAAACACCAGAAATAGGTTCATTAGGTGGTCAACCTTACTTATTCCGCAAAGGTCCTGGTACTATAAGTCCGTTGGAATTGCCTAGCGCAGCACCGCAAACCGCGCCCGCAGGCGTAACCCCAGCAGATATGACGGCTCCTATTCAATCAAGACCAGCAGCCGCTCCGGCAGCTGGACCAGTACCTGTAGTTAGTCCAACATCGCAAATGGTGCAGCCAGATACGGGTCGTTTGCCTTTGGCTTATCCTGTGCGTCAAGCTGGCGTACCGTTTGCCGCGCTCCCGCAAGAAGAAACAGACCGCGCCGCTGGCAGCCAATACCGAAATGGTTTAGTGCAGCGTCAGTCTGAATTGACAACGGCACGGCGTAATTTACAAGAAGTGGTTAAAAATGCAGAAGCAATAAAAGCGGATGCTTTTTTTCCTGAAACTGGGCCAAGTGGTGCAATTAAAAGGAAATTTTCGGATATTATCGGTGACCCACAATATAAACAATTATCTAAAGACTTGGCTAATGTCCAGATTTCAAACATTAAAGCCGTTGGTGGCTCATTAGATACGGTTGGCGGTCAACAATTGATTCGCATGGCAAGTGGTGATGAGACATTCCCACCAGATGTATTGCTAAGTATTGCCCGCCGCGCCGATGCCGATATTACCAATCTTGACATGATGGCAACCGGAATGCAGAGACATACCCAAAAATTTGGGGATGCTAATGCTAAACGATTCCAGCAGATGTGGTCATCTAATGCTGATTCGCGTATTTTTGAAATTATGAACATTGCGCGTGATGTTAAAGATGTTAATAAACGCAAGGAATTAACCGACAAACTGCTTGGTGATATGGATGACAACCAGCGTAAAGACCTGTATCGTAAATACAACAATTTAGTAAAATTAACAAATTCAGGTGATTTGTAATGCAAGACATTGGCCAACTTATATTAGGTGGCTCAAAACCGCCATCCCAGCAACCGTCTGGAGATAGTTTTCGTTTTGAAAATTTGCAACCCACACAGGTGCAAATGGCGGTAAAACGGTTTACTGATATGGGATATAACCCTAATCTATTACAAGAGATATTAACTACTCCTGAAAAATTTAATAATTACCCACTAGAGGTTCGTAAACAGTTTTTTGAATTGTCCTCTGGATCGCAGCCAGCAATGGCTAGGCCGTACACTAACGAGCCCGTAACTACAGAGGTAACAAATAAGCCGGCCGCTGCGCAACCAGCTATGCGCCAAGCTGTTGCCGACCCTATCGGTGACATGATTTTAGGAAAGCCAGTAGAAGTTAAGACAACCGAGCCACCAGCCCGTAAAGTTGGCAAAGTTAAAGATATGAGCGAGGCCAGCCCATTAACCCAGTTTGGCCGTACTGCTGCTAGTTTTTATGATGCAACTATTGGCAGCGTTGTGCCAGGGATTGTGGAACCAGTAACCTATGCTGGAGCCCGTGCAATTGGCAAAACGCCAGAACAGGCTAAACAAATTAGCACGGCAGCTGCTGCGCCCTTTGAGTCTGGTATGGGCAGAACATTTGGGGTAACTGAAACGCCCGAATATCAAAGCGAGGCAACCCGCCGGTTAGTTAATTTTGTTGGCGAAAACTTCCAAAAAGGCGCTGCGTTTATTGCAGAAAAGACGGGGATGCCAGTCTCCGATGTAGAAAACATGATGGGAACCATTGCAGCTGGTACCGCGGTTAAAGCGGCCCCGTATGCCCAAAAGGGATATGTTTCTGCTGCGGGTAAAGTAGAGGATTTATTAGGCACAGCAGTACCAAAAGCACCAGAAGCGCCAAGAATTGAACCAACTTTAGGCGGCAAACCAAAAGTAACTTATGCAGAGTTTCAGGCTCAATTACAAAACAAACAAGGTGGAACGGCTGCTACATTGCCACCAGCGCCAAAAATACAAACCCCAACAATGCCTGCGCCAACCAATACGCAGCCATTTCCAGAAGTCAAGTACGCACAAAAAGGCAGCGTAAATCTGCCAGAGCAAGAACAACGCAAGCAAATATTGGCTCGTGTTGGTTTAGAAAACGCCCGTCAATCCTCTATTTTAGGTGATGGATTCGCTGCTGCAAACGAGTTTCAAACCAGTAAAGTAGACGCGCCCGTAGGCCAGCTTTACAGAGACACACTAGCTAATGAGCGAACAACATTAGAAAACTTTGGCCAAAAAATTGTTGAGCGCACGGGCGGAACTTTAGGTCTTGATGAAACTGCCCTGTATGACCGCGGCACACGAATTACGCGCCCATTTGATGATTTTAAGGCTGCACTAAATGACCAAATGGATCAGGCGTATATCCAAGCTAAACAAATAGCTGGTACTAAGCCAGCTGTCATACCAAGCAATACACAGAAATTCTTAGACACAAACTCTAACTTTACGGTAAACGACAGCTTTATGGCTTTACGCCGAGGTATTGAGTCGCATTTAAAAGAAAATGATTTGTTGGACGCAAATGGCAAAGTTAAGCCAATGACCGTAGAACAAGCCGAAGGACTGCGCAAATACATCAATTCCAACTGGAACAATGAGCGGTCTGGGATTATTGGCCGTCTCAAAGATAAGATTGACAATGATGTGACTAAAGTGGCCGGCGAAGATGTTTATAAAAAGGCCAGAGACATTCGCACTAAAATTTCTCGCTTGTTAGATGATCCAAAAGGCGTATCTAAGATTATGGATTACGATCCACAGTCACCCATGAATCGCGCCGTGCCGTTTGAAAAGATTGCCTCAACCGTTGAGCGTATGGATGTAGACCAGCAGCGGCACTTAATTAAACTTTTAAAAGAAATGCCAGACGAAGTACGGCCCCAAGCAGATGCAGCTATTGCCGAAATTAAGGCTCAATTTGCTAACCGCATTTTGCAAGAAGGCTCTAAGAATAAAGGCCAATGGAATGCCGGCAATATTACAAAATACTTAAATGACAACAATCGCAAACTTGGCGTATTGATGGAAGATAAAGAGTTGGCGCAGATGGTCAAGGACTTACATGATGCTGGCCACCTAGTCAAATATGACGCGTCTTACCCTGGCGCAGCCATTCAGGCCCATAATTTAATTCGTTTGGGCGCGGCCCCATTACTTGGAACTTTAGGAACTTCTGTCGGCGGAGCGGTTGGAGGTGCTTTTGGCGGAGTTCCAGGCGCTGGAGTTGGTGCGACTGTTGGCGGTATGTATGGCGCAAAAAAGGGTGTGGCAATGGCAGAAAAATCTGCATTAAAACGCGCTCAGAAAAAGATGATTCCCCTCAAAGATGTTGGTAAAGGACAATAATTATGGCAGTCAATCTATCCCCCATAGGCAACGGTTTTCAGTTTTTTAATAATGATGGCCTGCCATTAAATGCCGGTAAGATTTTTACCTACCAAGCTGGATCAACTACCCCGCTTGCAACCTATACCGATTCTAGCGGTTTAATTGCTAATACCAATCCCATTATCTTAGGTACGGATGGCCGTCCACCATCAACCATTTGGCTAACAGAAGGATTTTTTTACAAATTTGTTTTAAAAACTTCTGCGGATGTAACCATACAAACTTATGACAATTTATATGGAATTATTAATGCAGCAGCACCGGCAGCAACTCCTATACCAGTAGGAGGTATTTTGTTATGGTCAGGATCAATTGGATCAATCCCTGCTGGATATGTTTTATGTAACGGTTCAAACGGCACCCCAGACTTAAGAGACCGTTTTGTTGTCGGCGCAGGTTCTACTTATGCTGTAAATGCTACTGGAGGTTCTGCAAATGCTATTACTGTAACTCATACCCATACAGTTACAGACGCTGGTCATACTCACTTTTTGGCTGCAGATGCTACGGTAAATACCAACACACCAGTTAACAATACTCAACAAATTGCACATACCAATCAATCGTCAGCTGGTGTTTCTGCATATATATTAGGCGGAACTGCAACGGCAGCAACTGTTGGTAAGTCAAGCACTAGCACAACTGGAATAGTAATTGATAATGCAGGAACATCGGGAACAAATGCTAATTTGCCTCCTTACTATGCTCTTTGCTACATAATGAAAACATAATATGGAATGGCAAACGATTATCAATATTGGCCTTGGATGCGTTATTGCGTCCATTGGCTGGTTTGCTAGAGAACTCTGGGATTCTGTCAAAGAGTTGCGCAGAGACATTCACCAGATTGAAAAAGACCTGCGGGAACTTTATGTGCGCCGCGATGACCTAAAAGAAGTACGGGTTGAGATGGCCGCACGGTTTGACAAGCTGGAAAGCATCATGGCCTCGTTTTTTGACCGATTAAACGACAAGGCAGACAAGTAATGGATGTGCCATATAACAATGGCAAAATTAAGATTGGTTGTAAATACGACCTTAATCCACTTAAACCAAAGTACATTGAACGCGATGAGGATATGTTGGAATTGCAGAGTTACCTAATTCACGACCCGCGTTTACTTAATAAACAGTATTGGGCAAAACGCATTTATTGCGCAATCCTGTTATTTATATTAACCATTATGCTAATGGCCCACTAAATGTTAACCACCATATTAAATATTTTTGCTTTATTTGTTGCTATTTTTGCGGTGCTTATATTTACTGCATTGTTTGCTTTTTTCCTATTCATTATGTTTGCCTGCACCTTTATTGGATGGAAAGAAATTAACTCAATGCCGGTTGCGGACATATGGCAAAAATTAAAAAAATGATGATATATGTCAGACGAACTGGGGCTATCCGCTGGTGCCAAGGGCATCAGCGAAGGGATGAAAACCGGTAGAGAAGCCGGTAGAGAAATTGGCAAGAACATTGAAGAAGTACAAAAGGAAGCAGTAGATGTTGCAAAGCAGCAAGCAAACGCAAGGATTCGGGAACGCAGGGAAGCGGAGTTAAGGAAAGAGCGGGCAATATTTAAAGCCCTTGAGGAGTACAAACACCGCAAAAAGATTTCCGATGAGGAGTACCAGCTGCGCATAGATTTTATTAAGAAGTACGGCACCAAAGAATGGCAGAAGTTAATTGATATTAAAGTTGAGATTGAAAAGCTAGAAAAAGAGGACCGCAAGTATTTTGATGCGGAGTTGGCAAAAGTTAAATGGGTTCAGTTTTGGTGTTTTCTAGTGGCTGCTTGGATTGCTTATTACATCGTATGGGGGTCTAAAAAATGAATATGCAAGATGTCTTAAAGGCGGTAATACCAATTTTGGTAGCTTGTATTGCCTGGCTGCTTGGTCAGGTATCGTCATTCCAGACCCGCCTTACCCAGATTGAAGGCAAGATGCCAGCCTTAATTACTAACGAAGGCGTCCCAACAGACAGTCCTATTTCAGCCGAGCGCAGGGCAAAGATGCGTGAGGAACTGTATAAGGAACTCCATGACCTCCATGTGCGGGTTAAGTTACTTGAGGAAAGGTCTAAAAAATGAATCGATACGACCTACTTGTAGCTACTTGGATGGCAGCAATTTTGTTTATTTGTATGGGGATTAATTCATGGATACGCTATTAGGAATACTTAAAGGGGTTGCGCCCGTACTAGCAACTGCGGTTGCCGGCCCAGCTGGTGGCGCTGCCGTAGGTTGGATTGCAAGCAAGTTAGGGATTGATGACGCAACCGTGGAAGGGGTTACCCAGGCGCTTACGGGCAATCCTGAAATGACCCTAAAACTTAAAGAATTAGACTTGGAATATGCCAAGCTGGAAGTCCAAGACCGCGACTCTGCCCGCCAGGCTTATGCTGCGGTGGCTACATCTGAACACGCAACCAAACTAGATAAACTGGTTGTACCCGTCTTAGCCCTTGGTGTCGTAGGATTGGCGTTTTTCTTGATTGGCGTATTGATGTTTGTTGATACGCCAGACAACCAGCAGCAACTGGTTATTTTTGCTCTTGGGTTTATAACCTCAGCTGCGGGCCAAGTCTTATCGTTTTACTTTGGTTCAAGCCAAGGCAGCAAGAGCAAAACCGAAGAAATAAAAGGAATGCTGAAAAAATGAATTTGAATAAAATTCATGTAAAATGTTTTAATGAAATTAAAGCGTGGATTAATTAGAGAAGATGGTTATGTTTTAAATGGTTATAACCAAAAAGGTAAGCCACATTGGATTAGTCCAAAAACATTTAATGAAATTAACTTAAAACATCAAAAATTACGCTGGCACAATAAAATTAAAGTAATAAATGCTTACGGTGGCAAATGTAATAAATGTGGAGAATCTGACCCAATAGTGTTAAATGTAGATCATATTTTTGATAACGGAAAAGATCATACTGATAAAGCTGGAAGAAGGATTACTGGAAATCAACTTTACAGCAGTATGATTAAAAATAATTTTCCAAATTGTTATCAAATTTTATGTTCAAATTGCAATGCTAGAAAAGAATGGATTAGAAGAAACGCTTACTGTGGAGAATAACCATGCACTTATCACCTCATTTCACCCTTGACGAACTGACCCATACGGATCACCGTCAATTTGACAATACCCCTAATGCGTCAGAAATGGCCAACCTTGTGCGTTTAGCTACATTTCTAGAGGATGTTAAAACTGTATTAGGTAACAAGCCCGTAATGATTAATTCGGCGTTTCGCTGCAAACAGGTTAATGACGCGGTAGGTTCTAAGGACACTAGCCAACACCGGATTGGTTGTGCTGCAGACATTCGCATCCCAGGCATGACCCCCGATGAGGTGGTTAAAACCATTATGGCTGCGGGTCTTGGTTATGACCAGATTATCAGAGAGTTTGACCGCTGGACCCATATCTCAATCCCTAATGACCCAGAGGATAAACCTAGGCAACAGGCATTGATTATTGATCGCAGCGGTACTCGTCCTTACGCGTGATACACTAAATATTGATTTCGTTTGTTTCCTTTAAACCCTCTTGCCCTGCCTCTTTGGTGGGGCTCTTTTTTTCATAGGTCATGGCATCTGTAAAACCCTCACGGTACGCATTATGAACGGCCTCCATATGCAAGAGCCCCAACAAAACTGCGCCGACAATCAATAGAGCGGGGCGCAAGTTACATCCACCACAATATCGCGGGTCATACCGCCAACTTTGCGTTTACCGTAAATGACAACGGCTCTGGTCTTAGCAACCTGGCAATCCTGAATGGCCGTAACTACCTCAAGGCGGCTCATAGAATGAACCTTTTCATCAACTATTAACTCCTGCTCTGGCATGGCGTTTTTGTCGGGCAAGATGCCGCAGCCACTTAAAAACAGTAAACAAACACCGGCTATGATCATTTTCATGGCCCCTCTCCTAGAATGGGTTGTCATCGTTGATGTCACCCGCATATGCCCGTGAAGGGTATTTTCCGGCGTTCTGAGGCGTTTGCGGTTGAGAATCGGGTTTGGACCCAGCAAACTCTAATTCGCCTACCCTAGCCCTTAAAGTAACGCCCTCGGTGCCATCGTGGCGCTTATAGGTTTCTACATGGGGTTCGGTCATGCTGACAAACAATAGCTGGCCTTTGGTGAGGTGGGGTCTTAATTTTTCGCATCTATCCCCCCACATGGTTCCGTTGACCCATTGGGTCGGCTGCTTGCCATCAACCTTACGGCCATATGAGAACGCTAAGGACAAATCCATAACGGCTTTACCGTCTGGTGTAAAGCGTACTTCTGGGTCATTGCCCAGGCGGGCTAATCCGATCATTAACATTAAAAACTCCCTTTATCAAAATAATTCGATTCATCATTAAAAAACTCAAATAGTGCATCGCACTCAGCTAAAAACTTTTCGGCAGCTGCCTCAACCTCTGCCAACTCCTCTGGGGTCGGGACATATTTCTTAATAAATAAATCCTTACCCTCGCCCATACGCGGGTCGTAAGACACAAACCAGACATCCTTGCCAGTACAGGCCGACTGCAAAAGCATCTGCGGTTTGTACTCTGGTGGGATAGCCTGGTTGGCCACATACTTCATATGGGTTTTGGTCTTGGGGCATTTGACCTCAATCAAGCAGCCATCGGACACAAAACCGTCAGGGCTTACCCCGCAATGGTCAATGCTTGGATGGTCAATAAAGCCGACATCCTTAACCATTAAACCGGTGAGGTTTTCAAAGGCCTCCTTAGCGGCGGCCTCCTGCTCTACGCCCCATTGCATATCTGAGGTCATGTATTTGTCGGCAAAGGTGTTGGTAATGCGCTCGGCCACCACCTCGTAACGCAGGTTCTCCCGTTCACTAGACTCTTTGCCAGACTTTAAAAAGTTCATGGCCGCAGCCATCCTAGAACCGGTCAACTTACCAAGGCGGTCATTCCACCAGGTTCCGTCTTGTTGGAATGGGTTTGGTTCACGCATTTTGGTCACCTTTCAGTTTTTCGTTATGTTTAGCTGCAAAGTCCCGCACCATTTCGCGCTCGTCTGCTGCCAATGTTTTCCATGTTGCAGTCAGTTGATCGGTTGATGTGGCTGCCGTAATCAAGGTCTCAATCTCTGCCTTGGTACGGGTCGATTTAGGTTTGGCTGGGCGCGATGCTTGATTGCCGTCATCGTCCACCGGAGCGATGCCACAGGCTGCTTGCAAACTGAATCTCCGGGCATAGGTCATGGCCGAACCGTACCCCTGGGCATCCTGTTTGGTAGCTGGCACATGGAGTTTGCCACCCGAAATCATTTCACCAGACTCATGGATAAAAATAGTCTCAATGATGATTCCATCCGCACATTCATGGGACTGCTGAACCAAAGCGATTCCATTGTTGTTTAGGGCATCAATCACGGCCTCAACGCAAGCTGCCAAGTCGGCATATCTTGATTTGAAGTGTGGATTGGTGGACGATTTGAGCGCAGGTCCGAAAGCTTTTTGTGCCTTGACTAACGCGGTTGCTATTTTTTGCATATTCCCTCCGATTAAATAAATGCTAAAAGTAAAATAAATACAACTAAACCTACTGCAGCAAAGGCCTCCATCCAAGGAGATTCTTTTTTAGTAAACACATTACGTTGCCATTTGTTTGCCTCAAAGTTAGTTTTTCTCATCATGCCCTGCCTTTGCGAATGCCTGACATCAAGTGATAAACGGCGTAACGCACACCAGACGGTTCTTTTACCATCTCGGTAACAATGTTCCACCCTTTGCCCTTTAGGGTAAAAATAATGTCAGCTAGGCGTGTGGCGTGGTAGCGCTCGATTGCCTCCCAGCTGGTTATCTTTCTTTTTTTAATTAAATGTTGCGCTACTTGGTTAATTTTGGTGTCTTTCATAATTCCTCCACGGTTATTTTGTAATGACGGCCATTGCAATCAACAACAAACAAATGCTTTTTGGTACTAAGAAACTGACCCTCTGGGCCTAAGTCCCAATGAATGCGACCAGTACCATAAACAATGTCTAATGGGTCAGGTGCGTTAAGGGCTCTTTTAATTATGTGAGCGATGTAGTCGCAGTAAGCTGGTTGCGCCTGCTGCTCTTGATGCTGCAGCTGCTGGTGGTGATGTAAGTCTTGTAAATCGTCCATTTTTTCTCTCCGATTAATATGGTTGTAATTTAATTAAGCAATTTCTGCGGCATCTTTAATATTTGCAATTAAAGAACGCAATAATTGTTTTTCAATAATTTGGTTAGATTTAAACTGTTCAGCTTTTTCGTCACCAACAATTTTGAAATATTGGTAATCGTTGTTATTTTTTTCTTCTAATTGTTTTCTTAAAAGTTCCAATACCATTTGGGCTTGGCGTTGTGACATTTGTATGCTTGCTTGTTTCATTTTTCTCTCCGATTTTGTTTGCCGATCAAATGACCGTAAATGAATAGTAAACTGTTTATTTACTGTTTGCAACCGATTTATGCGTTTTTTTATCAAAATTAGGGAAAATACCTATAAAACTAGGGTAAACCACTATAAAAATAGGCGCTTGCCTACTAAAAATAGGCGTATGCCTACTTGCCTAGCCGTGGTAATATAGAGGGGTCAGCAAGGTGGCACTTGTTGGAATCTCATTATGATCAGCAACCCCGAATTTTTCGGTGGTGCGATAAATGCTTGGAATTGGTCATTTTGATCTAATGAGGACTTATTCCAAGGATGCCCTGCCAGGCCGCACCACCCAAGAGTTTGGGGTTTTTTGTTGCCTGCTGACCGTACTCCGAGCGTTATTAAGAGCCTAAATCGGCTGCGCGGAACAGTAGATACGGTATCGGCTCACCACCAGATTACCGGTGCAGCCTGTCAACGAGGGACTGCGGAACTAGCCTAAGACATGGGTGATAGACAACTTAGGCTAGGATGAATCGTTGCCTTATGGGGCGCATAGGCTGGATTGTTTTACTAATCTTTGCTGGTGCTAAAGTGATCATGGCTATCACCCTTGGGTAACCTATGACAAAAAGAAATAGAAAATAAAAACTGCCTTGCAAACTATTTCTTAATCATTTATTCTCTGCAACAAGGAGAACAATATGACCTTAGATGACCTAGAAGAAGTTGCCCTTAAATGCGGAATGGTAAGAACCAAAAAAAATTGGTCGGCCACCGAATCACAACTGGAATGCTTTGCAAACAATTTGCTTGAAGCATTTAGAGGAATTGCCAGAGACCAGCTGGTTCAATCCATTAAACGAGCAGCTGATTACGAGCGTGAACAATGCGCCAAGGTTGCTGAGATGTCCTGGTTTAAAGGCATGGAACAAGAGGACATAGCCAAGGCTATTCGTGAGCGGGGCGATGAATGATTGCCTATTCTGCGCAAACCCCGTCATTAATGGATTTTTCTTGGTTTATTTTGGTTGTTGCTATTTTGGCTTGTTTAGCTATTTGGTTGAGGGATAAATGACAGACTTTGATGAATTTTGGAAAACCTACCCACGCCGTGTGGCCAAGGGCGATGCGCGTAAGGCGTGGAAACAAACCGAGGGCATCCGCCCGCCGTTGCAAGAACTGTTGGAATCTATTCGGCAACAAATCCGCTCAGACCAATGGCGTAAGAATGATGGTCAGTTTGTATGCTATCCCGCCACATGGTTACGCCAAGAGCGTTGGTCTGACGAGTTAAAAGTGACCCTGCCTGGCGTGGTTGACGGTAAAGAATGGCATGAAACATGGCCTGGCATTGTGGCTAAAGGCAAAGAATTGGGCATTTTGGAGAGTCAGTTTGACCAACCGTATTTATTTAAGGCTGCGGTATTGCGCGGATCGGTCAAGGCCGCATGAACTATTTAAGCGTATGTAGCGGAGTTGAGGCAGCGACAGTTGCTTGGCATCACATGGGATGGAACCCCATAGGATTTGGTGAGATAGAGAAATTTCCTAGCCAAGTCTTAGCCCATCATTACCCCAATGTTACCAATTTCGGTGACATGACTAAATACAAGGAGTGGAAAATTGACGGAACAATTGGACTTTTGGTCGGAGGAACTCCCTGCCAATCATTCTCTGTTGCAGGACTTAGGAAAGGACTTGAGGACCCAAGGGGAAATCTTGCCCTTACCTATGTTGGAATACTTGACCACTTTAGACCCAAGTGGTTCGTTTGGGAAAATGTGCCAGGTGTCCTCAGTTCAGGCGGTGGAAGGGACTTTGGTTCCTTTCTTGGGGCGGTGGCAGAATGCGGGTATGGGTTCGCATATCGGGTGCTTGACGCTCAATACTTTGGAGTCCCCCAAAGACGGCGTAGAGTCTTTGTTGTCGGATATCTTGGAGACTGGAGACCTCCCGCAGAAGTATTATTTGAGTCCGAGAGCCTGTCAGGGAATCCTAAACCGAGCAGAAAGACGAGGCAAAGTGTTGCCGGCTATGTTGAAAGCAGCTTTGGACAATATCGTGAAGATGTCATTGCCGGAACAACCAAAGCAAGTGGAGGAGTCCTAAGCGGTGGCTCAGAAACATTTATCGTGGGTGCATTGGATACAGAATGTGGTGGTCAAAAACTAAGCCACCAATCAATCAATAGCGGACATATTTTTGCTGTTTACGAAAACCATCCATCCGATAGCAGAGTAAGAGAAATGGGCGATGTATGCCAAACAGTAACTAGTACATGGGGTTCTGGTGGTGGCAATATTCCCTTTGTGCAAAATATTGCTTATGAATGGCACAATCAAGACAGTAGAATTAAGCCAATTCAAGTTGCTGCTACATTAAATTGCAATGCTAGCGGCAGAGAAGGACATTTGGTACAAAGTTTGCCTATTGCTTTAGCAGAAAATACCATTGGCAGACAACCTATGAATGGCGGTAATGGCAATGGTTTTACTGAGGGCGGGCCTATGTATACCCTAAATGCTACTAGTGTTCATGGGGTTGCTCAATCTATTGGCTTTACTCAATGTGATGCAGCAAGAGATGCTGGTAATAACATTAGCCCAACCCTTAGATCAGGCGGTGATGGTGGATACCCAGCTCATTCTGTTGCTTATGGTTTTGAGCCTGGTATTACAAAACGAGAAGGTAATCCCAATCGATTTAGTGAAGAAATTAGCCCAACATTACGAGCAGAAATGGGAGATAACCAAGTCTCGATGGCAAACAATATGGCTGTCCGCAGACTGACACCAGTTGAGTGCGAGAGATTGCAAGGCTTTCCTGATAACTACACAAACATTAGAGAAAACTGCCCAGATGGCCCAAGATATAAGGCCATGGGCAATTCTATGGCGGTGCCGGTAATGCGTTGGATTGGTGAGCGGATCAACAAGGTAAATAATGAACAATAAACTGACCGCATCCCAAAAAAACCACCTTACACGCATTAAATTGTTGCCTTGTGGCGTTTGTGGCGTGTCTGAGCCCTCAGATGCCCATCATATTGAACAAGGCCTCCAATACCTCTGTATTCCGCTCTGCAAGGATTGCCACCAAGGCAGCCATAACGGCATTCATGGTCGCAAATCCATATGGAACGCAACCAAACAAACTGAAATGACGGTACTAAATGACACAATCCAAAAACTTCTCCGATAGACTCAGCCTGCCTTGGCCGCCTAAAGAACTAAGCCCCAACTACCGCGGGCATTGGGGTCCGGTGGCATCGGCTAAGAAAAAATATCGGTTTACGGTCCGCATTCTGGCGTTGCAACAACCAATACCGTTTATTGAACACATCGTAGAGGACGCACCAATTTTTTTGGAGGTGGAGTTTTACCCGCCAGATAACCGTCCGAGGGACTTAGACAATATGATTGCCTCGTTTAAAGCTGGGCAAGACGGTCTGGCCGATGCTTGGAAGGTCAACGACAAACGAATTAATTGCACATACAAAGTTAGCCAGCAAAAAGGCGGTATGGTAAAAGTAAGAGTTTTATAGGGAACTGTTTATTATGAAAAAGTTAAAACGCCGACCACGGCTTGCGCAGGATATTTTGGTCTTGCTTGAGCAAAAACCCAACATTACGCAAGCTGAGATTGCAAAAGAATTGTTGGCTAAACCCCATTCCATTAAAGCGGTATTATGGAAATTAGTGCATCAACAGAATAAAATTGTTGCTACAAAAGGCGCAAAAGCAGATAAAATGACAGGGCCGAAGGTCATTAATATGTACTGTTTGAAGGAATTATGAAAGACATCGAAGCATTTTCGCTGGCATTACTTAACTCTGCGACCTG
>Ga0129333_10002712_pt1 | contig 16508 bp, 18 predicted proteins | sample CPB6_08_DNA_FD_94474 | JGI IMG/M metagenome (GOLD analysis project Ga0129333, IMG submission 94474) | Freshwater to marine salinity gradient microbial communities from Chesapeake Bay, USA - CPBay_Sum_0.6_0.8_DNA | ecosystem: Environmental > Aquatic > Marine > Coastal | place: USA: Chesapeake...
ATGGTTACCTGGACGAAGCTGAAGAGTGGGGAATGGGGCCTCCGTGCGACGGAGGCCCTCGTCGAGGGCGCGACCACGACGGTCGCCAAAAAGGACGGCTCAACCTCGACCGCCGTGGTCGGGAAGCTCGTGTGGCAGGGGAACGGAGCGTTCCTCTACGGGACGGGGCCGAAGCCCGCCACCGAGCAGAAGGCCCCCGCTGCACGGCCCGCCGCCCGGCGAAACTGGCGTCCCTGCGGCTACCCCGGCTGCTGCCCGTCCTATTGCGACGAGTGCGACGGGCAGGGAGCGGGAGGCCGCTACGCCTACTGAAAGACGAAGGCCCCGCCTCGGACGAACCGAAGCGGGGCCGCCGTGCCTCACGCCTGGGGGCTCAGAGTTGAGCGCGCAGGTTGAACGTGAGGACGATGTAGAGCAGCGGGAAGACCGGCTGGTAGTACGCCTCGAAGCGCAGCACCGTCGGGTCGTTCGGGTCAACCGAGGAGTTGATGCCCGTGAAGGCAGCAACGATTTCGGCCGTCACAAGCTGCTTGAAGAGGGAGGTCATCGTGACGTTGACCTCCTGCGTACGGGTCGCCAGGAACTTCGTCCCGATGAACTCGTCGAGGGCCACGCGGCTGTTCTGCTGAACGTAGTCCGCGATTTGCGTGACCGTCGGGAGGCGCGTGAGAGCCGAATCCATCCGGGTGGTAAGGCCCTGCCGGATGCGGATGATGGGGTCGAGGTCTTCCAGAAGGGTCACGCCCTTCACGGCCGTTTGGTTGGCCTCCACCGGGTCGAGGATGCGCGGGATGCGGGTGAAGCCCTGGATACGACGGCGCGTGTAGGGCGTCGCAACGTCTACCGAGGGGCTCACGACCGCACCCGCGACGGCTGCCGCGAAGAAGGTGCCGTCCACGAGCGACTCGAAGCTCTGACCGAGTTCGTCGGTCAGAGTCACGACCGCCGAGTCCGGGTAGAAGCAGACGATGCGGTTCGAGTTCAACGAGGACGCCACCGTTGCCGCCACAGCGGGCAGAGTACCGGAGGCGAACCCGATGAAGCCCATACGCTCCGCCTGGTTCTGGATGAGGCTCTGCGTCTCGACGTGCTGCGTCAACTGCGCGTAGACCGCCGTCGAGGTCGAAAGCGGCACGAGGATGTCCGGCTTCACGTTACCGGGCAGCGGCAGCGTGAGTTCGTTCAGGGCAGCGATGTAGGACTGGTCACTTGCCTGGTTGGTCCCGCTGACCTTGAGCACCTGCTTGATGCCCACGAGCAGCGCGCCGTTGAGGATGGCGAGGTACGCGGCGAGCGTCACCCGGTTATCGCCCGAGGTGCGACCGAAGTTCGCCTCGATGGTCTTCAGTTGCCGGAAAATCCGGGTCGTGTAGTCCTGCTTGAGGTACTTGTAGGTCAGGTAGTAGGGGTCACCGTTTGCAGGCTCGACGCCGCTCGGGGCGAACGTCTGCACGGTGCCGGTGTCCTCGGGAACGACGCCGACGGTGTTGCTGACCGTCAACTCCATACCGGGGACCGAGTAGAACGGGATGGCGGGGTTCACGTAGAAGGTCGTGCTGACCTCCATCGTGAAAGCGCCGCCGATGGTGTAGCTTCCCGTGCTCGAAGGCAGAACGGTGAAGCGCAGGCCCGTCTTGCCGTCCGTGTACGTCTGGCCCGGCGTGCCCGTGCCTGCTGACCCAGCGGGGTTGTTCGAGGTGACCGTGAAGATGTCGTTGGCATCCTCACCCACGTCACCGTCCGTTCCGGGGGTGATTTTCGTGCCCGTGGTGGCGTTGAAGGCCGAAGAGGTCGAACCGGACGAGACGAACCCGACACTCGACGTGGTGAGGCCCGTCGTGAGCGACGCGATGGTGATGTACGTGTTGCCCTGGATGCTCGACGGGAAAGCGATGCCCGCCGTCGTGAAACCCGCCGTGTCGAGCAGGCAATCCACAACCTCTTGGGCCGTGACCTTCACCTGCGCGGCAAGCTGGTTCTGAAGGAACCCGAGCGTCGCGTTGGCGTTGCCGTTCTTGATGACGAGCGCGGACGTGTCCACGTTCGTCGGGCTGGTGATGCGCAGCTTACCGAGGTTCGCGAGAGTACCCACCGAACCGACACCAGGGATGACCGCGTTGATGGCTGCTGCCACCGCCGCCGTCGCCACCGCCGCACCGGCCGGGAGCGTGACCGTGTAGTCCACGCCATCGACCTGGATTTTCAGGCTATCGTTCAGGCCCGTCGTGATGGCGAACGGTCCCGCGACGGTACCGAGGATGGTTGCGGGCTTGTTGATGGCCCCCGACGTACCGAGCGAGAACGAGAACGACGTGAAGCCGAGCGTGCTCTCCGCCGTACCCTGCTCGATGTAGACCTTCGAGGGGGAGTCGAAGCCAGCGGGAAGCGCCGCCGGAGTCGAAGGCGAGGTGAGGTAGAAGTAGATGAGCCCGGTGCCGGGACCACCTACCTGCACGTAGTTCGCGCACGGGAAGCCGACGCCTGCGTCGATGTCCGCCGTGATTTGCGCCGGGGTGCGATTGCCGGTGTTCAGCGTGACGGGGTAGCTCGTGCCGTCGATTTGCACGTTCAGCGTCTCAGAGCCGACCGCCACCGTGACCTTGCCCGTATCGGGGCCGCTCTGAATCGGCAGAACCCCACGGCTCACGAGAACGGCGGGGGCCGCCGCACTCAGGTTGGTCGTGTAGTTGACGCCGTTGAGCTTCGTAACCCATTGGTCGGAGTACGTCCCGTAGAACGAGTACGGGGATGCCCCCTTGTTCGTGTACTCGGCGTTCGTCGGGTCGGACTGACCGAACGTGACGGTAATCGTCTCGCTGACCGGCGTACCAAAGCCCGTGTGGAAGGCGTCCGGCACCTGCTCCGCGCCACGAGGCCATTGAACCGTCTCGGGCAGGCCGAGCTTCGTGCCGAAGCGGACCTGATAGAGGTTCTGGTCGATGACCGTCGAGTAGACCTGATACTGCCCGACACCGACCGGCCCCGCCACCTTGTTGGTGAACAGGTACGTGTTGTCAGCGACCCGGCTGTAGTAGAAGGTCGCGTAGGCGTTGTAGTCCGGCGGAACCGGGCTCTTCAGGCTGATGCGGCGCGTCGCACCATCGACGGTCAGAACAGTCACGGGCGGGCGGTTCAGCGCGTCCATGAGGCTACGCCCAACGTAGACCTGCACGAGGTCGGGGCGGTTCGTGATGAGGTCTTGCCGACCGTTCGTGACCGCGTTGAAGGCGGCCAGACCGAGCGGCGTGTTGCGCCCGTTGCCCATCGTGGGCGTTTCGGGAAGCAAGAAGTCCGTCGTCGAGACAGTCGCCGGAATCGTCGAGTTGTCGATGAAGCGGTCGCACTCGCCGAGGTACATCTTGTCGTCGTTCAGTACGCCGACAATCTGCGATTCATCGAACGGGGTGCCGCCAGCCGTCGTGGTGGTCGCCGCAACCGTGTAGCTCGTCCCCCAATGGATGATGCTGGTGTCCTGGGTCGGGTTGCTGACCACGAAGTCGGTGCCCGCGATGTAGTCAGCGCGGTTCGGCGCGATGCCGCATTGGATGACCTGCGTCACGAGCGTGTTCGGCAGGTAGTCGAACGTATCCTGCCAGGTGTTCGCGAAATAGTTGACCGTCACGAGCGACCCCGGAGCCGGGGGCAGCGTGAGCGTCACCGTGCCGTTCTGGCCGTCCACCGAAGCTGGGATGGTCTGGACGTTGTTCACCTTCACGACGACCTTTGCGGGGTCCGTCGTGGTGAGGCCCGAGCCGGAACCGTCGGTGATGGGGCGGTTGAAGACCGTGAAGGTCTTGTTGCGCGCCGTGAGGGTGAAGTTCGACCAGCCGAGCGGGCCGTTGGCCGAGCCATCGAGGATTTGAATCTCCTGCGTCGTGAGCATCTGGATGTGCTCACGGCCCTCGTTGTCCGTGAAGACCGAGGTCGTCAGGTTCGGGATGCCGAGCACGTCGATTTGCCCCTTGACGGTGGCTGCCGAAAGCGACCCTGCCGAGAGGACGGTCGAGTACTCGACGCCGTTGACCCTAAACGAGAACGTGTCGTTCAGGCCCATCGTGATAGCGAATGGCGCGAAGCCGGGGCTGGTCAGCGTCGCCTGGTCGGTCGTAACCTGCTCGGACACGTCATCGAGGAACGCCGTGTCGCCACGGTGGAAGTAGTAGCTGACCCGCACGATGTCGGTCGGTTGGGTCGGCACCTGGAGGGTAACGAGGCCCCTCTGACCGTTGACCTGCCCGAGCGCAGCCGGAAGTCCGTTGACCGTGACCGTGACGGTACGGGTGTCGTTCGTGACGCGGCCGATACCCTGCCCATCGACGATGGGGAAGTTGCGAACGCGGAACGTGACGCGGGTGCCGTCCTGCGCCCCGAGGATGAGGTTGTTCGGGTTGGTCGAGTTGACCACCCAGGACAGGCTCACGTCCTCGTTGTTGATTTGCTGGTCAACGGTCGCGGAAGAACCGCGCACGAGCGACACGTTGTCCTGGCTCAGTTCCTCCTGGCCGGTGCCGATGATGACCGGAAGCCGCAGACCGGCGACAAGCTGCGCGACATTGGATTCCGTCAGCGTCCTGGTGTAGACGCCGGGCGGGACGTAGGTGATGAACGGGCCGAGTGCCATCCGAAACTCCTCAAGCGGGGGTGAGAGGGGATTTCATCCGATATGAGTCGTGGAGTGCCCCTGACAAAATCATCCTATCCGGGTCTGCATCTAGTTCGAGAGCCCCGCGTGAGGCTGGAACTCTACTAGGCGCGCTCGGAAAGGGAGATTATCGACCCCGACGAGCTTCCTGCGCCGCAGCCATCGCCTTCATGGCTCGCTGGGCCAGACTTTTGCGAGCCGCGAGCCCTGCATCGGTCATCGGCTCGTAGTCGATGTAGTCGCTCCCCTGATGCCGGATAAGGGCATGGGTGCCACCCTTCTCGCGAGCCATCTCCTTCGCCTTCTTCTGGACCTCGTAGTTGCCCCATCGCTGGTGGGCATCCTTGCCAACGATGTGGTCGGCTGTCGGATAGTCATCCTTGTGGACGCCCGTGTTACCTGGGGGTGCCCCCTCGGGCGGCGCGAACGCGAAGGCGAAACCCTCTTGGTCGAGCACTCGGGGTGCGGCTTCCCCGCACTCGGGGCAGGCGTGCGTCGAATGGTCCCCCATCTTGAGGGTGCGCTCGAAGCGAAGGCTGCAACCTTCGGTCTGGCAGTCGAAGACGTACTTGGGCATGACTTGTCCTGATTTGGATGTGGGCTACGTGATGCGCTCGAAGTCGTTGTTCCGGGTGGGAATGACGGGGTGCGCCGCGTAGTAGAGGTCTGACGTGACCATCTGAAGGCCCGTCGTGGTGTCGGTGGCTTCGAGTACCGCGCGCGAGAACACGAGGGGCAACGGTACGTGAATCTCCCAGTCGGCCCGAAGTTGCAGGGAAATCGAGGCGTTGTAGAAGTAGGTATCCCCCGTCTCGTCGTAGGACTCCTCGGCTTCTCCGCCCATCGAGATGTCCACGATTTCGATGCCCTCAGACTCCAGTTCGGGCTTGCGCTCCCCCCAGAGGTACATGATGGAGAGGTCGGCGATTTCCTCCATCTGGTTGGGGTCTTGCGTGATGATGTCGAGGTCGAAGCTGACCTCGAACTTACCCCCGAAGGCGCGGGCTGCTTCGACCCTGTTCTCGTAGACGACGATTGCCACCTTATCGCCCGTCACGGCGCGCTTGCCGAACGCCATGACGACACCAGGCAGCGTCGTGTGGTCGGAGCGGTTCCAGTAGAAGTCCACCGGCCCGATGCTCGGCACCGTGTAGCGGTAGTCCGCCGTGAGTGTCGAGGACGGAGGAGCGCGGAGCGTGAGGTTGATGGCCCCCGTCCCGTAGTCCACCGTGTAATCCCGGCCCTCGGTGAGGAGTGTGCGCTTGTTCAGCCACAGACGAAGCGTCTTCGGCACAGGGAGGTTCTGAAGCTGTCCCTCGCGTTCGATGCCCGATTGAAACTGGAGCACCGCCTCGTCGGTCACGGTCAGGAGGGGGTCGATGATGAACTGGCCCGGCTCCTGGGGGGTCGTCGGCGCGTGGAGGATTTCGAGGTAGTAGATTCCCGCCGCGAGCGGGAATACGTCATCGTTCGCGCGGACAGCTTCGAGGTCTTCTCGTACCCACTCGATAGGGAACGCCGGGGTGCCCACGTTCATGAGCATGACGTGGCTCTCGACGGACCCCATGAAGTTGTCGCCCGAGAGCGCCACCTTGTTGGCTGACGCTCCCTTCACGACGATGCCGAACTGCGGGCGCTCATCGAAGGCGTACTTGTTCTGGATGAAGGGTACGAGCTTCGAGTAGAGCGGGTGCCGCGAGAAAGCATCCCGCAGTTCGAGGATGACGCGCCGCTTGAGGGCTCCGACGAGGTAGTAGTACACCCGTTGGCTCCTACTCCTCGCTTGCGAGGACGAGCAAGCCTTCGGCGACCGCCGTCATGGGGTCGGTTGCGAGGCGGATTTCCGAGATGGGAATGGGAAACCCCTTCTTGTTGAGGGCCGCGTACTCGTCTCGGAACACGTCGAGGAAGCCCCCGGCGCGCGTCGTCCCGCCGCTCACCACAAAGGGGATGGGCTCGGGGAGGTCGATGGCCGTCCGCGCCTGCTTGAACTGGACGGCGATGTTCTCCAGGGTGTACCGGATGAGCGCACGGATGTAGAGCGCGATGGCTTCCTCGTCCCGACCTTTGGGGTCGGCGAGGTTCACGCCCTTCTCCTTGATGCTGCACATGCGGGCCGAGGTCGAGCCCATCGCCTTGGCGGCGTTGCGGTCAATCCAATCGCCGCCGCGCGCGAGGCTGAAGTCGAGGGCCTTCACGGTCTGGTAGGCGAGGGCCGCGTTGCACATGCCGGAGCCGTAGCTCACGGCCAGCCCACTGAACTGCTCGGCAGCGCATTGGGAGTAGATGATAGCCATCGCCTCGTTCATCGGGTGCGGGGTGTAGCCGTGCTCCGAGACGATTTTGCGGAAGACCTCGGTGTGGTAGATGACATCCTGGTCGGGGTCGTCGATGGGCGCGGCGGGCACCGAGTAGTAACAATGCTCGTTCTCGACGAGCGGCTCCCCGAGCACGTTGTGGATGAGGAGACTGAGGATTTCCTGGGCCTCGATTTCACCTGCCGAGATGACGCCTCGGCTGAGAGGGCGACGAGCCTCTCGCTTGAAGAGGTTGGCCATCGTCATGGCGGAGTCGCCGAGCACGATGAGCGTGTCGTCCTTCTCGACGTAGTTGACCTTGCTGAGGCGCAGGGTCTTCTTGGCCTCGGCTTCGAGGTCGATAAAGGCATCGCGGACGCGCTTCGTCTCGACCTTCTCGCCGTTCATGCGGGCCGAGACGATGTTCATGGTGCCGATGTCGAGGCCGACACCCGGTTTGATTTGCTTGCTCATCTGGTTCTCCTTCTTACGGGGGCGAGGCTTGCGCTTGCCCCCTTCGTTCCACACGGCGGCGTAGACGGCCTCGAAGTCCGCGTCGAGCTTATCGTCGCCGGGCGTCGAAGCCATCCTCTGTCAGACCCACTCGAAGCCGAGCGTCTGCATGATGCTCGACGCCAAGCTCTCGGCCGTCTCGCGGAGGGTGTCATCCCCCTCTTGGTCGGCGTAGTTCAGTAGCTTCTCGATGCCGTCGTAGGCTTCCTCGGGAGAGTCGAACTGCGTGGGAAGGTCAGCGAGAACGCCGACCTTGGCATCATCCCCCCGCAGGGTCATGCAGTAGGGCTCGCCCTCGGGCCAAGCGTTCACCCGAACAAGTCGCGCGAAGTCGGCTTTCGAGGGCATCTCCCCGAACGACAAGCCTACCGAGGTCATCGGTGGTCAGCCCTCACCCTTCTCAGGCTTTGCAACCTCACCCTTCTCGTCCGCGTCCTTCTCCTCGGCTTCAATAAAGCGGGAGGCAACACGGCGAACCAGGATTTCATGCTGGAAGGCTTCGAGAGCGGTCTTGGGGGTCATGCTGGCGTTCCTCGTCTTCGTGCGCTGCTTCAGCAGGTAGGCGAGGCTCTCCTGCTTGTCAGCGAGGTCTTGCAGTAGGTTATCGGTGCCGTTCGAGAGCAGCCCGCGCGCCTGCAAGGACTCGTAGGCCAACTGGAGCAGAAGCATCGACTTCAGCAGCGCGCGGAGCGAGAGCAGAGGCATCTCCTCGGGCTCGGGGCTCACCGGAGCGTCGCTGTAGAAGAGCTTGGTGAAAACGACCATGTGGCTCATCTGCATGAGCGGCTGGACGAGGACGTGGTGCCCCGAACCCACGGCGCGCTCGGCGAGCCCGTCGATGGCACCGTTGACTTCCCCGTAGACCCGCTCGAAGAGCAGGTGGTCGCCGTAGTAGGACGAGCCACGGGTCTGCCAATGATGAGCCTGGTGAATCATCGCCTCGGCGCGCACGCAGGCGAGGAGCACAGCAAGCTCCGACATCGGAGCCCCACCGTACTCAGCCACACAATGCTGGAACGCGATGGCAACGTCCCCGCCGACCTCGGCGGAAGCCTGACGAACCCACGCACGCACCTCGGCCTTGGCGTCGCTGGCGACCTTGCCCCCCACGATGCCGGGGAGGTACGGGGGGCCGTCCTTCAGGTAGTTGTAGGAGAGGGGGTCAACCCAGAGAGCTTCGGTAGCGTGTGTGGGGTCCATTTGTCAGTCCTCAGAAGCGGTCTTGACCTCGCCGAAGACCTTGGCGACAACGCTGCGTCCGGCGAGCGCCTTCTTCTCGATGCTCTGAAGAGCTAGCTTGTCCTTCAACCCCTCGACCTTCTTCGAGGCTGCCTTGGCCTCTTTGGCGATGTCGTCGAGAGCCTCCATCGTCGAGGTCGTCCACTCCCACGTCTTGTCGTTCAAGCCATCGAGGTCCGATGCGGCAGCGGTCTTGGACGTGCCCTGGAGCAGCGCGATGAGGGCGGCCTTCTTGGACTTCGTGGACTTCGCAGCCGCCGCGTCCTCCTTGACCTCCTTCGCCACGTCGCCCATCGTGAACTTCTCGGGCTTGACGGAGATGGACTTGCCCGACCACGGCGACTTCACGGTGGTCTTCTTCTCGGGCAGATAGAAGTCCTGGTTCGTGTCGGGGTCGGTGTACTTGAAGAGCGTCGGAGCGCCGGACTTGCCTTTGGCAGCGGTCTTCTCGGCGATGTCCTCGGCAGCGGTGATGAGACTGGCTTGACGCGGGTGCATGATGCAGTACCTCCAACGGGATTGGGTGACGAAAGGACTATTGACCCCGCCGGAACTTCCGCAGGGCACTAGCAGCCGAGCCGAGGTTCGTGGCCTCGCTCGTCTCGGACTGAACTTCGGCCATCCGACCTTCGATGTCCTTGGGCTTGATTTCGGTCGGGATGAACGCCGGGACATCAACCTCGACGACCCCACGCTGCTCGGCTCGCGCGGCTGGGGCCTGCCCGGCTGCCACGACGGTTCTGCCGGAACGAAGGAGCGCCAGAATCTCGTCGAGCTTGCCGGTCGCATCGACCTCGGGAGAAGCCGGGGACGGAGCGGGGCGGCTAAGAGCTTCGAGTTCAGCGACTCGTGCGCGTAGCTGGGCGTTCTCGGCCTCCAAGGCCCGACACCGGGTCTGCCACTCATTCGTGGCGGCCGGTGGGGCAACGGGTCGCACCGGGGCTTGCGTGGCAGGCCCCGCATGAAGCTGGAAGAGTCGCCGCTGCGAGATGGCCCGCCAAAGGTCTTTCGACACCGTGGCGCGGTCGGCCGGAACGGTGACCACAACCCGATGGGGCACGTCCATCCCAATGTCGAACAGAACGACTGTGCTCGTGTCGAGCCCCACGACGGTTACATCGCCGACCATCATCCCATCCTCTTCTGCATCTGCTGGACGACTTCTTTGGCAAGCCGTGCGCGTACCGCCTTCCGAGACTCCTTCATGGCGCGTGACACCACGTCCACAGGAGCCCGCTCAGGGAAGTACCAGCGCGGAGTGGCCCCCTCACGAGGCCCGCCCTTCACGACGCCGGGCTGACCCGACCGAAAGATAACTTTACCCGTCTCGGTGACGATGGGAATAGGCTTTCGCGCCTTGCGAAGCCAGGTCATCTCCTGCGCCTTTCTCCCATCGAGAAGGTAACGCCAGAGGGGGTCTTTCACGACGATTTGAAGGCTGCTCGGCCCGACCTTTACCTTGAGGGCCTTCGCGAGCCGCTTCTTCGCGGCATCCGAGAACGTCGTCTGGAGGATTTGTGCCCTGACGCGCTTCAGGATGTCCCTCGAAAGCAGTTGGAACGCACGTTCGAGACGCACCTCCTGAAGTGCGCGGGTGAGCGGCTTACCGTAAGCACGACTGACCGTGTACTCTGGGGCAAACTTCTTATTCCACCGGGTCGCTTTCGTGACCTTCGACTGGAAGGAGTCCATCAGTACTCCGTGTTCTCCCACGCAAGCGTGCGCCCGCGAAGCTCACGCTCATCCGGGATGTTGGTCTTGTCGGTGATGGGGGTCGGACCACCCTGCTCGGGGCCGACCGGCGCGAACTGGACGGCGGGGAACCGCACCGGGCCATCCATCGGCACCTTGTACCGGATGTCCTTCTCGTCGAGGTGCCCGATGTTGAAGTGCTGTTGGAGCACCATGCCTCGGTTCGTCGGCATCCTGACCGGCCCAACGCTGTAGCGGTCGCCGTTCAGCTTCACGAGAAAGTCGCGCATCGAGATGAGTGGCACGGGGCCAGTCCACACCTCGTACGTGTGCTCGACCGTCCGGCCGATGTCCTTCTGGGCGATGCGTCGCTCGGCATCGTCGGGCGCGATGATGGTTTCGTACGGCCCCTCGTACCCACCGAGAAAGCCCGTGCCGTAGCACCGAAGGCAGTCCGCCTGCGGCTGCTTATGGTGGCTGTCCGGGACGCACGGGCAAGGGAGTCCGACGTTCTTGCGCAGAAAGAAGCGGACTCGCTCCCCGCCCTGCTCCAGGATGAAGCGGTTGCGACGGACGGCCTCGCGCCAGATGTAGTCGAGCTTCTCGACCTCGAAGTTGCTCGTCGCGACCGCGTTCTCCAGCGGTGTCTCGACCAACTGGTCGGGCGTCAGACAAGCAGGGTTGCAGCCGGGCGGAGCCGCCACCGTGCAGACCCGGTAGAACACCCGTTGGGCGAGGTCGGTCTTCAGCAGGGAACGGACGCGCCGGTAACTGGCCCGAACCTCAACCTCCTTCGAGGCCGGAACCACAGCAGGGTAGAAGTTCTGGGTCGCGACGTTCACAAACTGCCGGGGGTCGATTTGAATCGTCCCCTCTGGGCCGTTGACCGCGTAGACGTTCGCGCGCTGCCCCTCAACCCACACCTGAACGTCGTCGGCGCTGTTGGCCGGGATGGCTTGCGAGCCCGACTTGACGATGGGCGAGTAAAGGGTGCGGAAGACGTAGAGCGGGAACGACCCGTGGCTCGCAGGGATGCCGAAGAAGAGCCAACGGTCGGGCGTGATGAGTTCACCCTCGATTAGCTCCACGTCCGTTTGGTCGCGCCAGAACGTCGAGCCAACGGGTAGCTCGGTGATGCGCTGGTAGGGACCAAACTCGGAGTCGAAGCTCCGGTAGACGTTGACCCCCAGTAGCGTCCACCCGCTGTTCAGCGCGAGTGCCCCTGGGTCATCCCATCGAAGGTCGTAGACCCCTGGCCGCCATCCGCTCGTCAGGAAAAGGTTGAGCGGGGGAAGCGGCCAGGGAGTCTTCGTGTACTCCAGGGTCGTGATGTTCCGGTCGCGGTTGGTGGCGTAACTCATCGAGCCCTCACCCTAGCCCCGCGACAAGTGGAACCATCACGCCTTGGGGGCCTCGGGCGGCGCGGCGGGCGGCTGCACGACGGGACGGAGCAGACGGATGTTGCCCGTCTGGGCCTCGATTTCGATGGGGGTCGTCGGGGCAAGCCCACGCTCCATCAGAATCTTCTCGAAGATGCGGTTGCGCTCCTCGTCGATGCGGTTGGCCGCCACGAGGATTTTCACCTTCTCCTGCTCCAGTTCGAGCAGCTTGTCGGCCACGTCGTAGCGCGCCGCACCAAGCTCCTCCAGCTTCTTACGGGTCGGGGCATCCACGGGGTCGTTCGGGGTCAGCTTCTTGGTTTCTTCGCTCATCTGCATCTCCGGCGTTGGTAGTCGCGGGGTTCAACTCGTAGCACAAGTACACAGAGGTGTACCATGCTGACGACACAGGAACTTCGGGCCGCCCTCGACGAGGCGACCCAAGGCGGGGTACGAGCACTTGCGCTCGTGACCCAAGAGACAGGCTGCAACCCACACATCTGGCTCCAGCCCGAGGCACGCCCTGGAATGACCAGGGTCATGTTCTACGCAACGGACGAGACAGGGCACGTCCGTTACTTCGACTCGGTTCTTACACCAAGTGACCCGGCACGCGACACCCAAGTGCTCTTCTTCGAGCGCATGAAAGAGGTCCGAAAGCAAACCGCGCAAATCCAAGCCGGATTTGCGCGGTTCGACGCAGGACTGGAGCCTGACTACGAGGAGCCCGACCGAAGTCGGAACTAGGCTCAGGCCGGAGCGCCCGCCTTGGTGAGGAGCTTGCTGACCTTGGCCGTGTCGCCACGGAGGTCGCCAACCCAGTCCGTGAAGGCCGCCCACGCACCCTTGAGGAAGTCCCACGCCTTCGAGAGGGCACCGCTGATGGCGTCGAGGATGCCTGCCGCCTTGTACCCCTGGTACATGGCGGGGTCGTCCGTCGGCGTCGCCATCGGGATGTCGAGCCCCTCCTTGAACCGACTGACGGCCTTCTCGACGGCTCCGAGGACCGTCTTCTGGTCGAAGTCCTTGGCGAGGAGGAGCATCATGAACTGAAACTCCTTCTCGAACTCGATGGTCGGTGACTTGTGCTCGTCGTAGCGCACCATCGTGGCCTTGAGTTCGGCCAGGGCGGCCTCGCACTTGTCGAGTTCCTTCTGGTTCTCGTCGAGCGCCTTGCGGGCCGTCTCCAGCCACGCCTGACGCTGCTTGACGCGGTTGCCCTCGGCGATGCCCTTGAGGTGAAGGTCCACCTTCTCCTGGGCCTCGGCAACCTCGCGACGGAAGTGGCCGATTTCCAACTCCCAGTCATGGATGGAGTTACCCACCTCGACGAGAAGGCCCTTGGACTTGAGGCACTCCTTCACCCAGTCCTCGATTTGCTCGCCGGTCTTGACCTTGAACGCGCCCTGCGCGCCCTCACCACCGAGAGCCGACATGAACTCCTCGGGGAGGGTCAGGTCCCCGCCCATCTTGTTGCACTTGTTCCGCCAATGCTTGATGGCGGCACCGTACTCGAAGTGGCTGCCTTGCTTCTGCACGACGTACTTCCAGACGTTGAGCACCTCGGCGGGCAGCTTGCCCGCATCGACGGCGGCCACGATGGAAGCCGGGGGACGGAAGCGGTCGTCAGACATGAACGAGAAGGCCGCCTTCTTCGCGAGGTAGCGGCTGACCACGGTGGCAGGAACGAGAGACATGGGTTGACCTCTTTCGGAAGACGGTTTCCTACAGGGGTCTGGCGCATAAAAGGTCTAGCGCGGACCAGCGTATCTGCGTGCAAGAAGTCGGAGCAGCATGGCGAACCCCCGGAACGAGAGGCCGTTGACCTCCAGCAGGCGACGAAAGGCATCGTGCTCCCGCAGGTCTGCCTCTGTCGGCACCTTCTCGCGCTCGGGCTCACGAGACTTGGCCCGCCGGTAGATGGACATCCCACGCGGGTTCGGCCGGTTCCGCCACTCCGCGCAGGTCGCCAAGTGCTTCTTGTACTGGGAGTAGTTCGGCGGACGGTAGCCGCAGAGGCATTGGTGTAGCCTCCGCTGCCTTGCCGTGTTCGTCTCTGGGGAAGGGACCGGGTTGCCCATACCGGGCTCTTACACCGGCCCGGTCAGAGCCCGACGAACTTCCTCGGCGAGAGCACGCCGCGCCCAGCATAGGGGCCGAACGCGGAGCGGATGCCGACACCGTACTTGGGTTGCTGCACCCCGAGGATGATGTTGATGGTCGCCTTCGCCTTCTCCAGTTGCTTGTCGAACTGGTCCACGGCGGTCGAGAGCGCGCCCTCGTACTTGCTCGACTTGTCGAGGGTCAGGCTCACCCCGCCGATGCTGTAGTCGAACTCGTCGGCAATCCAGTTCAGGCGAAGGGCCTGGATGGCGTGAATCATGGCCCCGGTGAGCAGGAGGGTCCGCCAAGCCGGGTAGCGGGTGACGAGGGTGTCGATGCTGTTGAAGGGGGTGAAGGGCGGCGCGAGCGAGATGGTATCGAGGGAGCGTTCGAGGTACTCCTTCATCTCCTCGTCTTCCCAGATGTAACCGAACACCCGGTTGAACTGGTTGACCGTCTCCTCGTGCGCCGGAGGTCGGAAGTGGTAGTTCCGGTCGGGGTTGTTGTCGCGCGTGAGGATGCGCAACCGACGGATGAGGTCCGTCTCGATGCTCGTGTACGTGACCGCGATGGCCGATGGGTTAGCGCGGTCGAGCACGGCGAACTCCTGGACGACCTGCTGAATCGGTCCCCCGATGAACTCCCGGAACGTCCACCGGATGCGGTAGATGCCGAGATTCGCGTCGAGTGGGATGACGATGCTCGCGAAATACTCCCCGATGCTCGGGTTCTGAGGTACTCGCTGGTTCGAGCCGAGCACAACTTCTTGCCCCGTCGTGAAGTCGTAAAGCGCGTACGTGATTTCAGCCGCGTTCTTCGGGGTGCCGTTCGACCCGTCGAGATAGATGGTGAGGTCGTTTCGACCTAGCTGCTGCCCGCGATAGAACGTGACGCTCATGCTTCCGCCTCCCGAACAATAGTTACGTCCACCCTTGCGGGGGGCAACCGCAGGGAGGGGTAAGCGGTGGACCCGCCTCGACGCGGAAAGACTCCTCGACCTTGCAAGGCGGCCCGCCGTTGGAGTAGCTCCAGACGATGAGCCAGTCGCCGGGCTGCCCACAGTCCCCGATGAATCCCGTCGCGTGGTAGTGCCCGAGGCACTTCATCCCTGGAGTGCGTTGGGCAGGGCCACGAAGCTGACGGTAGCCATCCGGCAAAACCTCGTAGACCGCGTACGTAACGGACACAGGCGCGTAAGGGTTGCCGGACTTGTCGGTCAGGCAGAGGGTGAGGTCGTCCGGCTGCAAGACCTGCATGTACGCGAACGTCTTGACGGGCTTCGGCGGGCACACGGGGTCGAGGACATGCAGAAGGTCCAGGTAGGCCGTGAGGTTGCCGAACCCGAGCAAGGGGAGAGGGAAAGAAATGACGAGGTTGCCCACGCCCCCAGTAATCCCCGTGAGGGGGTACGTCTGAACGAGCGTCCCGAGGACGTTACCGAACCCGTTGAGCGCCTCGGTCAAGTCGAGTTGCGCGTCGATGAGAACGGTGCCGACCCCCTGCACCTGGCCCCCCACCAGAAAGGTGATGACCGGAGAGAGCATGGGGGTGGTGGACGCACCCCCAAGAGACTCGACGAGCGTAACCCACGAGACGAGCGCCCCGGCTACTACGTCGCCCGTGCCGTCTAGTGTGCCGTCGAGGTCGATGTCGGCCATCGTCTACCGGAAGGGCGTCACGCCTCGGACGCGATAAGCTGACCCACCGGAAAACGAACTTGGTCGTTCACGGCCACCGAACGCGGCACCGAGAGCATGTTGAAGTAGAGCAGGTTCCCGCCGACCGACTGGTCGTAGAGCCCGAACGCGACGAGCGTGCCCCAAGGGGCCATCGCGATGGGGAAGATGACATCGGCAGCGTTCGATGTGACCCCGTTCGCGGGGAGCGTGAACATGACCGCCTGACGGGCGTAACCCCCACCAGCTACCTCGGTTCCGCCACCACCGGCCGTGGGGGCCACCGTGAAGAGGGCAGCGTAAACGGTCGGAGGCGAAGCGAAAGGCGTGTTCCGCAGGGCCGCGTTGACGAAGGCGTTGTCGAGGTAATAGGTCTTGGGCATGGGGGCGTGTCCTTAGCAGTTGGGCTTCATGAAGGAAGCCTTCAGACCCCCCGAGGCCGGGGCCGAGGTCTGCACGTCGTAGTCTTGGCCGAGAATCTGCTGCCCGGCCGTATAGGTGAGGATGAGACGCCAGTACCCGATGGCGTTGGGCCGCCACCGGACGTTGTAGATGCCAGGTGAACCAGGCACCTCGTTCCAGTACACCTTGCCGGAAACGACCTGCGCGTCCGTGACTCCGACGCCCGAAACAAGGGGCCACGGCTGGACGACGTTCTGGAAGAACAACTGCGAGGTAATCTGCGGAAGGCCCAGCCCAACCGCGCGCGTGAACCCATCAGCCAGAAAGAAGTCGGCCTGGTCCAGCACCGTCTGGTTGTTATCAACGGCTCTGCCGCGAAGGAGTGTTCCCACGTCAACCTCTTCTACCCCAGCCCATAAGAGGACTAGGTGCTCTCGAACCAGCGGTACGTAACCCCAAGGTTCACCGGGCTACTCCCCTGGTTCTCATAGGTCAAGCGCAGGAAGAGCCCCGTCGGGATATTCCCGGCCGTAGGAGCGATAATCTCCTGCTGGTTGTCCCAGGG
>Ga0129333_10002713_pt1 | contig 16508 bp, 18 predicted proteins | sample CPB6_08_DNA_FD_94474 | JGI IMG/M metagenome (GOLD analysis project Ga0129333, IMG submission 94474) | Freshwater to marine salinity gradient microbial communities from Chesapeake Bay, USA - CPBay_Sum_0.6_0.8_DNA | ecosystem: Environmental > Aquatic > Marine > Coastal | place: USA: Chesapeake...
GCGATCTCGTGTCGGTCGGCGCTTATCGCGTCGGCACGAATCCGGAACTCGACGAGGCGCTGCAGCGTCGAGGCGCTCTTCAGGCGTTCCTGCAACAGGACGTTGATGAACGGGTGGAGTACGAAAGCGGCTTTAGGAAATTGGCCGAGGTGCTCTCGTGACTGCTCGCAGCCGACAGCGAGCGAATCGGCTCGAGCGTATCGCGCGTATCGGTGAGACTCTCGCCTCAGTCGCCGAAGGCGCTGCGGCCGATCGTCGACAGACTCTGCTCGCCGAACAAAATCGTCTCGAGACGGTACAACGCTATCTCGGTGACTACGGGACGATGGTGGAGCAGCGCGAGTCCGTCGGACAAACGGTCGGCAGCGTGCGCCTGTACCGAAATTTTTCGAATTGGCTGACGGATCTTTTTGACAAGCAGCAAAACGAGGTCGCCCAAGCAGAATTTTTGCTTGAGGCTGCCATGGAGGAGGTTCGCGAGAAGCGACGCTTTGCCGACGCCCTCGAGCATGTGGCAGATCGAGCGGGGCGGCAGGCACGGCGCGAGGTGGAGGCAACCGAGCAAAAAAACCTCGATGAGGTGGCACAACGGGTCCGTTCGACCCATCTTGGCATCCAAGTTGCTACTACCCGAGTGTCCTCCATCACCGGCAATAAAACTCCGTAACTATGGCTGCCCCAGAAGCACTACTGAACACGATCGGTTCCACGACGCCGACGAGCAAAAACCTGCTGGAAAAGCTGGGTGAAGCGCCTTTTTCGGGCGCGGACGGACCGTCGTTTTCGAGCGCCATGCGCGAGGCCTCGGCTTCGACCCAGGGAAACGGCGATGCAACGGCTGCGGAGGAGTCTGAGGAGACCGGCAAGGGTTTGCCGGATTTGCCGGATCGCCCGTCGGTGAGGGCCCGGTTGAGTTTGGTGCCGACCTCGGAGCAGAAACTCGAGGAATTCGCAGTCGACATGGGGATCGATCGGGACCTTGCCCGCTTGCTGTTGAGCGAGACCGCTCCGGCAGCGGAGATGGAGACCGCGGAGACGGTGCCAGATCCGGTGTCAGATCCGATGCTTGCGGACACTTCGACAGCGACCCAGTTCGTTGCCGCGGCGCCCGTACCCGTGCCAGCGCCGGTATCGACGACGATGTTCGAGTCGCTCGGCGCCGCCCGTCCGGGCGTCGTCGCAGTCGATGATGCCACCTCATCGGCGCTCAACTCGACTCTCGAGTCTGACGGGGCAGCGGTTACGACGACTACGTCGCCTATGACTACGTCGCCTATAGTGACGACCCGTACTGCTCCGATCGCCGATGAGGACGTCTTGATGTGGCGTTCGCGCCTGTCGAGCTTGATGGCGATGGAGTCGAGCACGACTGCACCTGCCGTCGCTGCGCCCGCGAATCACACCGGAGGGGCATCCGCTTCGTCATCAATTGCCATTCCGGTCACGGCCTCGACGATAGGGCAGCTGCGCGCACGGTCGGCGACCATGTCGGACGTGGTTTCCGCCACGGCTGTCGCGTCCATCTCGGATGTGTCGACCGAGCCTCGCGGCACGGTGTCGCGCGAGACGAGCCCGACGTCCACCTCGGATTGGCTATCGCCGCGTATCTCTGAGTCGGTATCGGCATCGGGAGTGGTGGTGGCGACGGCAGAAACGAGTGGTGAGAGCGCTTTCAACGAGCGTTCGTCCGATCAACGATCGCCGACAACTCCTCTGCGCGGCGCTGCTGGAACCGAGATGTTTTTGTCGATGACGGCCCCAGCGCCGCTCGTTGAGCTCACTGATCTGTCATCGGCGGTTCCGCTGGGCTCGATGATGCGTGATACCGCGACGGGCGTTTCGGCGGTATCGATCGCCGCTGGTGAAACATCGCGAGTGTTGAGCACGCCCGATCCGAAATTGTCATTCGGCGAGCGCGTACAGGCGTTCGCGGACGCCGTCGCACAGCGGGTGCTCGGACAGATTCGCGATGAGAACTGGAGCGTGACCTTGCAGCTCGAGCCCGCGAACATGGGTGTCATGGATATCGACCTCTCGATGCGCGGCAATGCGGTCGTGGCGAATGTCGGCGTCGCGAGTGGAGAAGTACGCGCGCTGCTCGAGTCCGGCTTGCCTCGGCTTCGTGACTCGATGGAGTCGGCGGGGCTGCAACTCGCTGGCTGGACGTTCGGTCAATCGGGCTCACGCGCATTCAGCGATCCGGCTCGTAAAATGTTTACCCAGGCTTCCTTTCGCGGACGCGTCGATGACGTTGATCCGGTGAGCGAGGCGGGGGTTTCGCGCGTGATGCGCGCCAAGGACCTCGCCTCCGGCGCGGTAGATCTGTTCGTTTAATTCATCTCTACTTTTCACTGACGGTATACAGCGATGGCAGACAAGAAAGACGATAAGAAGAAAGCTCCCGAGGCGGCCGCTCCGGCGGGCGAGGAAGGCGCTCCGAGCAAGAAGTCGAAGCTCATTTTCTTCGTGATGATCGCTGCAGGCGCTATCGCGCTGATCGGTGCATCCGTGGGCGCGACGCTCTATTTCACGGGCTTTTTCAATCCGCCGGCGGCGGAAGCGAAAGCCGGGGAGAAGGAGGGTGAGCACGCCGAGCACGCCGAGGGGGGTGAAGGCGAACACGGTGGGGAAGCCGCCGAGGGCGAGCACGGCGAAGCGGGCGGCGGTGAAGAAAAGTCGTCAGCCGAAGTGCCCGAGAGCGAGAAGTTTGCGGCAACTTACAAGCCGATCAACGGCGCCGATGGCAAGGAGCGAGACTTCACGCTCAACGTGCCGAACTCGCGAAAGTTCGTACAGTTCAAGGTGGCCTACAAGACCTTCTACGGCGATAAGATCGTCGAGAGGGTGACGAAGCACCAAATTGCTATCGAAGCAGCCATCATCGCGACCTCGAGCCAGTTCGGCGAAGAAGAGATGACCTCGGTCGAGGGGCGGGCCAAGTTGGCGGAAGCGTTGCGCGATGCCATGAACGACGTACTGATTCGAAACGAAGACTTCGGTGGTATCGACGAAGTGATGTTCACTCACTTCGTGTTCCAGTAATAAATTCCAGTAATAAAGAAGATCATGTCTACGTCTGGACAAGTCCTCAGTCGAGAGGAAGTCACCGCGCTGGTCGAGGCCATGCAAAGTGGTGGCGTCGACACGACGGCTGCGGAGAGCGCCTCCTCAGGGGTGCAGCCGTACAGTCTCATCGCGAACGACACCACGTCCCGCGGACAGCTTGCTGCGCTCGAGATGATCAACGACCGGTTCTCACGGCAGTTCCGAGGCAGTCTCCTGACCTTGCTTCGTCAGGCGGTGAAAGTGACGGTGATGCCGTTCGACGTAATGACCTTCAGTGCGTACCTCAAGACTTTACCGTCGCCGTGCAATGTCAACATCGTTCGTTTTCCACCGCTTCGGGGCTACGGCCTCGTGACACTGGAGCCGACGATCGTCTACGGCGCTGTCGATAGTTTCTTTGGCGGACGAGGTGGCGGATCGCTAGAACTGTCGCCGCTGCGCGGCTTCACGCCGACCGAGGAGAGAATCATCCAGTTGTTGCTCGAGTCGGTGTTCGACAATCTTCGGGAGGCTTGGGCACCGGTCTACAGTCTCAACCCCGAATTCGTCAGCCGCGAGATCAACCCTGCATTCGCGCAGGTCGGTGAAGATCGCGAGACGGTGGTCGTCAGCCGATTCGAGCTCGAGCTCGGCTCCGATGTTCGCGGTCAACTGACGGTTATGTATCCCTTCTCGGCATTGAAGCCTATTCGATTGCTGTTACGCGGGCGACTGCAAGCCGGCGAAAGAGACGAGAAGCTGGCGGCGCGATGGTCCGACCAATTGCGCGACGCAGTCTCCGATGCCGAGCTCGAAATGGTGGCGCAACTGGTCACGTTGCGGGTGTCGGCGCTCGACCTTGCGGCAATTCGCCCTGGCGATACGCTGTGGTTCAAGCCGCCACCGAGCGTCAAGGTGCTGGTGCAAGCCTCACACGTTTTCGACGCCGAGTACGGTACGGCAGATGGCAACGCGGCGATCCGTATCGAACGGGTCCTCGATCCTCCAGCAGATAGCCAGAACGTATCCGAGGGCGCGGCTGCCGAGTCCGCCGCAGAGTCGGAAGGCGCGGATAACACCACTTTACGAAAAAAGCGTGTGGCAATGCCCACGGGAAAAAACGCAGGAGCAACGGCAGCATGAACGAGTCAGCGACGAGTAGCATTTCGAAAGGTGAGGGCGGCGCGGAGTCGGCCGTACAGCTCGAATTGATTCAAAACGTGGCCGTGAGCGTTTCGGTTGAAGTCGGCCGATCGTTGCTGCGCATCCGCGATCTGCTGAGGCTCGGGCAAGGCAGCGTCGTCGAGCTCGATCGGGTTGCCGGTGAGCCACTCGATGTCTGCGTCAACAATACGGTCATCGCACGCGGTGAAGTCGTGTTGGTCAATGAGCGATACGGAATCCGTTTGACCCAAGTGGTCGATCCGGAAGATCGCGTCAAGCATCTTTAAAAATAGATAGAGATCATCTTCCGATGGATCCGGTTCGCTATATCACGGCCTTGCTCCTCGTCGGCGGCTTGCTAGCGCTTGCCATCTGGATGCTCCGCCGGTTTCGCTTCGGCAATCAGAGCGCCGCCCGCAGTGCGCTCACCATTACGGCTCACGCCTCTCTCGGCGCGCGAGAAAAACTGGTCGTCGTGCGATTCGCCGGGCAAGATCACCTGCTGGGCGTAACGCCGAGTTCTATTTCGAGGATTGCCTCTGCAGATATGGACGACTCCTCCCGAGAGGAGCACCCGTGACGTCTCGCCGAAAGCTAATGTGGCCGATCATGGCGATCCTGTGCTGCATCGCCGCGCCGGTAGCCCTCGCGCAGGATGCCACGGCGATCGAGTTGCTACGGACCAAGCCGATCGCCGGCGGCGGTCAGGCCTACAGCCTGACCCTCCAGGCGCTTGGCCTGATGACTTTGCTGACGCTGCTGCCGGCGATCGTTCTTTCCATGACGGCGTTTACCCGAATCGTCATCGTCCTTGGGCTGCTGCGCCAAGCCCTCGGCACAGCGCAAACGCCACCGAATCAAGTCATCGTCGGTCTTGCGCTGTTTCTGACGTTCTTCGTGATGGCGCCTACATTAGATGAAGTACAGCGGGTCGCATTGCAGCCCTACGTTGCCGAGAGCATTCCTTTCGAAACCGCACTGGAGCGCGCCGTCGAGCCCATGAAGAAATTCATGCTCGCCCAAACGCGCGAGTCCGACCTGAAGCTCTTCATGGATCTTGCGAAAACTCCGCCGGTCAAAGCCCCTCTCGACACCCCGCTCAGCGTGTTGTTGCCGTCCTTTTTGACGAGCGAGTTGCGTACGGCATTCACGATCGGATTTCTTATCTATATCCCCTTTCTCGTTATCGATCTTGTCGTTGCCAGCGTTCTCATGTCGATGGGCATGATGATGGTCTCGCCGGTCATGATTGCATTGCCCTTCAAATTCTTGCTCTTCGTGCTGGTAGATGGCTGGGCTTTGATTCTCGGGTCGCTCGCAGCAAGTTTTGCGGCGCCACTGCCATGAACGAGACAGGCGTAGTCGACTTGGTTCGTGAATCGATGTGGATCGGCGGTCTCATAGCCGGGCCGATCCTCGTTACCGTTCTACTCGTCGGTGTGATCGTCGGCATTTTTCAGGCGGCGACATCCATCAACGAAATGACACTCAGCTTTTTGCCGAAGTTGATCGCCGTGATGCTGCTGACGCTGCTGATCGGTGGGTGGCAGCTGCAAATGTTAATCGACTTTGCGCGACGAGTATTCGAGCGGATTCCGGACGTCGGTCTTTGACGCCATGCTCGATCTCGGCGTACTCACCCTCAACTGGCTGCAGTCGATGCTGCTTCCGCTGACGCGGGTGACGGCATTCTTTCTCGCAGCACCGATTTTCACCCAGACGGCTGGCACCACTCGAATTCGAGTGATCTACGCTGCGGTGTTGTGCATGGTGGTGATGCCGGTATTCCCGACGTCATTGTCCGACCCGGGACGTCCGTACGGTGAGCCGAACATTTTGCTTCTTTTGAGTGAGGCCTTGATCGGTGTGTCGATGGGTCTAGCACTGCAATTCGTGACCGCAGCGGTGGTGACCGCAGGCGAGCAGATTTCGATGTCGGTCGGTATCAGCTTCGCACAGTCCTTCGATCCGACCCTAGGCTCGACACCGATTCTGTCGCAGTTCCTGAATCTGCTCGCGCTCTTGGTATTTCTGACCGCCGGCGGACATACGATCATGATCAGCATGATCACCGAGAGCGTCCGGGCGATGCCTCCTGGAGAATTCCGGCTCGTCGATATTCCATCGTTGCTCGAGTTTTCGATCATCATATTCAAGGGCGCGGCCTTGCTCGCAGCACCTTTATTGCTCGCACTACTGGCCGTCAACCTCGGCGTGGGCGCCTTATCGCGCGCCACTCCGTCGCTCAACGTGTTCGCCGTCGGGTTCGCCGTGAGTCTACTCGTGGGGTTCGCGCTTCTTTTCATTCTGATGCCCGCTATCGCCGAACGGATTACGGAGCTTTGGCAGCAGGCTGGCGCTTACATTCGACCTCGCTTGCTCGGAGGCGCCTGAGTCATGGCCGAAGAGCAAGGCGAAGAAAAAACAGAGGAACCTACCGCACGCAGACTCACCCAGGCCCGTGAGCGCGGAGAGCTTCCGCGCTCGCCGGACTTCGGGGGCGCGATGGAGGTTCTGGTGATCTGCCTGCTCGTCATCTTTCTCGGTGGAGAAATGATCGACGGCTTTTCCGATCTACTGAAATCGAGCCTGACGTTTTCACGCGAGCATATCGAGCATCCCGAGGGTATTCCGCTGCTCATGGGCGGGCGGCTTCTCGAGGGCTTATGGACGGTACGCTGGATCTTCATCTCTTCGATTCTCGTCGTCTTGATCGCCGCAGCACTCAACGGTGGATTCAATTTTTCGGGCCAAGCAGCGGCACCGAAACTCAGCAAACTCAACCCGTTGAACGGTCTCAAGCGTATCTTCGGCGCGCAAGCATGGATGGGCTTGCTGCGTAATCTGCTGAAATTTCTCGTGATCGCTGCGGTGCTCGCGGCCGTTTTCTGGTCGCGGCGCGATGAGATGTTGGCGATGTCGCGGGATGCGCTCGAGCCGATGATCGCGACCGGAGCGTGGCTCGCCTTGATCACCTTCACTTTGGTCAGCGCCGCGGTCGCGGCGATCGCTCTGCTCGATGTCCCGTATCAGAGATGGAGCTATTTGCGTCGCTTGCGGATGACCAAGCAAGAAGTGCGCGACGAGATGAAGGATATCGAGGGACGCCCTGAGGTGAAGCGACAGATTCGTCGCAAGCAGCGGGAGTTCAGTCGCGGCAAGATGCTCGACAAGGTAAAAGACGCGGATGTCGTCATCATCAACCCTTCCGAATTCGCAGTGGCGATCGAGTATGACGAGACTCGAAACGCGGTACCGATCGTCTTGGCAAAGGGCCGTGGGGAAATTGCGGCATCGATCAAGGAGCGCGCGAAGTTGGCAGGAGTCCCTCTCGTTTCTGCACCGCCGCTCGCGCGTGCGATCTACTTTACGACCGAGGTCGACTTCCCCATTCCCGCCGGGCTCTACCGTGCCGTGGCAGCCGTTCTCGCCTACGTGTTTCAACTTAGCGCTATGACTCCGGGCATGGACACTCTATCGCCGCCCAAAACCACGCTCTCCCCGGAATTCATGTTCGATGAATTCGGCAAACCGATGGTGGATAAAAGCTTATGAAGGCAACCGACAACGCAGCCGCGGCACGCGAGTGCATGATGAGTGGGACACGGCCGATGCTCCTCATGTGCTCGGCATCCGCCGAGACGCTCTCGAAGAGCGCTCGTGAATTCGTTCGTGAGCTGCGAGGCGAGGGCGTGCGCGTCGAGTTCCATGCTCCGGGCTCTGCCGAGGCTTTGCTGCAGTCCACCAACCGTCTACTCGCCGAGATCCCGCTCGAGTCCTTGATGGCAGCGGGTAGTCAACATCCGCCACACCTGCTGATCATCGACGATGCAGAGTCGCTAACGGCGGCAGAGGGAACGTCGCTGCGTCGAATCGTGCAGGGTCTGCGCGGAAGTCCGTTCAGAACCGTCTTGCTCGTTCGCGGCACGAAAGCCGAACTTCAGCGTCTGCCGATTTCAGAGATATCGGATTTGGCGATGATCTGGGAAGTCGACGGACTTAGTGGTGACGAGGCGATCGTCGATGAGCCGCGAGTATCAACGGCAGACGCCGAGCCGGTGATGGAGTCGGTACCGACTCAATCGGAGAGGCCGATCGAAATTACGGAGCCGATTCCGGACGTCTTGGCTGAGCTCGCACGAGAGCGGGCTGAGACGCGAGGTTTCGATGTGACCTTACCGCGTCGACGGTTGGGAATGCAGGTCAAAGTTGCGGCGGCTCTTTTAGTATTTGTTTTCATTGGGTACGCGGTTAATAGATTGTGGACCCCGGCGGCTACTACCTCGCCGCTGGTTTACGACTGCGGCCTGCATGGTGATCGTGAGTCAGTCGATGTGCTGATCGCACGCATCGGTCGCACCATTCCGACGAGCGTGACGGCCGAGTCGAAACGATTTCGTTTACAGGTCGGCCCATTTCCGAGTGAATCTGCGGCGAAGGCTGCGCGCGCCCAAGTTTGGCGACTCGGTGCATGTCGTTTGGAGCCCGTAGTCGCCCGTGCGTCCACGGCGACGAAGCGTAAGGTTGGAGGATGAGCTCATGACGCAGTTGCCCACCGATAAGGACAAACACGTCTCCACGACGCAAGACGACGAGGTCACCGGTGTATTCAAGTCCGGCGAATTACCCATACATCGCCTGAACTCGGGAACGAACTCCGCTGTGTCCGACGTGGCTGTCGATCGCGCAGCCGAGGATCCGAGAAACACCGGTTTTGAAGCTCCCGATGCGCTGACGCCTATCACCCGTGGGTCGATCAGCACGGAGGGCATCGAGCCGAAAGGCGCTGGAACCGTGGAGGAAGCGCTCGATTCCCTCGAAGCGTCCGTCGCCAAGGCCGATGCCTTGGTGCAGTCGGTGGAACAGCGTCAGTCGCAAATCGACGAGGCATACCAAAAGGCCGAGGCGATGCTGGCCGAGGTCAATCGTATCGCTGCAGCGATGACCTTCTCCGATAGTTTGCGCGAAAGAGTGAATGCCACGGTCGCCCGAACACGGCGTCTGCGTGGACAGAGTGGCAAGTGATCGGCGTGATCCGTTCACGCTACCGGCATGGAGATCAGTCAAATGAGTGAACATTCCGAGGCCAAGGCCCCCTCAAACACGACGGGTGATAGTCCTCTCGAGACGCTGACCTCGCTCGTACTCGATGCGGCAGACGCCGCGAATGACAGCGCGCAGGCCACGCACGAGGCGATTTCCCGTCTTTCGAACGTGGTGGAAACGAATCTCGAGACTACGCGTGCAGTACGTAACGCACCGGCTATCTTCGGCGCCATCATGCTGAGCGTCGGTGTCGTCATGGCAGTCGTCGTGGCGATGGTATTCTCGAAATTGAACGAACGATCTGCAGCGCTCGATGCGGCGATCCTCGTACAAGCAGAGAACATCGAGAAGGTAGAGAAAACGCTGAAAGAGCTCTCCACGCTCGAGGGCAATCTCGATAAATTCCAGAACATCGCAAACGACACGACTCAGCGTGCGGTGATAACGCTACGCGAACAAGTAAAGGCAGATCGGCTCGCATTGCAGCAACTTGAAGTACGTCGATTAAATGAAATGCTCGCATCGCTCCGTGGCGAAGTCGCCGGCGCATCCCGGCCGACTCCGGCAGCGCGTCAAAGCGAGGAGTCGAAGCGCCTTGCGCAACTTGAGAAGTCGATCAGCGGACTCGAAAGCGGGGTCGCCCGAATCGATGCGCGATTTGCCGCGCTGGAGAAACGGGGTGAGTCGGGGGGCGAAAAAGCTGCGAAGGAGCGGGTGGTCGCCGTGCTCTCCGATACGCAAGCCAAAGACCTGAAGGCTACGGTGGCTGAGCTCGGTCAGTTGAAGAAGGAAATCGCCACGCTCCGAGACCTCATCGAACGTCGTGGGAGTGAGCTCCAATCCGGCGTGCCGGCGATCGAGCGTCGAGGCGGCCTCTAAGGCAGCAAACGCAGACGGCCGACTAGAGCGTCAGGGCTTTGCAGCCAGCGGTACAGTGCTCGCTGGAGCCGCGGAGGACTTCGAGTTCGACGAGATCCGGCCTCGAGGCCGAACGGATTCGAGCGATCGGCCAGCGGCTTGCGGCAGGTGCATCGACGGTAGGCACGAGCAGCACGGTGCGACCTTCGGCGAGACCCGCAAAGCCCAGCGTAGACAGTCTGATTTTGCCGCGATCCACAGCAACGTCGAACCAGGGCGTGCGGCACGAGAGCGGCTCGAGAACGCTGTGTGCTGCGTCCTCGACATTGACCATGAGTTTTGCGAACCATGCCTCGCCGGACGTTCTGTCCGCGCCGCTGCGGATTCTCGGAAAGTCCCGTACACGAACTTCGCGAACGGCGAGTGGGCGGCTGCCCTGCCGAGTATCGAGCAACGCTAAAGTGACGATTAGCGACCGCGGCGGCTGCAGCCATTCGTTGAGATCACGCTGCAGCGACCAGGAACCCCGATACTCGAGACGTACCTGCAAACGCTCGTGCGTGTCTGCGCCCTCCAGAGTGCTCCGGTCTTTCACTTTGACGGCGCCCGGTAGCTTCAGAAGTGTCGCGGGAACGAGATCTTCCAGTCGCGCACGATCGTTTGCTGGCCACGCGACGCTCGCCTCGCTGGTGATGAACTCGAGATCGATGACGCGCTGCAGCCCGTTGGGATTTTCACATCTCGATCCGGCGAGACCGGCACAGGCTCGTCCGGCATCCGCGTTCCAGCGGGTGACGCGCACGGTCTCAGCGAAACGTCCGTCGGTCGAGAGCGAGGAGTCGATCTGCAAGGGCGCGAGTTCAGATTCGAGACAGCGTTGCAGTGAGTCAGCTTTACGCTGCAACTCGGCATCGGCAAACGGCGCATTACGGTTCTGGGCGATGGATGTCGTGCCGGCGAGCATCATCACTGCGGCGACGACGAAAGCGAGTGATGCACGCATGTGCCCCGTCGCTCCCTCGACGTTCATCATCATCGCGGACGCAGCAGGGCCACCTGCTGCGCCGGGAGACGCACGGTCGCCTGATAGGAATCGTTGCCGAGGGGTTCTAGTGCAACGATCTCCGCGCCCGAGATCACCCCGGAGATTCGGGTGCGGATCTGATCGTCACGAACCCGACTGTCGGAGACGGTCGAGTCGCTGGCGAATTCGAAGCCGTAGAGTTGCTCGGCTAGATTCCGGTAAGCATCGAGTTTGGCTGATCGTGCCGCCTGCAGACGGCGCTGGGCTGGGTCGGTACCCGACTGAGCGGTGATGGACGCGAAGCCGTACGCGATAATTTCTTTATCAGCTGCGTCGGCGATCGCAACAGCCGTATCGATCGCGGCGGCGGCCGAGGCTGCAGAGCTGAAACGCATGCCGGCGACGGTGACACCGGCCGCGCTCGCGTTCCCGGGCTTGCTTGGCCCGGACTTGCTTGCGGTAGTAGGGACCGTACCGAGCTGTCGAATCGTCACGGTCGACGGCGGAGCCGAGTTGCTGCGCGAGTTTCGAAGCAGCGCCCAGCGATCAGCGAGCGAGGGGGACTCGCAACAGGTCTCTCGTGCCGCCAACGGCTCGACGCCCACCATCGGATCGACGACGGAAAGGGTCGAGCAGCCCGCGAACAGGAAGCCGGTCGAGAGGGTCAGTATTGGTGCGATACGACTGCTCACGCTCGTAGAGTCGGCCGCTCGAACTTCGCCTTGAGCGCTACCCGAATCGCTGCCGGAAATCCGCATGGCACGTTGGTTGCACGTTCAGTAGGGGAGCGGTGCTCATTTGCCGGGTAGCGCTTGCCGGGAACTTACATAACTCTCTGATTTAGTTGAAATTAAAATGGCTGAAATCCCGTTCGGCGTGATGTCGAACCTTCGACAATTCGGCAAGAAATTGCCGCTCGAGGCCGTCGCGATCCCGTTGGGGTTCCTGCTGCTTCTCGGGATGTTGCTGCTTCCCGTGCCGCCCCTGCTGCTTGATCTGTTTTTCACGTTCAACATCGCCCTGTCGCTCGTCATTCTTTTTCTCGCGATCGCCACGGCACGACCATTTTCGTTTTCGGTGTTTCCGACGGTACTGCTCTTCGCAACTTTGTTGCGCCTCGCGCTGAACGTCGCCTCGACGCGCGTCGTACTGAGCGCAGGCCATGAGGGTACCGATGCCGCCGGCCATGTCATCGAGGCTTTCGGCTCCGTCCTTGTTGCCGGTGACTACATCGTCGGCATCGTGGTGTTCGCGATTCTCGTCATCATCAACTTCGTCGTGGTGACCAAAGGTGCAGGACGCGTTTCCGAAGTGACGGCGCGATTCACCCTCGACGCCTTGCCGGGCAAGCAGATGGCGGTCGATGCCGACCTCGCAGCCGGGCTGATCAACCAAGACCAGGCTAGAGCGCGGCGCCGCGAGATCACCTCTGAAGCTGATTTCTATGGATCGATGGACGGCGCCAGCAAGTTCGTTCGTGGAGATGCGATTGCAGGCATCCTGATTCTGCTCATCAACATCGTCGGCGGCATTCTCGTCGGTACCATGCAGCATGGCATGTCGATGAGCGCTGCACTCGAGCGCTACACGACTCTCGCGGTAGGTGACGGACTCGTCGCGCAGGTACCTGCACTCATGCTCTCGATTGCGACGGCGATCATCGTGACGCGCGTGTCCGGCGAAGAGTCGCTGCACGAGCAGACCTCCAGCCAATTCAAGAACACCGAAGCGTGGTGGCTGACCTCGTGCATTCTCGCCTTGCTCGGAGTCATTCCGGGCATGCCCCATATCGCCTTCCTTTCTCTCGCAGCGATCACGGGGGGTGCAGCATGGATGATCACACGTCAGCGCGAGCAACAGCGCGCGGCCGAGAAAAAAGCGGACGATGCACCTGCTGCGCCGAAAGAGCTGTCTTGGTCCGATGTGCAGCAGGCAGATGCGATCGGCCTCGAGGTCGGTTATGCACTCGTTGCGCTGATCGATGCGCAGCAGGGCGGATCGCTCGTCACGCGCATCCGCGGTATCCGCAAGAAATTGACCTACGAACTCGGATTTCTGATTCCGCAGGTACATATTCGCGACAATCTCGATTTGCGCCCTGAGGCCTATCAGATCATGGTCAACGGTGTGGTGATCGGGCGTGGTGAAGTGAAGCCAACTCGGGAGTTGGCGATCCACTCGGGCGTCGTCCACGGCGAACTTCAGGGCTTACGAACGAAAGACCCGACATTCGGGCTCGATGCCGTGTGGATCGACCCTGCACAGCGCGATTACGCGCGCTCCCTCGGTTACACCGTTGTCGATGCCAGTACGACGATCGCGACCCACCTCAATAAAATCCTTCAGGAAAACTGTAACCTGCTGTTGGGTCATGATGAAGCGCAACAACTCGTCGAGAAGTTGGCTGCCGTCGCGCCGAAACTCGTCGAAGAATTGATTCCTAAGAAATTGTCGATCGGTACCTTGACGCAGGTACTCCAAAACCTGCTCGCCGAAGGCGTTTCGATTCGTGATCTTCGTGGCGTGCTGCTCGCGCTCGCGCCAATCGCAGAGAAGGTTCAGGACATCGACGAACTCACGGGTGTCGCGCGTATCGCGCTGGGGCGCATGATCGTCCAGCAGTACGTTCAACATGGCGATGAACTGTCAGTGATGACTTTGGCGCCGGAGCTCGAGCAGGTGCTGCATGCCACCGTACGTCGTGGTCAGGGCGGGAACATCCCAGTGGAACCGGAGCTTGCCGAGGGCTTGTTGCGCTCTGTTAGCAAGGCCTCGAAAGATGAATTGAACAGCGATCGGCCTGCTCTGCTCGTGACCTCGCCGACATTACGGCCGTGGTTATCGCGGATTCTTAGATCGCGGATACCCGGGCTATCGGTTCTGTCCTATTCGGAGCTTCCGGAAGACACGAATCTCCGGGTCAATACCAGCATTACAGTGCAAGCGCGGCAGACTGCGGCGGCATAACGGGGACTTTTCATGCGTATCGAACGAGTGGTAGCCGGTACCTTCAGCGAAGCCAGTGAGCGCTCTCGGCGTTTGTATGGCGCAAATACGCTGTTGATTTCTTCGAGTCGCGTCGGCAACTCGCACGAGTTGCTGGTATGCACCAACGCAGCGGCGAACGATGAGCAGCCGACCCTCGACATGACAGCACGTGACTCGTTTGCAGCGACGGTTCAGGAGGAGATGTCGCTCCGGTCGAGGCCGGTGTTCACGTCCGCAACGCCGCCGACTGCGGCCGCCGTCGATACCGATAAAGTTGATACCAATAAAGATAACGGCCAGGCTCTCGTCGGCTTGATCCGCAAGGAGCTCCAGGCGCTCGAAATGCGCCTCACCTCGAATAAGAGCGAAGGCTACGGGCTGCGTCAGAAAATGGCCTTGCTCGAGCAGGGGGTCTCCGCCGCTTACGCTCAACGATTAATCGAGGCGGGTCTCGATTCGACGGCCATGACGACGTGCTTGCTCGCAGATCTCGATTGCGATGTCAAAGACGCCGCACTCGGTGATCGCACGGCAGTGTTCGTCGGCCCCGCGGCCGGTGGCAAGACAACGGCTGCGATGCAGGCCGCTCGCGCGATTGCCGAGTCCAAATCCGTTCCGGCGATCGTCAGTGCCTCGCGCGATTCACGACCTGGGGCGCGCGAGAAATTCTTTGCAATGGCTGATGCCGCTCGGGTGGAGTCGAGCTGGGGTGGAGTCGCCCCGGGCGCGCTCGTCGTCGATGCCGGTGGCTATGCTCGCGAGGATCTATCCATCGATCGCCCGGAGCTTGCTGGTTATAGTCTTTATCTTTGCATTCCCGCGTACCTCAATCGAACTAACGCCTCGCGATGGTTCGATTGCGCAGGGCCGATCGCCGGGGTAATCCTGACTCACTGGTCAGCGACCGAGGTACCGCTCGGACTGCTCGGCAGCATGGCTGAACGCGGTTTGCGCTTGGCTGGCTTGTCCGTTTCGGCCGACCCGACGGCGTCGTTGGTCTACCCCTCTGCCGATACCCTCAGGGGATCCGTAAGCAGCGCATTCGCCCTAACGCTCGACGTTTCGCCGGCAGGTGTCGAATGATCGACTCGGCGTCGAGAAAAACCCGATTTATCGCTGTGGCGAGCGGCAAGGGAGGCGTCGGCAAGACGTTCCTCAGTCTCAATATCGCGGTCGCGTTGGCAACCCGCGGTCATTCGGTGTGGTTGTTCGACGGCGACATGGGATTGGCCAACGTCCACGTGCTGCTCGGTGTACAGCCCGAGTTCGATATCTCCGACGCGCTTGCGGGACGCTGCACTTTACCGCAGACGCTGTTTGATGGTCCTGCAGGTATCAAAGTGATTCCCGGGTCCTCGGGTAAGCGCGACATGGCCGAGATGAGCGCGCTCGAGATGACGCAAATAGTTCAAGCACTCGGTACGCTGACGCCCGCTGCCGATTTCATGATCATCGATTCCGGGGCTGGGATCGGTAAGCAAGTGACCACGCTGGCGCGCCTCGCCGATACCATCGTCGTCGTGGTTCGTGACGAGCCAGCGTCGCTCGCCGATGCATACGGCCTCATCAAGGTGATGCACCAGGATTTCGGCAGTCGCAACTTCGAGATCATCATCAACGATGCGCTTTCGATGCAGCGCGGCCAGCAGGTTTTCGAGAGGCTGCAGGAGGTGGCGATGCGCTTCCTCAGCCTGAATCTCGTACTCGGCGGCATCGTTCCGCACGAGTCGGACATGATGATGATCACGCGACGTCGCGAAACGCTCATCACCGCAGCGCCGCGAAGCTCGGCTGCGGCGGCGGTCAGACAGATCGCAACCCGTTTCGAGGGTTTTAAAGTCGATAACGAAAATTCCCGTGCCTTCCTGAAATTGGTGGGTGGTACCGCCAAGGCTGGCAGTCAGTGAAAAGACTCGGCGACGCATACTCTGAAGTAGCCGCATCGACAGCGCCGAACACCGGCGCCGACTTTGCTGCGCACTTCAAATTGGTGAAGCGCGTCGCTGCACATTTCCGTGGGCGTTTACCCGCCGCCATAGAGCATTCGGATCTCGTTCAGGCCGGAATCGTCGGCCTGATGGAGGCAATCGAGGCCTTCGATCCCGAACGCGGTAATGACTTCGAAACTTTTGCCAAGCTGCGAATTCGTGGCGCGATGCTCGATGAAATCAGACGAGCGGCTTGGGCTCCTCGCAGCACCGTGAAGGTGGCAGTCGAGGCGCGTGCAGCGGCAAATCGAATCGCCAACGATAAAGGCATGCCAGCGACCCACAAAGAGATTGCCGACGAACTCGGGCTCGATGTCGGTCGTTATCACGAACTGCGCGGACGAAATCAAGGACTGGCGGGGTCTGTCACTCTCGAAGAGATTAACTTTGCAAGC
>Ga0129333_10002715_pt1 | contig 16501 bp, 16 predicted proteins | sample CPB6_08_DNA_FD_94474 | JGI IMG/M metagenome (GOLD analysis project Ga0129333, IMG submission 94474) | Freshwater to marine salinity gradient microbial communities from Chesapeake Bay, USA - CPBay_Sum_0.6_0.8_DNA | ecosystem: Environmental > Aquatic > Marine > Coastal | place: USA: Chesapeake...
CGACCTTGCTGCTGTTGCAGGCCAAGGCTTCCGGTGTCGAGCTCAAGCCGGAAAACGTCGAGGTCGGTGACGGACTTTAAAAATCATTCAGTTACACCACCGAGGAGAACCCCCATGAAAAAAACCTTCCAAGTTGCACTGGCCGGTGCGGCGCTGCTGGCCTCCCAGGCGATGGCCGCGGACTATCCGGCCAAGCCTGTACGCTTCATGATCTCGTTTCCGCCGGGCAGTTCGACCGATATTGTCGGCCGCCTGTACACAAACAAGTGGACCGAGCTGTGGGGGCAAACGGTATTGGCTGACAACCGCGGCGGCGCGGGTGGTACGCTGGCGGCCGGCGTGGCGGCGCGGGCGACTCCCGACGGTTATACGCTGCTGATGCACTCCTCGGGCTATGCCTCGAATCATCTTCTGTATGCGAACCTGCCGTATGCGACCAGCGACTTCGTCGATATCGGGCCGCTGGCGATGCAGCCCAACGTGCTGGTGACGCCGAATGCCTCCGCGTACAAGTCGGTGCAGGACCTGATCAACACGGCCAAAGCCAAGCCGGGCACCGTGAATTTCGCCTCGGCGGGTGTGGGCAGCGGCACGCACATGAATCTCGAGAAGTTCAAGCTGGTGACCAAGACGAATCTGAACCATATCCCGTACAAGGGATCGGGTGAGGTTCTGGCCGATATCGTGGGCAATCGTGTGGATTTCTACTTCTCGCCGATTTCAGCGGCGATGGGACACATCGAGGGCAAGCGTCTTCGGGCCCTGGCAGTCAGCACCATCAAGCGCTCCGGCGTATTGCCCAGTGTGCCGACCATCGCAGAGTCGGGTGTCCCGAAGTTTGATTTCTCGCTGTGGTTCGGTGTGTGGGCGCCGAAAGGTGTTCCGCAACCGATTCTCGACAAGATTGCGGCCGCAATTAAAACGGCTGCTGCAGACCCTGCCGTCAAGAGCAGACTGTCCTCGCTCGGCAACGACCCGATGGACATGAATCCCGCGCAGTTTGCGAAGTTCGTGAAGGCGGAAATCGAAGATGCCAAAGCCATCGTCAAAGCGGCGGGCATCAAACCGCGATAACAGGAATGCCGGTGACAGTGGGCGATGCGGAGACGTATCGCCCGTTTTTCATGGCAATGCGAAAACCCTTCTGAGAAATGGCATGACATGAGGCGTCGCCAGCCGGGCCGTCATGGGCCTGAACTCTCTGCGATCGGCATGGGGCGTGGTGCGACTCCCGTGCAGTTCGATACGCCGGCGGTGGATGATTTCAACGCTGCGATTGCGCGCGCGCTCGACCTCGGTATCAACCACTTCGACAGCGGTGACGATTACTGGAACGGGCGCCATGAAGTGCTGCTTGGACGTGCGCTGAAGGGGCGGCGGCATGAGGTGATACTGACCTCGAAGTTCGGCAACATCACACTGCCGGACGGCAAGAAGGCAACCAACGGGCGCCCGGAGTACCTCGCAAAATGCTGCGATATCAGCCTGCAGCGTCTCGGCACGGATGTGATCGACATTTATTACCTGCATCGCGTCGATCCGGCAGTGCCCATCGAGGAAACGGTCGGCGCAATGGGGGATCTGGTACGGCGCGGCAAGGTCCGGTATATCGGTCTGTGCGAGGCTGGCGCGAATACCCTGCGCCGGGCGCATCGGGAGCATCCGCTGTCGGTTCTGCAGACGGAGTACTCGTTGTGGGCGCGTGACGTCGAGACGGAGATTCTGCCGGCCTGCCGCGAACTCGGTATCGGATTTGTCGGCTACGCACCGCTGGGGCGCGGTCTGCTGACCGGCGGCATACGCAAGGTGGACGACCTGCCCGAAGGGGATCGCCGGCGGCGGCATCCCCGTTTTCTCGCTGACAATCTCGCGCACAACCTGCGGCTGGTGGAAGCCCTGGAGTCGCGGGCGAAATTGCTCAACGCAACAGCGGCGCAACTGGCGATCGCCTGGGTGCTGGCGCAAGGCGATTTCGTTGTGCCGATACCCGGCACCAACCGTGCGTCCAATGTGGATCTCAATGCGGCTGCGGTGGATCTGCAACTGCCGGCGGAACTGATTACCGAACTCAACGATATTTTCCGCCCGGGTGCCGGTGCCGGTACGCGTTATACCGAAGTCATGATGAAAGGAATGGGATTGTGATGGACAGCCATTTGCCCGGTGATGATCTGCAACTGCCGCCATCGCTGCAGGCCATTTTGCAGCAGGACTACCCGCGATTTTCCGATGCCGAGTATTCGCGCCGCCAGCAGGCGCTGGCCGCTGTGATGGAGAAGCACGGTTGCGATCATTTGCTGGTGGTGACTGATCACCGCACCGGCAATGCACCGCAGTGGCTGACCGGGTGGCCGGGCACCGTGGAGGCCTACGTGATTTTCCGTCCCGGCGAGCAGATGCTCATGCATATGGAGTGGTACAACCACTTTCCGCTTGGACGCAAGCTGGCAGTCGGTGTCGATGTGCGCTGGGGCGAGCATCAGGGCATCGCGAAAACCGTTGCCGAGTTGAAGCGCCGCGGCGCGAAGCGCATCGGCCTGATCGGTCCGCTGGTGGCTGGCAAGGTGAGGCAGCTTGAGGCGGCGTTTGATGTGGTCGGTCTTGACGCCGAGTACGTGCGGCTGCGCATGATCAAGTCGGCGGAGGAGATCGATTGGCTGCGTATCGGTGCTGCATTTTCGGATGCCGGTCTGCGTGCCCTGATTGCGGGGACGCGTCCCGGCATGACGGAGCGAGAGCTGGGGGCGCTGGTGGAGAGCGCATATATCCGGCACGGCGGTACCACGATGATCCACTACATCGGCGTGACGTCGATGGCGGCGCCGCATATTTTTGTGCCGCCGCAACATCCATCGCCGCGCAAAGTGCAGGTCGGCGATGTGGTGTTCTGCGAATTGTCGGCATTCTGGTGGGATTACGCTGGTCAGGTGTTGCGCAGTTTTACGGTAGATGCCGACCCGACGCCGCGTTATGCGGAATTGCATGCCACTGCCGAGGCGGCTTTCGATGCGGTGACATCGGTGGTGCGCCATGGCGCCACCATGAATGACATACTCGCGGCGACTTCGGTCATCGAGGATCGCGGCTTTACGGTTTGCGACGACCTGATGCACGGCTTTGGCGGTGGCTATTTTCCGCCCATCATCGGCACCAGAAGCCGCATGGCGGGGCGTGCGCTGCCGGACATGACACTGGAGGAAAACATGACGGTGGTGGTGCAGCCCAACGTCATCACCACCGACACGGACGAATCGAAGCGGGCGGGGGTACAGGTGGGGGAACTGATCCGGGTGACACGCAATGGGTTCGAGCGTTTGCATCGCGTGCCGCGCGGTTTTTTTCGCGCAGGAGAAATAATTTAATAAAATCAATTGGTTATATAATTTTTTCCATCAGGCTTGCCTCTTGCACTACGGTGGCATTGGCCTAGAATGAAACGCTAGCAGCGCGGCGCCAGACCGCGATGACCCGGGGAGAGGCCGTTTTTTATCCAACAACGGAGGGGGTCATGAGTCAACGCATTACAGTCACGCTGACGGTCAATGGTCAGCCCCGGTCGGTAACGGCGGATCCGGACACACCACTGCTCTGGATACTGCGCGAAGATTTAAAGCTGACAGGAACGAAATTCGGTTGCGGCGTCGGCCAGTGTGGCGCCTGTACTGTGCACCTCGATGGTGAGCCGACACAGTCCTGCCTGCACCCGATTGGAAAAGTCGCCGGTCGGTCCGTTACGACGATTGAAGGTTTGTCAGCGGACAGCAGCCATCCGCTGCAGAAGGCCTGGCGTGCCGAGCAGGTGCCGCAATGCGGTTACTGCCAGTCCGGTCAGATCATGCGCGCGGCAGGTCTGCTCAAGCAGAACCCGCATCCCACGCGATCGGAAATCGTTGAATACATGAGTACGAATATCTGTCGATGCGGCACTTATGTTCGTATCGCGCGTGCGATTGAACGCGTGGCGAAAGCGGAGTCCTGATCATGAAAGACATTCACACGATTTCCGGAAAGAGACTGGCTGCCCCGGGGCGCCGTCGATTCATGACTGGCGCGGCAGGCCTGACATTCGGTGTGGCGGTAGCGGGCCCCGCGATCCAGACCCTGGTGGCTTTGCCGGCAGAGGCGGCATCGGGCGGTGTCACGCTCAATCACTATGTGACGGTTTTTACGGACGGTACGGTTGCCATCATGTCCCCGGCCGCAGAAATGGGACAGGGCTCGTTGACATCGCTGCCGCTGATTGTCGCCGAGGAGATGGACGCTGACTGGAGCAAGGTTCGAATTGTGCCGTCTCCTGCCGACAATAAACTTTACGGTAATCCTGCATTTCGCTATCTGCAGTACACAGCCGGCAGTGCAACCGTGCGCGGTTATTTCAACAACCTGCGCCAATTCGGTGCACAGGTTCGCTATGTATTGCTCGACAATGCGGCGAAACACTGGGGGGTGCCGCTGACAGCGGTTTACAGTGAGGCGGGCCATGCGATACATCCGGCCTCGGGGCGGCGTCTTTCTTACGGAGAAATCGCAGCGTTCGCGAAAGTGCCGGCGGTTGCACCGGAGGTTGAGGTGGAGCCGATTCAGTCGGCGCGTTTCCGCCTGATCGGTCGCGATGTGGCGCGAGTCGATGTTGCAGGCAAGGTCAACGGCAGCGCGCAGTACAGCATTGATGTGCAACTGCCGGGTATGGTTTACGGTGCCATTCTGCGTGAACCTGTTGATGGTGCGGGTCCGGACCGCATTGATGATGCGGATGCCCGCAGGGTCGAGGGCGTGTTGCAAATTGTTCCGCTCAAGTACGGCGTCGGTGTCATCGCGGATACGCCTTGGGCGGCATTCAAGGCCAAACAGGCGCTCAAGGTCACCTGGGCACGGAAGGCGCGCGGCTGGCGGCATTCAAGCAGCAGCGGATTTGAGGATTTCGCAAAAATTGCTGCAGACAACGCTATTCGCGGCGTACTCTGGGAAAAGAAAGGGGATGCGCTGGCAGCGTTGGCACGGGGTGGGCGTATTGTCGAGGGGGAGTACCGCGCGGACTATGCGTATCACGCGCAAATGGAGCCGCTCAACTCCGTAGCCTCTGTCACCAGCGATGGCTGCGAAATCTGGTGCGGCACTCAATCGCAAACCATTGCTGTGGATGCGGCAGCCGCAGCGCTCGGGATACCGGCCTCGAAGGTGAAATTCCATGGCATGCTTCTTGGAGGCGGCTTTGGCAGACGCGGAAACCGTGACCTTGAGTTTACGGTGGACTCCGTTCTGATGTCGAAGGCGGCGGGGCGACCGGTCAAGGTGCTGTGGACGCGCGAAGATGATGTGCGGAACGGCCGCTTCCGTCCGCAGTACGTAAACAGGATCCGGGCGGCGCTAGACGCGAACAACCGGATTGTAGCTTGGCATCATCGCGTGGTGAGCGACGAGGCTCTTGCTTTCATGGACCCGGTTCGGTTCAAGCAGTCGAAAGGCCGGGACAATATTGCGATGCGTGGTACTGAGCTGCCGACCTATGACATTCCGGATCGCCTTGCCGAAGGGCTGCAGCAACCGACCGGGATACGCACAGCGCCGCTCAGAGCCATCGGCGTCGGACAGAACAGTTTCGCCAACGAGGTATTCGTGGATGAGGTCGCGCATGCCGTGGGTGCTGATCCGCTTGCGTTCAGGATACGGCAACTGGCCGATACACCTCTTGGCAGGCGGGGCCGTCACGTGCTTGAAGAGGTCGGCCGTATGTCGGATTGGTCACGCAAGCGACAGGGGCGCGGGCTTGGTGTTGCCTATCTCGACTACTCGGGGACGCAGCTTGCCGGCGTTGCGGAGGTGTCGCTGGATTCCTCCGGTACGGTTCGCGTCCATCATTTCTGGTGCGCCATCGATTGCGGTGTGGCGGTTCAGCCGGACAACATTATTGCGCAGACCGAAAGTTCCATCGTGTATGGTCTGGGACTGGCATTGACTGAGCATATCGATGTCGAAAACGGATTGGTGCAGCAGGCTAACTTTTTTGATTACCAGGTGCCGCGCATGAGAGATGTTCCCGAGATTCACATTCGCCTGGTGCAAACGGCTCATCATCCGACCGGGGCGGGGCAAATGGCGACACCGTTGGTGCCGTCGGCGGTGTCTAATGCGCTGTTTCAACTGACTGGCGTGCGACTGCGTCAGCAGCCCCTGTTGCCGCAGCGTGTACGTCAGGCAATGACGGATGCCGGAGTGCGTCTGGCGTGACATTCGTGCCCAGCGGTGCAGCATAAGCGGAGGCAAAAGGGGCGCGGCCCCTTTTGCTTGTACTGGCAGGATGCGCACGTTAAAATCTGCCGATGCGATCAACGAACGGTAGATCTAGACGGCCTGCTTGCGAGGTGGCGGTGCTGGTGGATGCGGAGGCCGGTGAGCGGCGTCGCTCGGGACTCTTCGTGCCGGATCGTCATAGCGTGGAGGCCTATGTCCTGCAGGGTCTGAAGTCATTGGGGCTGCAGGCGATGATGCTGCCCTTCAATGCGGCTGTGCAACCGACGATCGATGAGCTGCGCAGGCTGGATCCGGACGTCGTTTTCAATCTGACCGAATGCGTTGACGGAGATCGCGGGCAGGATGCGGCGATTGCCGGTTTGCTCGACCTGTTGAAAATTCCTTATACCGGATGCGGGCCCGTCGGTCTGCGGCTCGCGCGGGACAAGGCACTGTCAAAACATATTGTCGCGGATCTCGGTATTGCGGTACCGCGATACTTTGTGATTCCCGCGAAAGGACCGGTACGCAATCCGCGCGTGCCTTATCCGCTGATCGTGAAGCCGCAGTTCGGCGACGGTTCCGACGAGGTGCGTGTGAATTCGCTGGTGCGCAACGAAAAGGAACTGGTGCAGCGCGTGCGGGTGTTGCGGCGGCGCATTGCCGCGCCCCTGATTTGCGAGGAATTTATCGAAGGCCGTGATTTATACGTTGCAATGCTCGGCAGCAGACCGGAGGTCATGCCCGGCGTCGAACTCGTCATCGGCCGCAAGGGGCGCGGGGCGCCCGAGTTCGCTTCGTTCCGGCTGAAGAACGACGGCGCTTATCGCAGCCGCTGGCGTGTGCGTTGGCGGGTGGCGAAGCTGTCGCGCAATCTCGAGCGTGATGTCGAATCGGCGAGTCGGGCGATTTTCCATGCCCTTCAGCAGCGCGACTATGGTCGTATCGATTACCGGCTGACGCCCGACGGACGTCTGGTTTTTCTCGAAGCGAATGCCAATCCCGACCTGCATCCGCATGCAATGGGCATTAATCTCTGCTTCGCCGGTGTGTCCTGGCAGGACGCACTTGCAGGGATTGTTGAGACTGCACGAAGTAGAAAATAAATAAATAAAAACAAATGCTTATATTATTTTCGCCGCAGCGGTGCGGTCAATGCCGAGAGACTTTGACGTTGCATGCCGGCGGCATCGAAATTTTCCCGTGCCAGCCATTGTTCCTGCGCGGCGCGGATCGCCGGCCATTCGCGGTCAGTGATCGAGAACCAGGCGGTGTCGCGGTTGCGGCCTTTCATGACGACTGCCTGCAGGAAGGTGCCTTCATGAGAGAAGCCGAGCCGCATGGCGGCTGTCCGTGACGGGACATTCAGCGCGTCGCATTTCCATTCGTAGCGCCGGTAGCCGAGATCGAAGGCGTTTTTCATCATCAGGTGCATGGCTTCAGTCGCTGCCGGCTGGCGTGCGATGACGGGCGTCAGCTTGATGCCGCCGATTTCGATACAGCCGTTGGCGGCATCGATGCGCATATACGCGGCGAGTCCGCCGATGCGTCCGCTGGTGCGATCCACGATGGCATGACAGAGATAATCGCGGCGCCCCGCTGTTTGCGTGGCCCAGTCGTGGCAGGCATCGACGCTTGCGAAGGGACCATAGGTCATGTAAGTCCAGCCGCGTTGATCTGGCTCCATGCTGTCGGACGCGTAAAAACCGGCGGCATGTCGTGACGGGTCCAAGGGTTCCACCCGGCAAAATCGGCCTTCCAGGACGCGAGGCGGTGGAACCGGCGGCGGCGTCCAACCGGGCAACGCGAAACCCACCGGCTGTCCGTGTTCGTCCAGGCGAGGGGCTGTCACGCCCCGGCGCCCTGTATCTCGTGCCAGTGTTTCAGCCAGCCCGCGTTTCCGCCGAGTTGCACGACTTCCAGCAGCGAATCGGGGATCGGCGGGTATTCCCGGCGGACGTCACGGGTATGGTTGATGAAAAAACCGTTGCGGAAATCGACTTCGAGTTCGTCACCGGTTTCGCACATCTCCGATACGTTGACGCAGTCGGTCATCACGCGCAGGCCGCAGCCGATGGCCGCGCGCCAGGCGAGGAAGGGCATCGATTCGCAGACGAGGCCCAGGCCCAGCGCCTGCATCGCGATGTAGCCGTTCATCTTGGGGCCCATGCCGAAGTTTTTTCCGGTGACGATGATGTCGCCGGGTTTACAGCGGGTGTGGAAACCGGGGTCTGTTTCCTCAAAGAGATGAGGAATGATGTCGGGCGCGTCGAAGTGCCTGCCGACGATGACCCATTGCGGCACGACACCGCCGGGATGCGGCACGTTGTGGCCGAGCTTGTAGCAGCGGCCTTTGAGCTGCCACTGGAAGGTGTCACTCATCGCACTCATTGCAACTGCCTCGCGTCGATGATTTCACCGGCAACAGCGGAAGCGGCCACCGTCAGCGGGCTGCCGAGATACAGTTTTGCATCACGTGCACCGAAGCGGCCGGCATTGTTGTTGGTGGCGGTCGAGATGGATACTTCACCGGCGTGCACCGGACCGATCACCGCATCATTGCAGGGGCCGCAACCGGCCGGCAGCATGACGGCACCGGCTTCGATAAAGGTCTGCATCAGATTGCCGGCCGCCATGCGTCGTGTGGATGCTTCGGAGCCGGGCGCGATGAACAGCCTGACATGCGGGGCAATGCGCCGGCCCTTGAGCAGCGCTGCAGCCTGTTCCATGTCATCCCACATCCCTGATCCACAGGAGCCGATGAAGGCGTGACTGACACGGGTGCCTGCCACCTCGGAGAGATCGACGGCGTTGTGCACGCCACCGGGGGTTGATACCTGCGGTTCGAGCCCGCTGATATCGAGTTCGTATGCGGACTCGTAGATTGCGTCTTGGTCGGCGTATACCGGCTCGAAGGGACGCTGTGCATGCGCTCGGGCATGGGCGAGGATAGCCTCCGACGGCGGCAGGAAGACGCCGTAGGCGCGCATTTCCGTCGGGCTCGAGCACAGGGCGGTGCGTGCGGCCAGCGCGAATTGATCCAGATCGCCGGCATATTCCAGCACTCGGTAGTCGAGATCTTCGGTGATCGCGCCAGTCTGGAGCAGGGCCGCGATGCGAAAGCCGATGTCGCGCGCATGCACCCCGTCCGGCAATCGGCCGCGCAGCGTCAGGCGCACCGATTTCGGTACCATGACCCAGTTGGTGCCGGTCGCCAGCACGCGGGTGATTTCAGTGCCGATGCGGAAACCGAAGGCACCGATGGCGCCGGCATTGGTCGCATGCCGGTCGTTGTCAAAGTAAAACATGCCTGGCAGCAACAGGCCGGTTTCCATCGGGAAGATGTGACCGTGGCCGCCGCGTCCGACGTCGTAGAAGTTTTTCACCCCCCAGACGCTGGCGGCTTCCCGGTTATAGGCACCGCGCTCCGCGGCGCGGGGGCTGCCGTAAATCACGTCATGGTCCGTGACCATGATGACCTTGTCCGGATGCGCGAGACGGGTGATGCCCAGACTGTCCAGTTCGCGCTTGGCGCCCATTACTACGCCGTCATGAATCATCACGAAGTCCGGATCAGGAAATACCACGTCGCCGGCACGGACAGCGGCTTTGCCGCTTTTCCGTGCCAATACTTTCTCGACAGCTGTCATGCCTGCCATGAAGAGTCCGTTTTCTGATTGCCGCGAAGGGAAGGGCGCAGACTACGTTCGGTAGCCTGGGGTGTCAAGACAATGGACAGCCGTTTGCCGCAGGCGCACACTTTTCCCATGCGACATGCGATACGCAGGTGTCTGGTGATGGCCGGTCTTGCCGTGATGGGGATGCCGTCGCCGGCGCAAACGGTGACGCCCGCGCAGAGTGACCCCTTTGGTCGTCTGGCCGGTAGCGCGTACGTGCATTGTGCTTTTTACCGGCAATACGATATTGATCCGGACACCGGTGGCCGCGTCATGGTGGAAGGACAGTCCCGTTCGTTGATGCATTACCAGCGGCAGAAAGACGGCCTTATCCACTCAATCGACACGCGACGCGCCGGTGCGATGCGCGTGACAGTGTTGCGCGGGCCGCGCTATCTGCATTTCATTGAGCGCGTGGCTGCCATGTATGTGGTGACGACTGTCTATGCCTGTCTTGAGCGCGATCCGGGTTCCGGTGCCTGCGTTTACTACGGTGCGGTCAACAGCCGCCATTTCGATCACCGGGTGCTGCGTGAGCCGGACGCTGTGTTCGACGAGTTGCAGGCGAGTGCGGAGCCGGGATTCTGCGACCACAGTTTTGTCAATCTGCAGTCTGCGGCAGCGTCGCCGTAGCCGCAGCGCCTGCGTCCTCAATTCAATTTGTTTTTCTGCTGCTCGGCGGTCAGGACGTTGATGATGTGCTGCCGCTTGGCCTCCACGTCTTTGGCAAAGCCCGCATGCTTCTGCTCGGCGAGCCCTGTGGCCATGCCGAGTTTGAGAAAAGCCACGGCAATGGTCGCGGCCAGATCGTCGAGGTCAGGGCTGGCTTTGGCCAGTTGCAGCGCTTCCACGCTTTCGTCGATCAGTGTGCGGAAGGTGTTATGCGTGTCGGCATCAAACAGCGGTGGTGAGTTCATGATGTGGTTTTCCGTATGGCGAGTCTTGTTGGTCATGCCCGGATGCTGAAGTCCCCGATTCTATCGCGACGGATTGCGCGGCGTGGCTACAATGCCAGATATGAAGCTTGTCCATGTGCTGTCGATGGTGTTCTGGATCTGCTGCGCGATGGTGAATCGGGCGGCAGCGCAGTTGGCCGATGTGCAGAACTATCCCGCGCGCACCCTGCGCATCGTGGTGCCTGTGAGTCCCGGCGGCGCGACCGACATTTTCGCCCGCACACTGGCGCATGGGCTTAGTCAGTCCTGGGGGCAACAGGTCATTGTCGACAACCGGCCGGGTGCCGGCGGCATTATCGGCAGTGAACTCGTCGCCAAAGCAGTACCCGATGGCTATACCCTTCTGATGGCGTACACCTCGCATGTCACGAACCCGTCGCTGTGGCAGCGGCTGCCCTATGACACGTTGCGTGATTTTTCACCGGTGACGATGGTGGCGACCGTGCCGGCAGTGCTGATTGCGCATCCTTCGCTGCCGGTCCGCTCAGTGACGGAATTGATCCGTTTTGCGAAGCGACGGCCGCATGATATCGACTATGCGTCTTCCGGCATCGGCACCGCTTCGCATCTCGCGGCGGAACTGTTCGCGCAGCGATCGGGGCTTTTTCTCAGCCATATTCCGTACAAGGGCGGCTCCCCGGCGCTTTATGAACTGTTGGGCGGGCAGGTCTCGATCATGTTCGGCAGCCTGGTGACCGCGATGCCGCAGCTGCGTAACCGCCGTATCCGTATCCTCGGTGTCACCACCCTCGCGCGGTCGCCGGCCGCGCCGCAGTTGCCGACGCTGGCGGAATCCGGCCTCCCCGGATTTGAAGCCGTGGCCTGGTTTGCGCTGCTGGCGCCGGCCCGTGTGCCGGGGACTGTCATCGACAAGCTGCACTCGGAGTCCACGGCCTATCTTGGTGCGGCGTCGATGCGACGCCGCTTTGCAGCGCAAGGGGCAGACATCACCCTGTCAACGCCGGAAGCGCTGAACGGGCGCATTCGTGCGGAACTCGGGAAGTGGTCGCAGGTGATCCGGGCGGCCGGCATCGCACCGCAGGCGCGGTGACGGCAAAAAAATCGGGACAGCGCGTGTCCCGATTGTCTTGCTGCACGTGATCGGGCCAGGCCTCGCTTACCAGCCGGTCGTCTTGGCGCCTTCAGTGGCCAGCAGGACATAGGCCATGATGCAGGGCTCGGTGCCGCGGTTCTCCCAGTTGTGCATGGTTTGCCGCTGGATGATGACCGTGCCCGGCGTCAGGTGAACTTCTTCACCGCCGTCGAGTTGCATCCACAGTTCTCCGGAAAGACAAATCGCGTAATCCACCGAATCCGTGACATGCCAGCGCTTTTGTACGCCCGGCTCGTACTTGGCCAGGCGAAATACCGAACCGCCGGCAAGACTGGTGCCCAGATCCCAAGTGTTCGGATCCTCATTGGTCATTTCCGCGGGCAGTTTCTTGGTTGCCCACATCGGGAGGTTATGGAAGCCGGGGCGCATCGGGATCGGCTGGATTTCGCTGTCCCATTTGACGTAAGCCTTGCCTTCCTTGTTGGTATCGGTGACGACTCGACGGAATTTCATGATTGCTGCTTTCTCCAGATGAACGACGGCGTTGTTGCCGCCTTGTGTAATCCCGGACCTTGCAGGGCCGGAGGAATATGATTCGAACGCGGCGTTTTTACCACAATCAACGGCCGGATTGAATATTCGCGGCCTTGACTACCTTCTTCCATTTGGCGATGTCGCGGCTGATCGCCTGCTTGAACTGTTCCGGTGGTCCGCCGGCGGGTTCCACGCCGTCGCCGGCCAGTCGCTTTTTCATCACGTCTGTCTTCAGTGCACGGGCTACCTCGCGGTTCCATCGCTCAACGATGTCGCGCGGCATGCCCTTGGGACCCCACAGGCCGTACCAGAGTGCGACGTCATAGCCTTTGACGGTCTCGCCGATGGGCGGAATCTCGGGCAGCGCTGCCGCGCGTTGGGCGTTGGTGACACCGATGCCGCGCAGGCGTCCGCTGCGCAGGTGGGGAATGGCCGCCGGCATTGCGGTGACGAGAAAATCGACCTGGCCGCCCAGCAGATCATTCAGAGCCGGTCCGGTACCTTTGTACGGGATATGGGTGGTGCGGATGCCAGCAAGCAGATTCAGCAGTTCCGACGCGAGATGGGTGATGCCGCCGGTGCCGGTGGAGGCGTAATTCAGCTTGCCGGGATTGGATTTGGCTTGTGCGACCAGGTCGGCGATGGTCTTGTATGGTCGCGCCGGCAGAACGGTGATCACGAATCCGCTTTCTCCGATCATGACGATGGGTTGTATGTCATTGACCGGGTCATAGGGCAGTTTGTATACCGCGGCATTGGTGCCATAGCTGCCGGATACCATGATGATGGTGTACCCGTCCGGCGTTGCGCGGGCAGCCATTTCGGCACCGACCGAGCCGCCGCCTCCCGCACGGTTGTCGACAATCACTGTCTGCCCCAGTTGTTCTGCGGTTTTCTGCGCCACGAGGCGTGCCATGATGTCCGTGCCGCCGCCCGGTGCGAAAGGAACGATCATGCGGATCGGTTTGGCCGGATAGCGTTCTTCCTGCGCCGGGGCGGGGCCGGCTGCGACAATCAATAGAAGTGCGGATGTTGCCACTGCGACAGCGTTGCGTTTCAGCATGATTCTCCCCCTTTGTGCTGATGAAAGGCTGATGCGTTGTTCAATCCGGATTTGTCGCCGGTTCAGTTGGCGGTGATGCCGGCGTCACGGATAACCTTCGCCCACTTGCTCATCTCGCTGCGCAGATAGCGATTGGCGTCGGCGGAGCCGTTGCCGTTGACGTCGATGCCGGCAGCATTGAAGCGCCGGATGGTTTCGCTGTCCTTCAGTGCGCCGGTGGCGCCGGATTCCAGCCGGCTGAGCACCGGCTTGGGCGTCATAGACGGGGCGAACAGCCCGTACCAGACATCGAAGGCAAAGCCGGCCAGTCCGCTTTCTGCGACGGTGGGCAGTTCCGGTACGGCCGGGCTACGCCGGCCGCCGGTGACAGCGAGTGCCCGGACACGCCCGTTGCGTGCGTGCGGCATGACGGTGCTGACGCCGGCAATGATCAGTTGCGTTTCGCCCGAAATCACGGAGTTCATGCCCGGGCCTGTGCCCTTGTACGGCACATGTGCGATGTTGATCCCGGCAGTGACGCGAAAAAGCTCGGTGCCGAGATGCGAAGCCCCGCTGACGCCGCCGGAGGCGTAACGCAGTTCGCCGGGTTTGCTGCGTACCAGTGCGATCAAATCCTTGACGGAACGCGCTGCCACTGCGGGGTGGGTCGCCAGAATGAAGGGCTGCGCGCCAACGATGGTGACCGCGGTGATGTCGCGTTGCGGATCGAAGGGCAGTTTGCGGTACAGCGCCGGCGCGTAGGATATGCCGACGCTCTGCAGCAGCAGCGTGTGCCCGTCTGCCGGTGCCTTGGCCAGGAGATCGGTTGCGATGACGCCGCCACCGCCCGGCCGGTTATCGACAACCACGGTCTGCGACCAGTCGTCTGACAGCTTGCGGGCGAGCAGGCGCGCAATGATGTCGGTCCCGCCACCCGCCGCCGATGCGACGATCATGCGCACCGGACGTTCCGGAAATGCGGACAGGGCGGTTGTCGGGAACAGGCTCGGTACCATGCAAAGGCCGGCTATCGCGGACAACAGTGATTTTTTTCTCATGGTTTTCTCCTCCTTTGTGTTTTTCTGACGGCTGTTTGGTGTGGTGCAGTTCAGACGGGGTGAATCAGTTCCTTCAGGCGGTTGTAGTTGTCCCGGCTCATGTCGATCTCGCCGCGATTGATGCGGTCATCCAATGCGGTAACGGCGGCATTCGCAGGTGTGTCGATGCCGAGTTCACGGCCTTTTGCGGCTACCAGACCGCTGATATAGGCGATTTCACTGGTGCGCCCTTTCAGGTGGTCGTGTATCGGCGCGGTTCGGCCGCCGCCCACATGAGACATCAGCGTCTTCATGGTCGTGATCAGGTTCTCGTCACTGGAGCCGGCGAATTCGTCGGCTCGCAGGCCGAACAGCGGCTCGATGCGGTAGCCGAGCGCGGTGCCGACTGCCAGCGATTCCCGTCCCAGTTGCACCGAAATATCGAACATCCCCGGCAGTTCGCAGGCCTCGAAATTGCGCAGGCCGAACAGGCTGAAGGGGCCCATGGTCATCGAGTTGGCGATGAGCTTGGTCCACTTGGCCCCGTAGATATTGTTGGTGATGTCGCAGCGCCCGACATCCGAGAGCAGTGTCTGGATTTCCTCGATGCGCGGGCTCAGGCGGCCGTCCAGTTCGCCGACGGTGAACCAGGTGCCTTTGCGCAGCGTATTGCGCTGGATCTGTCCCGGCGTAAACAACTCGGCCTGCAGTTCGACGACGCAGCCGGCGACGCGCTCACGGCCGATGATCGACACAATGGAGTCATCGTTCATGCCGTTCTGGGTGCCGACGAGCAGTCCGTCCTTTTTCAGCCAGGGCTTGATCAGTTCGGCCATCCAGCGGTGGTCGTTGGATTTGCCGGCCAGAAATACGATGTCGAATTCGAGGCGCGCCGACGACAGGTCGCAGAGATGAAGGGCTTTCACAGGCACCTGAAAATTGCTTCCGTCCTTGAACTGTACGTGCAATCCGTTGGCCTTCATCGCGCGCACATGCGCAGGCCACTGATCGATCAGGGTGACGTCATAGCCGGCATGGGTGAGATCGGCACCGATACTGCTGCCGATCGCGCCGACGCCGAGCACCGCGATTTTTCTGCTTCGTGCGGCTTCCTTGAGTGCTTTCGGTGTGCTCATTGCTGCTCCGCTGCCAGTGCCAGCAGTTCCCGCACACTGTGCTGCTCGATGGCGAGTGCGGTGCGTGCGATCGCATCGACCGGAAGGCCGGGATTGATGCCGCGGAACTTCTCGGTGACGCCGGCGGCATCGACCGGGTTGTGTACGGACCCCTTCGGATTGAGGATGTCCTTGCGCACCCACTGCCCCCCGTCTTCGGCCGCGACCCAGCCGGCAAAATGCGCGGGATACAGCTCATCCAGTTTCGGGTCGTGCTCGAATTCCAGTCGCGAGGCGAGGTCAATCAGTTGCGGATCTTTCAGGCTTGCTTCACTGAACTGGGGCGGCAGAACCTGTCCGTCCATCAGGGCTGCGGCGATGATGTAGCGCACACTCATCTGGGCATTCAGTGCTGAACTGGGCGAGTAATCAAAGCCGCACTGCACATCGACCACCTTCGACAGCCCGACCTTGACGCGCCGCGCCGGATTCCAGGGGGCACCGATGCGCTGACGCACATCAAGGGCTGCATCAATGTAGGCATGCGAACTGCCGCAGCAGGAGTATGGCTTGATGACGTTGTAGTCTGTATGCCAGATGTCACCGAGACCCGCCGTCAGCTGGCTGATATCGATTGAATCGGAGTGCGCTTTCAGTACGCCGCCGTCTCCAAATTCGAAGATCTGCGTCGGTCCCGAAAAGCCGAGTGCTGCCAGCTCCGCTGCGAGAACACCGGAGTGCGCGGCCTTGCCGGCATGCAGACGCTTGCTCATCGTGCCGTCAGCGTTGAAGGCCCAGGTGCCGGCACCTTGCGTTCCGGCGAGCCCGAGAGCCCAAGCAGTACGCTCCGGATCC
>Ga0129333_10002717_pt1 | contig 16492 bp, 23 predicted proteins | sample CPB6_08_DNA_FD_94474 | JGI IMG/M metagenome (GOLD analysis project Ga0129333, IMG submission 94474) | Freshwater to marine salinity gradient microbial communities from Chesapeake Bay, USA - CPBay_Sum_0.6_0.8_DNA | ecosystem: Environmental > Aquatic > Marine > Coastal | place: USA: Chesapeake...
TAACGGAACTATTCGTTCTCACTATGAATATGATTCTTACGATATTATTTTAGAATATTTAATCTCAAAAGGTCATGCAGAAGATCTTAATGAAGCAAATTACATTATGTTAGAGATGGATTCAGATTCAATTGCGAATATCATTGAAGAATATAATGACTTTTTACTTTCAGAAGAAATTTCTGATTGGGTCGATAATCTTTTAAATGAAGGATATGATCTATCAAATTATACATGGGATGAAATTGTTGAATATTATGTAACTGAATCAAATTATGGAACTGCAAAAGGTCGTAAAAAAACTTGCTGAGAAAGTTAGAGCAGGATAAGACGTTGAAAAGAAGGGATCTGGATTTGAAGAAATTGTAAGCAAAACAACTCCAAAATATGGAAAAGAAAGAGCAACTAAAATTGCTGCTGCAGCGATGTGGAAGAATCTTGGGAAGTGAATGTATTGTAGCACAATCAGAGGGACTTGACAAGTTGCTCGAATTTGAGTAGAGTTGGTTTGTCGGTTTTGAAGAATGTGTATTAAAGCTTTTAGAGTACTTTAAGTAATACTAGAAGACTTTAGAACCAGATTATAAATTCTCTCTGATTCAGTCATATAATAAGTACCACTGATATTTGTATTGTAATAATCTTCACTCATTAATACATTACGATTGAATTGCTCATAAGTCTCATAATAACTCATAGATTTTTTATGAGGGCAAAGATAGAGTATTTCTCTAAGAAACTTATCTTTGCCTAAGATTTTAACATCTGCTTTTAATTCATCAGATGAACTAAAATAATCTTTCCAATCAGACTCTTCAGTTTTTCTTCTACCAGTCTTCTTATTTTTCTGTCTAGTCCAGAAGTGTTTTTTACCAATATATTTCTTACCATTTACTAAATTTGTAATCAGATAAACAAAACCTTCCATACCTTTAGGTACTTCATCAAAATCACTACCGTTATATTGCCACTTCATAAGAACTCTTTAGGATTATTTAGTTTTCAAGACCTTGACATCAGTGCTATGATATGACATGAAGACAACTAAATTCTAAATAATAATGGAAATATTGACCCAAACTCTTCGTTGTACTCATGACTGGGCATTGGATAGAATTGAATATCTATCTAATGTTTATCTACACAATGAAGCAGAAGCGATTCAATCTGAGTTTAATGAATGGTTGAATCCTAATATTTTAGATCATGAGATTTATTTACTTGAATATCTAGGAGAAAACTAATGATTGGACCAAAAAAATCACCAAGAGATTTTGGATTTAAAGAAGGGGATAGTCATATTGTAGTAAATGATATTTCTGAAACTGCAAAGGCATATGATTTCACAGGTAAGTTGTTGTGGGAAATTCCAGCACTTGCAAGAGGTCAAGGAAGTGATTATGAATTTAAGTTCACAAATACTGATACTCCACCAGGACTTTATAAAATTGGTGAAGTTTATAAAGATTATGAAAAAGTCGGTGCAAATCCATCTTATGATAGAACTTTGATGGCATATGGATGGTATAGTTTTGATTTAGTTGAACTTGAAAATCAGGAAAACAAACATGGTCGTGCTGGTATTATGATGCATGGAGGAGGATCTGCATGTGGATGGCCTGGTGCATGGAATCCAAATCAGACTCTGTATGCTACACATGGATGTGTGAGACTTAAGAATCAAGATCTTCGTGATAAGGTTTTACCCTTGACAAAGAAAGGTCGAGTATTTGTTTCGGTGTATCAAGAAGGATGAGATGACAAATCAAGAATCTTCTTCAAATAATTTTAAGCGGAAGATTCTTAAGGTCATCAAAGACCTTTCAGATAAGGGTGACAATGTAAAAGCATTTGAATTATATCAGAAATATTTTCAACAAAAGTAATTAGAGACTTTCTTGTTGATGTATCCAAGTCTTAAGTTCACTGACATATTCACGAAGCATTTCTGCTTTTTTTAAATGCCATATATCACCACTTTTGAAATATTCTTGATTGTGATTATCAATTGCTTTCAAAATATTGTGAATTGGAGCATTCCAATGTTCTCGATGTGGAGTGTTGTATGTTCTGGACATTCTTATGCTCAAGTTCCATTGATCTTATTTAGATGTACCACTTCTAAAATTGGACATCTTGACAAATCATAAATATTCACTTATTATGAAAAATCCCTGTTATGAGTAGGGTAATTATTATGAGTTTTTGACTTTGACTTAGAGCCGTGGAAGATGCTTCTTGAAAAGGAAGTGTACCCCATCTTTTATACGGATGTAGAATTCTGTTTATTTAAATGCTTTTTAACTTCAAAAAAATCTTTACATCTTTTGCTGCTGTCTCAATTGGATTCACTCCTCTTGTCGCAAATGCTTCTTCTAGATGTACTTTCGCTTCCCATTATGGGATTGGAGATGGATATCATGGACAAAGAACAGCAAATGGTGAAAGATTCAATGCTTACGGTCTTTCTACTGCTCATAGGTCACTTCCATTTGGAACCCGCCTAAGAGTTACAAATCAGGTAAATGGTAAATCTGTGATTGTATATGTTAATGATCGTGGGCCTTATGTGAGTGGTCGTTCTCTTGACCTATCATATGGTGCTTTTACTCAAATTGCTTCAGCAGGTCAAGGTGTTGCCCAAGTTTGTTATTCTAGAGTGTGATAGAATATAAAATTTAAAATAAATAAGAGGAGATACACAAACTTCCTCTTTTTTTATGTCTAAAAGTAAAATTGTTAGGTTTGCTGTAATCGGTATAATTCTTACAACTCTAGTGGGTTCCATATCTCAATGTACTGGAACTACTGAAAAATCTTTATATAATTTAATTGATGAAATTCAAAGAAAGTTTTTTCCTCAATCAGACTTAAATCAATATATCATTAATACACCTAGACTTCTAAATCAAAGAGTTGAACGAGATGTAACTAGAGCAATTGAAAACGCTCTTCCAGAGTATGATCGAATAATTGAGAGGGAAAATTTAGTTTATCGTCCACGTTATTCAGAGAAACCTGTGAATTCTTCATTGTGTTACACTGATGAATGTAAGTCTCTTGGTGGTGAGATGCGAATTTGTGCTCCTTTTTATGATGGATGCAATTAAAACTTGACTATATAATATCGTTATTATTTTGGAGACTGTTATGTCCGATACTATTCAGAAACTGGTTGATGCTTATGATCAATGGAAAATTGATGATGAGAAGTTTGTTTCAGGTAATACATCTGCAGGTACTCGTGCTCGCAAAGCACTACTAGAGTTCTCAAAACTTGCTAAGATTCGCCGCGCAGAAATCAGTGAGGAAAGAAATGCCCGCAAGGGGGCTTGACACCCTTTAACCCCTATGATATTCTTAGGGGGTGGTTGAGAGACCATATCATAGAAGATCTGGAAAAGTCTGGGACTTCTGTTTAAATCCTAAGATTTCTTAGGTCGGAGATTTGATCACCTCTGTTCTCTCATGGATAAGGTAAGGAAAGTAAAAGGAGCATGGGAACGCCTTCGGGATGATACCGCACCTGCCTTATTCGATTTAACCCTCTATGCCTATCCTTCAACAAAATAATACTTGACAATTCTAGATAGTTTGAGTATTATGAAGTGACGCACAAACCTGAGGGTCTCTTATGGGCGTATGGTGAAGTGGATTATCACACGGCTCTTCTAAAGCCTTATCCCTGGTTCGAATCCAGGTACGCCTGTTGAAATTTAACTAAATACTTATGCCTTAGTTGATTGGCGTCTTTAAGGTAGAGAGGGAGCAGAAATGCTCCTTTTATCGTATAAAAACACAAAATCTTAATTCACCTTTAAGGGATCTTGACAAACAAAAGAGGCGGTGGTATTCTTAAGGGGTGGTCGAAAAACCTGATTCTCGTCTAGCAATCTGTCGAATGCAGCATTCTCGTAAAGCATCGAAAAAGGGGTTAGATTCCCCTGACGATCACTTGACAACTAAGACTCTATGAGTTATAGTTGCCTTATAAATTCCAACCCTACAATGCTTCTTAACAAAGCACAAACAGGAAGGTATCTTATGATTCTGTCGCCTATGGGTTAAGGCCGACACCTTATAAGTGTCTGAACTGAATTCGAGTTTCAGCAGAATCACTTGACCATAATAACTTTTTGAGTTGTTATGGTCTTAGCATAGAATATGCTCGCGTAGCCCAGCGGAAGAGGCAGTGGACTTATGAAAATTGAGCCTTATTTGGGAAACCCTATAAGTGTAACTCCTCAAATTCGGGGAAACCTGTAAAATGGCAATCCCGAGCCAAGTATCGAAAGATAAAGGTGTAACGACTAGACGGGGAGCACCTAAACCAAATTGGTATGGTGAAGGGATAGTCTAGACCACAAACCGAAAGGGTAGTGAAAACTATAGTGGTAAGAAAATCCATCCAGGGTCGGTTCGAATCCGACCGCGAGTATGAACTAATAAATTTATATATGTAAGTATATGATGTGTTTATCAGTATGAGACATTCTTATACAATAGAAGAATTCAAAAAAGCAGTAGAAGAAAGTTATTCTATTGCTCAGGTACTTACGAAACTTGGATTATCCCCTAGAGGCGGAAATTATAGAGTTTTTAAAAAATTTGAAAAACTTTACAATATTGATACTTCCCATTTTACTGGGCAAGGTCATATGAAAGGTAAAACTCATAATTTTAATACTATACCATTGAGTGAAATATTGGTAAGAGATTATGAATATAGTTCAAATAAATTGCGAAAAAGACTAATAGAAGTGGGATTAAAAGAACATAAGTGCGAATGTTGTGGATTGTCTGAATGGTTAGGTGAACCAATACCATTAGAACTTGACCATATTGATGGTGATCATTCTAATAATCTTTTTGAAAATTTAAAAATACTATGTCCTAATTGTCATTCAAAGACACCTACTTATCGCGGAAAAAATAAAAAAAATAAAAACCCCGAAACAATAAGAACTAAAAAAGAAAGAATAAGAACTAAAAAAGTTTATAATTGCTCCTCATGTGGAGTTGAATTGGCAAGAAAATGTAAAACGGGTTTATGTCATTCTTGTTATCAAAAATCTCAAAGAAAAGTTGAAAGACCTTCAAAAGAACAACTTATATTTGAAGTCCAACAATCTTCGTATCTTACAGTGGGAAGAAAATATGGTGTTAGTGATAATACTATCCGCAAATGGATTAATAAATAAAACCCCATTACACTATTATATTTCCTCCGAAACACTTGACAAAAAATCAAAAATACTCTAATATATAATATGATAGAGGTTAAGTCCCTGTTATGTTCTTGAAACATATCACACTTAATCCATCATCGCAGGGTAGTAGAGTAGTAAGACCCTAGGATCATAACCTAGAGATCGTAGGTGTAAATCCCACCCTCTACTCTCAATAACATACAACACACAGGAGTAACAAATGACACCTTACGAATTGCGCTTTCAGATTTTTAAGCAAGCATACTCTCATGCTAATGATGAGTATATGGCTGCTTATAATATCGTAGATAATCACAATCAAAGTAATGAGACTAAATGGAGTTATCCACCATTTCCTTCTTATGAAAAGATTGAGCAACTTGCAGAAAAAATTAACAACTTTGTAAATTCTAAATGATTTAGGGAGTGGCAACACCCCCGTTAGTATTCCACACAACTAAACAAGCGAATGGGTTAGTCTGTTAAACGGAGACTGCTAGGAGCGTTACCTAAGTGTGGAATCTCTCCCTTAAAGCATTAAGTTGCGATGCTCAGTCCAATTCTGAATGGGGGATTGACATAATACTCATTATGTTTTATACTTTCCTTTGTGTGAAGGAAGTACTCTGGGGGATCAATCTTCCCTCCACCTGCGTCTATGGTGTAACGGTAGCATTTGACCCTTCCAAGGTCCGGGTGCCGATTCGAATTCGGCTAGACGCTTATAACAATCCAAATGATTTACATCTTTTTCTAACAGCATTATCACTAACTCCTAACATTCTTCCAACAGTTGTCATAGGATATTTTGATATTAAATTTTCTAAATCTTCCTTGGTAATTTGAAATTTTCTTTGCTTTAATACTTTTTCTGCAAAATAACTTCAAAACATTTTTTTGATTGTCTGTGAATCTTTTTTACGGCAATTTTTACAAAAATTATATTTTTTATTGCGTTTACCTAAAAAAGTTTCTGTTATTGTTCTTTCATGATGTCAAACAATGGTGATGGACTATCTGATAGTTCCAATGAATGATATTGCCAATACTGTTGAATATCTTTTAGATAAGATTGCATAAATACTCAAAAAAGAGTATAATGGAAAAACTATTTAAATTATTAAGCGATATTCAAGCAAATCTTTTTCTCTTATTTCATAAGACTTGGGTATTTCATTGGAATGTAATTGGACCCGATTTTCAACAACTTCACACTCTTTTTGGTGAGCAATATGAGGGAATGTTTGATGAAATTGATCGTTTATCTGAACATATGAGATATTTAAATATTCGTCCAGTTGGAACTCTATCTCGTATTGTGGAAGTTTCTACTATTGGTGAAGGTTCAAATGTAAATCAATTCGATGAACTTGGACAAAAACAAATCATTCCTGGGAAACCAATTACAAAATCTGATGAAATGATTAAGAGATTGATGACTGATAATATGATTTTAATCGAGTTATTGACTGAGGCAACTGAGGAAGCGTCAAATCAAAGATCTTATACCACAGAGAATTTATTACAGGACCTTATGGAATCTCATGGTAAATATGTATGGAAGTTGAGATCAATGATAGAAAAAACTCCTAAATTATCGGTAGAAGATTCTGAACTCACTCCAATGATCATTCCTCAAGAAAATCAAATACAACAATAATTAAAATTATGGAAAATTTAAAAATTCGATGTCGCTCCTGTGGAAAGGAGTTAGATGGGCATCCTAGTCGATCAGTATCATGTGGTTGCCCAAATATGGCAACAATTCGTGGAGATAAGATTTCAGCAAATGATTTATCTATGATTGTAATGTTAAATTCTTATCAAAACAAGAAAAAACCTGGTGTTTTAACCAACGAAGATATCATGTGGCAAGAAGCTCGTCGTCAACGTCAAGTTAGACGATTGGATTTTGAGATACGTTAAGTTTTGATATTCACACATTGTTGACACCTTTAAAGATCTCGCTATGATAACTAGTAGTGTCATTTGCAAAGTCCTATGGACGACTCAACTTACAATAATTGGTTAAAGATTAAATCAATGTTTGAGAAATCTGGTAATCTCGATAATATGTACTATCATCGGGCATGTCAAATTGTAAAAACTCGTATTGATCCTCTTTCTAACTATTTGGAGATGAAAAATGATGAATCCTCAAAGTGAGTTTGTGACTCGTGAAGAAGTTCAAGAGATGATTGATGAAGCAATTCGTAAGCATAATCGTAATGCAACAATCATCAGTGCATGTGTAGGTTGGGTAGTTTTGGGATTATATGTAGAAGGATTACTAAGAGTAATTGGTATTATTCCACCATTATTCTCATGGATGAAAATCACACTCAATTAATGTTATGAAAAAAACCATTTACAATGCCCTAACTATTTTTGGAATAGTTGGAATACTACTTTATTGGAGTCTTAATCACGCATATATAAAATGATAGATACTGTACGATACATTTTAAATCATCAAGTAACACTATTCATTTTAAGTTATTTGTTGATCATGATTCCTATTCTTGGAATTATGGTAATTCATCGAACCAAATGATGACCCTGTACCACTTCTTAAATTGGACTCCTTGACATCAGGGTCCAAATCACTTATAATATTCAGGTAAACAACGCAAAACAATGTCTCTGATTCAAAAGTTTAAAAAAGATGTTAGCACTCTTACTCTTGCTGCTAACGGTGATTTTTATCTTGATGTGAAAAATCCAAAACTTTATAAAAAAGTTCGTCGTTATTATGAAAACGAAGGCGTAGTATTTTCTGGTGATCCACTGGATGATTATGACATTTTGATGGAATATATCGCACAAGATCTTGAATCTGTTGAGATCGCTTAAATATCTTAATGATATCAAAATCTAGTCTACTAAGATACATTGGAAATCTTCTTCTCATTATTGGTTATCAAATCATGTTGTGGGGAGATTTTAAAAATGGTTTGATTCTTAAATGCATTGGTGGACTTCTTACGGTTCCTTTTGCAATTAAACTCAAACTATGGGATGTACTTTTCTTATGTGCATTCTTTGGAATTAGTGAAATCACAAAACTATTCCAACTTTTCTTGATTTCGTAAAATCAAGTGGTGGAACCAATTTGACCCCCTTATGTCCTCGTCGGATGGACTTTAAATATGCCGACTGGTGCGGATGGAGGTTACTCCCGCCTGGTTTCTTATTTCCAGTTAAAGAATAAGTGGCGAGCCTGAGTTACCAGAGGTGGGTTGCATAAATCCACCTTTTTTAGTATAATAGTACAAAAGACTTTATCGTATGATTGGATTTAATGCATTGGGTCAAATGGGACGTTTGGGGAATCAAATGTTCCAATTTGCTGCTCTTAAGGGAATTGCAAGAAATCGTGGATTTGAATATTGCATTCCACCCACTCAAAATAAAAATGAATGGACTGATCATCAACTATTTAATCCATTTAAACTTTCTTCTACTAACCAATTAAATGTTCAGTTTATTGATGATAGTAGACCTACCGTTATGGAAGGGACCTTTTCATTTAATGAGAAATTTTTTAATGAATGTCCAGATTGGGTTTCTATTCAAGGATACTTTCAAACTGAGAAATACTTTAAACATATTCGTGGTGAATTGCTAAAAGACTTTGAGTTTCGGGATGAGATTTTAGAACCTTGTAAGCAGATGATCTCTCAATTGGATACTTCTCCTATCTCACTTCATATTCGTAGAACCGATTATCTTACAAATCCAAATCACACTGCATTGGGACTCTCTTATTATAAAGATGCACTAAAGCAGTTTGGTAATAAATTAGTTCTTGTATTTTCTGATGATCCAGAGTGGTGTAAACAACAAGATTTATTTTTTGATGATAGATTTTTGATTGCCGAAAAAAATACAAACTATATTGATTTGTGTCTGATGACATTATGTTCTGGTCATATTATTGCAAACTCATCATTTTCTTGGTGGGGTGCTTGGTTAGCAGATAGTACTCAAGTTGTTGCACCTTCTGGGTGGTTTAAGGGGTCAGATAATGAGCACCTAGATACTAAAGATATTATTCCTGAAACTTGGATTGTGATTTAATGAAAGTTATAATTTGTTTTATTGGCACGGGAAAGTATTTGAATTTCCTTCCAAAGTATTATGAAAATATTCATCAATATTTTTTGCCAGATACAGAAAAAACCTTTTTAGTTTTTACTGATGGTGAAGGTGATTTTCCAGATGATGTAAAGGTATATCAACAAGAACATTTAGACTGGCCATACATTACTTTAACCCGTTTTGAAATTATTCAAAAGGCAGAACAAGAAATTAAAAAAAATGACTGGTTTGTCTTTATTGATGCAGATACTTTAGTTGTTGATAAAATTACTGAAGATCAATTTTTTGATAATGAAAAACCATTCTTTGGTGTTCATCATCCTTGTCACTTTTTACAAATGCCTCCACACAATGAATATCCTGGTTCTTTTGAAATAAATGAAAAATCTAGATCTGCAATTACAAAGGATGATGATCTATCAGTTTATTATCAAGGATGTTTATGGGGTGGAAAAGTTCCTAATATTATTGAAATGATTGAAGAACTGAGTAATAGAGTAAATGAGGACCTTGATAATGGTGTAATTGCAGTATGGCACGATGAAAGTCATATAAACAAATACTTTATTGAAAATAAAGACCTAGTGAATACTCTTGGTCCAGAATATGCATATCCAGAATTATTTTCTGATCAATGCACATTTGAACCAAAAATTGTACACCTATCAAAAGATAATTCTAAGTATCATGTCTAAAATTGCAATGCTATATTCAGGTCAACCAAGGCACTTGAAAGAATGTTATGAGAATCATCGTCAAACTTTTTGGGATTCAAATCCTGATTGTGAGATTGATGTGTTTGCTCATATTTGGTATGATGAAGCATGGATTGGAACTTATTTTTGGGGTCAATATAAAGATCGTGGACGCTGGGAAGCAGATCTTAAAGACTTTATGGTAGAAAAATGGCAACCTAAAGGTCTTGTTTTTGAAGAACCAAAAGAATTTGAAGCAGAAGATATTCATCCAGACCCTAGATTTCCTCATCCAGTCAATAATATCATTTCAATGTTTTATAGTTTGAGTGAGGCAAATAATCTTAAGAAAAAATATGAGGAAGAAAATGGTTTTAAGTATGATTGTGTTGTCCGTTTGAGAACTGACGAATATTTCCATACTCCTATTGGTCCTATCTCAAACTATGATTTGAATACTGTAAATGTTCTAAACGAATGGGCACATTTGGATCATGGTATCAATGATCACTTTGCTTTTGGATCATCTGAACTAATGGATAAATATCTTGACGTTTATGAAAACTTTGTTGAAATCTGTGAGATGGGAGCAGAAATAAATCCAGAATGTATTATTGGATTTAATGCACAAAAGCGGCATAAACTTCCCATTACCAAAAACCCCTGGCACTATGTACTTTGGAGAGATAAAAAATAATGACCAAACTTGTTATCTTTGATTTGGATGGCGTCCTAATCGACAGTAAAGATTATCATTATGAAGCATTAAACCAAGCACTTGGAGATGAGTATGCTATCAGTAGAGAAGAACATGTCAGTATTTATGACGGTCTTCCTACCAAAGTAAAACTAGAACTTCTAACCAAGAATAAAGGTCTTCCTGTAGATCTTTATGATAAGATTTGGAGAGATAAGCAAGAAGCAACACTTAAAATCTTTAATGACTGCATTGCAAAGGATTATGAGTTGATGGGATATTTTCAACAACTTGTAGATGCAGGGTATAAGATTGCTGTTGCATCTAACAGTATCCGCAATACTGTAAAGATCATTCTTTTACGTCTTGGTCTTTTGGAATTTGTGGATATGTATGTCTCCAATGAAGACGTTGTTCGCAACAAACCATTCCCAGCAATGTATTGGAAGTGTATGACTGCTCTTGGAGCACTTCCTGCAGATACTGTGATTGTCGAAGATAGTCATATTGGTCGTCAAGGTGCTCTCGATAGCAAAGCACATCTTGTTCCTGTAGAAGATCGTAAGGATCTCAATCAGGCAAAAATTGATCGCATTAAAAAAATTTTGAATGGTACAAAACAAAAAGTTGCGTGGGAGAGCAAGACTATGAATGTTCTTATTCCTATGGCAGGTGCTGGTAGCAGATTTGCTAGTCAGGGTTACACCTTCCCCAAACCTTTGATTGAAGTTAAAGGTAAACCAATGATCCAAGTGGTTGTTGAAAACCTGAATATCAAAGCAAATTATACCTTTATTGTTCAAAAGGAACATTATGAAAAGTATAATTTGAATTATCTTCTCCCTCTGATTGCTCCTGGTTGTAATATTGTTCAGGTTGATGGTCTAACCGAAGGTGCTTGTTGTACTACTCTTCTTGCTAAAGAGTTTATCAACAATGATGAACCTCTTGTGATGGCAAATTCGGATCAGTTTGTTGAATGGGATAGCAACGAAACTCTTTATGCATTCCAAAATGGTGAAGTTGATGGGGGTATCGTAACCTTTCCTGCAACTCACCCTAAGTGGTCTTATGTTAAACTTGGTGGAGATGGTTATGTGGAAGAAGTTGCAGAGAAGAAACCAATCTCTGAACATGCCACTGTTGGCATCTACTATTGGAGGAAAGGTTCTGACTATATTAAGTATGCTGAGCAAATGATTGCTAAAGATATTCGTGTTAATAATGAATATTACGTCTGCCCAGTATTTAACGAAGCAATTGATGATGGTAAAAAGATCCGCATCAAAGAGATTGATAAGTCTGGTATGTGGGGTATTGGTACTCCAGAGGATCTAAATTATTTCCTTGAACATTATGATGGAGAAGTCTAAATGAAGATACTTTTTAATTGCCTTGTTCATCAAAATAACAATATTGTTGAAGATATAATCAATAATATTAAAAAATTTGTGGAAAATCCAATCATTGTCCTTCACGCAAATACATCTTTTGAGAACTTTGACATTGATAAATTTTCTAAAATTGAAAATGTCTATATTAACCCTGAAAGATTTTCTCATGGTAAATATGATACAAAAGTTAAATCATTAACTTCTAATTATGTTTTTATTAAAAATAAAAACATTGATTTTGACTATCATATGATTTTTTATTCACAAATGTTATTTGTGAAACGTGGTATTGAATCTTATTTAAAAGATTATGATTCTTGTGTCAATTCTTTTTCTGAAATTAATAATTTATTTACTCAAGAAGAATTAAAAATATTGAAAAGTGGAACTAATAAATGTTTAGTTGAAGGATTAATTTTTAATAGTGAAATATGTGAAAATGTTTATAGTTTAATCTCAAATACATCTTTACTGAATAAAGAAGGATGGTGTTTAGAGGAATGGATATTTCCCTCACTAATAAAAATATTTTCTAAAAAATGTAGAGATGTTCCAATGAATCATCAGCGTAGTAAAACTCATTGTAGTTTGGATGAAGTTGTGGGAGTTGTAAATGAAAGTATTGACTCCTTAGAAAATTTTTACACTGGAACACAAAAAACAAAAGATATTTTTATAATGTTTAGAGTTGATTATGATTATTATAATCCAATCCGAGAATATATGAGGAAAATGAAATGAAAGTAGCACTTTTATTTTTTGGTCAACCAAGATTTGTAGATAATCCAGAGATTGAACGGGTTTATAAATCATCAATCATTGACAAGTATGATACTGATGTATTTTGTCATGCTTGGTGGAAAGAAGAAGGTGGAGAATTTGATTACTCATCTTGGTCTAAAATTAAAAAATGTCCAATACCACCTAATGCATTGGAATTAATTTGTAAAAAATATAATCCACTTCTTTTAGTTCATCACGAACCAAAATACTTTGAACTGCCATCAAATGCTAAGGCATTTGTAGATGCAAAGTTTACAGGTAAACATCCAGATGGGGATCATTGGAACCATAAAAATTACAGTAATGTAATGTCACAACTTTGGTCTATTAAATCTGTATCTGAAATTTTTGATGCATATAGAAAAACACCAGAAGTTACTAAGCAATATGATTGGGTAGTTCTTGCTAGGTATGATACAGTATTGTTAAATTTTCCAAATCTTGAAGATTGTGATCCTAGTAAATTTTATCTCCCTGGACACCATCCAAGATTTCCTGATACAATTCAATTCTTTGGTCCAAAGTTTCTTAACTGGTCTAAAAATGCATTTGATGATGTTGAAGATGTATTTGAAGGAATTTGGGAACCTTCTCCCGAAGCATTTAAAATGGGATCATTCTTAAGAAGATTTTCATCAAGTGATTTGGCACCTTGTTTAATGGATGCTGCTTGTATTAGAGGTTAATTATGAAAATTATTGCACATAGAGGAAACATTGACGGTCCCAATCCATTAACAGAAAATCAACCTGAAACAATTGATAAAGCAATTGAATTGGGATTTGATGTAGAAATTGATATCAGATATGATATGATTGATGGTCAATTTTATCTTGGACATGATTACCCTCAATATGTTGTCACCCCATATTGGTTAGCACAACGCATGGATCATCTATGGATCCATTGTAAAAATATTGATGCATTATACCATTTTGTAACTAAGACTGGGGGATATAATTACTTTTGGCATCAAACAGATAATTATACTTTGACCAGTAAAAATTATATTTGGACTTATCCTGGACAATCATATACATCTTCAAGTATAATTGTGATGCCAGAGTTAGCAATTAAACAAGATGATTTTAATAATTTGATTGTATATAATTGTTATGGTGTTTGTACAGATTATCCACAGTTGTTAGTAAAATGAAGATTACATTAATTGGACCTGGCATTATGCCAATCCCCCCTACTGGTTGGGGTGCTGTAGAAATACTGATTTGGGACACTAAACTTGCTCTTGAGGAACTTGGGCATGAAGTACAAATTATTAATACCAAAGATTATAGACAGATTATTAATGGTATTAATCAATTTGTTCCAGACTTTGTTCATGTTCATTATGATGAATTCATTGATATTTGTCCCTTTATTCAATATCCATCTGCTATCACAAGTCATTTTGGATATCTTGAACGCCCACAAATGTTTGGTGGGTATGTAAATGTTGCTAATGAATTCTCTAGAGTTAAACCAAACGTTTTTTGTTTGTCTGAAGGAATTTTAAAAATTTATCAAATAATGTTTAATATTCCTACAGATCAATTGTATGTTACTCCTAATGGTGTAAATACTTCTAAATTTAATTTTAAAGAAACTCCCGAATATCCTGATAGATCAATCTACCTTGCTAAGATTGATTATAGGAAACGTCAGCATGAATTTCAATCTATCAACAGTCTTTGGTTTGCTGGAAATATTGCAGATAATAGATTTAATACTTCAAAGAATTATCTTGGAGAATGGAGTAAAGAAACTCTTTACAATGAGTTAACTGATTATGGAAATTTAGTTCTTCTTTCTGATGGAGAGGCACATCCTCTTGTTTGTATGGAAGCATTATCTGCTGGTTTAGGTGTAGTTGTATGTGAATGGGGTAAGGCAAATCTTGATCAAACCAAGGAATTTATTACTGTAATCCCAGAAAGTAAAATTGAAGATTTGGAATTTGTTGAATCTGAAATTATCAAGAATAGAGAATACTCAATTTCTCATAGAAAGGAAATCTTAGAGTATTCAAAGCAATTTGATTGGAAGGAAATTCTTCAGAAATATTATATTCCTAGTGTACAAAAGGTAATTGAACGCCATGCATGATGTTTTATTGGATAAGAATAAATCAACATATAAACTCAAAAATCTCCCTCCCATTTATTATATCAATCTGGATGATCAACCAGAAAGAAAACAATATATGGAAGATCAATTTAGGTATTGGGGTATAGACAATTATACTCGCATCTCTGCATATGATGGTCGTGAAGATGATTTGAGTGATATCATTAAAGGAAGATATCCAGAAACAATGACTTCAGGTGAAATTGGATGCACTACATCACATCTTAAAGCGATTCAACATTGGTATAATACATCTAATTCTCCTTATGCAATCATTATGGAGGATGATGCAGATCTTCAAATTGCAAGATTTTGGGATTTTACTTGGGCAGATTTTGTTTCCAAAATTCCTTATGATTGGGATGTGATTCAATTAGCAATCATTTGCACTGGGAATTTACATATAAAACTTCATAAAAGATTTGTTAATGATTTTTCAACTGCTGCATATTTAATTCATCGTCATCATGCTGAAAAACTTATACGATTACATATTCGAGACGGAAAATATAAACTCGATAACGGAGTCAAACCGAGAGCAGTTGCAGATGATTTAATTTATAATTCTGGAAACACTTTCTCGATTCCTTTATTTCTGTATCGTATTGCACTTGGTTCTTCGATTCATCCTGATCATGTTGATGCTTTTCATAAGGCGAGTCATGATGTGATTCTTCAATTCTGGGAAAAACAGGGATATAATATGAAGATTGATGACTTGATGAATTATGATCCATATCTTGGAAGAATAACTGAGGCATCTCTTCAAGATAAATAGACTTAATTATATCTTTTATAGATATAATTAGTTGTTATCATAAATATTTGAAGAATTTTAAAAATATTAATAGATGAACTCACAAGACCTTAGAAATCTACAAGAAGCATATTTGGATGTGGTTGAAAACCAGCAACTTTATGAAGATTATATCCCATGGGATTTTGGACCAAAACAAAAAGCAAAAGCAAAATACGATAAATTAGTAAGACAAAAAGAGGCAGGGAGTGCTCCTAAAGGAACTGCAACAAGAGCAAATCAAATTTATGATGTTGCTAAAGGTATGAGAACTGCTTTGGATAAAGATTCTCTCTTAACTGGGATTAATCCAAGAAAACAAGGACTTCAACCAAGTACACCAAGACATACTGCTGCAGCATTAAGGGGAGCTGGTGGTGGAACTACTGCTCGAACACAATTTAATGTTGAACCATTAAATCCAACTAGGGGTTCTATGGGCGGTGGTTCATCTGCACAAGGACTTGGATCTGCTGGATCACCAACTGGAAGATATCAAGTTGGTGGTGGACGGGGATATGGACTATCTGGAATAAGACTTGCTGATAGTTATGAATATGATGTCTATGATATAGTTTTATCACATCTTCTTGATGAAGGATATGCCGAGACACCAGAAGCGGCAGAAGCACTAATGGTGAATATGAGTGAAGAGTGGTTACAGAGTATCATGGAAGTTACTGGTGGTGCAA
>Ga0129333_10002718_pt1 | contig 16490 bp, 17 predicted proteins | sample CPB6_08_DNA_FD_94474 | JGI IMG/M metagenome (GOLD analysis project Ga0129333, IMG submission 94474) | Freshwater to marine salinity gradient microbial communities from Chesapeake Bay, USA - CPBay_Sum_0.6_0.8_DNA | ecosystem: Environmental > Aquatic > Marine > Coastal | place: USA: Chesapeake...
AGAACTAAGGAAAAAGATAGAAGAAAAGGTAACCCTTTGAAAGACCCCAATCCTGATGTTGAAGAAAAACCAAAAGCAAAAATGGAAAAACAACAAAGTGATTTCATAGAAAAAATAATGGACGTATTAAATTTTAACTAATGGGACATAAAGAACTTGAAAAATTAATTAGAAGGATTGTTAAAGAAGCACCTGTTGATTACGGAGATTATCCAGAAAGAATGGATCCAAGAATACAACAAAAGATAGAAGATCCCGAAAATATTTATGCTAAAAATAGGGCGTTTAGAGGTGGCGTTTCAGATGTTGAAAAACTAACGGGAACAAGATTTAAAGAAATTGTAGATTATGTCAAAAGATATTTTTCTACAGATAGAAATTTAACACAACCGGCAGTAATGCAGGCCATACAAATGGAACAAATGATGGCAGTAAGAGATGTCATGTCAATTGAACCTCGACATAGGGAAAAACTCAGAGATTTGGCAATGGAAATATCCGCAAAAGAAGCGGGGTGGATGCCTTACAATTTAACGATGGAACAAGCTTTAAGAGATGGTATAATATCCAAAAGAAAATCTCAAACAGGTGGGACACTTTACGAGTTTCAACTTATCAACATGATAACTTTTTTAGGTGAAAAACGAATAGACCCATCAATTTTTCAAATGAAAGCTAAAGAAAATGAAAAACTACCTATACCAGCAAATTTTTCTTTTGACATCGATGAATTAACACCTGAAGAACAAAAACAATTAGAAATAGAAAAAAGAAACGTAATTAACGCTTACGTAATGGGTAAGGCTAAAAGAGGACAATACAGTTATCAAGCTTTTAAAGAAAGATTAGATGAAATTGACCCATCACTTTATCCACTCTATAATAAAATAATGGGGGCTAATGATCTAATGTATTTTACAAACCAACAGTTAATTGAAATGTTGGGGGGTAATGCCGCTGGTTCGGCAAAAAAAGGGCAACCTGAACCTGATGATGACGATGATGATGATGAATCTGATAGTGGACCTGAAAAAGATACTTGGGAAGCAAATGGATTGATATTTCCAATTTTAATTCACGAATTGGACAAAGCCTTCAGTATGGTAACTGCCAGGTCACAATGGAAGGGTATGGACCCTGAAATGGCAAGACAAGTCATATCACAAACTGATACCATGGAAAACGAACCGATGAATTTTAGAGTTGGTGCTGAGTTGGCAAGAAAGATCAGAACTATGTTACCTGATGAATTAGTTTTAGATCCTGAAGGTCGTGAATATATGCCTTTCTTTGAAAAAAACTTATATGAAGTTCCGGCCGAAAGATTCTTAAAAGACATAATTGCAAACGTTATATCTGACAATAAACAAGATAATGACAGGGCTAGAAAAGAATTTAAAGAAATTTTTCAAAAGGCTAAAAGGGAGTATGATAGGTTCAAAGATGATGAAGATGATGATGAAGACGATGACGATTATGCTTACTAAAGATATAACCTACCAAATCGGTAGGTTTTTTTTTAAATAAAAATTTGTTAGCTATTTATAAATAAAAACATTATGAGTCTAACAAAAGAACAAGTCATGTTAGAATATGTTAGGTGTATGAAAGATACTGAATATGCACTCAAAACATATTTACAAACATACGATAATACTGTTTCTAAGTACGTACCCTTACAACTTTTTCCCGATCAAGTATCATTATTAAAAGACTATGAAGATTATGAAGAAAATATAGCCCTGAAATATAGACAGGCTGGGGTATCAACAGTTACTGCCGCTTGGGTGTCAAAACGACTAGTTTTTGCAAAAAAAAATCAACCCGAAAAAATATTGATCATTGCGAACAAATTAGACACCTCAATGGAAATGGCAAACAAAATAAGGGCATTTGTTGATCAGTGGCCATCTTGGGTAGGGGCCGGATTTTCGGTAGACAAAAACTCTCAAAAACATTACAAACTTATTAATGGTAGTGAAGTAAAGGCTGTTGCGACTTCTAAAGATGCTTTGAGGGGTTTTACACCAACAATACTTGTGTTTGATGAGGCGGCATTTATTGAAGCCGATAGTGACTTTTGGGCTGCTTGTATGGCTTCATTATCAACAGGTGGTAAAGTTATAGTAGTTTCGACCCCTAACGGATACGACCCAATTTATTATGATGTTTATAACCAAGCAGTTAAAGGAATCAACAACTTTAAAATTTCTGAAATGTATTGGTGGAGAGATCCGAGATACGCCAAAGATTTATATCTTGTACCTACAGATGACTTAGTTCATTATCTATTGAATAAAGATCAACAGGATGAATCTAAACATATATCCTTTGCCCATGTAGATCCTTATGAAAGAAACTACGATGAAATATCCAATTATTTCAAAGATGGGTACAAACCATGTTCAACTTGGTATGAACGTATGGTGAAAAAATTAAAGTATGACAAAAGAAAAATTAACCAAGAGTTAAATTGTGAATTTTTGGGATCAGGTGACAACGTTTTTGACAATAAACAATTAGAAGATATAAAAAATAACACCTTATGTGATCCTTCAGGAAAAATGATGGGGAATTCACTTTGGGTTTGGAAAGATCCTATTTTGGGACATAGATACATAATGGGTGTTGACGTATCAAGAGGTGATAGTGAAGACTTCAGTTCGATACAAATCATAGATTTTGATTCAAGGGAACAGGTCTTTGAATACGTAGGAAAAATACCTCCCGATGCTTTGGCAGAAATAGCCTACAAATGGGGTATTATGTATAATGCATTTATTGTTGTCGATATAACAGGAGGTATGGGAATAACAACTGTTAGAAAACTTCAAGAATTAGGGTATAAAAGTTTGTATGTTGATGGTGTAGACACAACAAGTATATGGTCAAACACAACCAAAATGGCAGATAAAATTCCAGGAATTAATTTCAATAATAAACGAGTACAAATTATTGCGGCTTTCGAAGAAGCGGTAAGACATAAGTTTAAAATAAAAAGTGTTCGTCTATACAACGAAATGAACACTTTTGTTTATATAAATGGTCGACCTGATCATCAAAAGGGACAACATGACGACCTTATTATGGGAATATCTATGGCAATTTATGTCGGTGAATCTTCGTTCACAAAATTAGAAAAAGTCGCACAACAAGCTAAAGTTATGTTGGAATCTTGGACTGTAGCTTCAAATGACGCAGTATCTAAGGAAGTATACTTCAATCCAGTATTACCAAATTTAAATGTTAAAAGAGATCACTTTGGTAGGGAAATAAATTCAGCAACAAGAGAAGACTATGAAAAGTATGGTTGGTTATTTGGGGGTAGGTAATATTTATAAACATGGGTAGTATAAGAAGAAAAAAAAGTGGTAAAATATTTGCCGGGTCAAACTTAGTTATAACCGGTGAAGGAATTTATAGTGTTAAAATTATAGAACCCACTTTTAGAAAAAAAAGTCAATACGACATTGATTCTAACACTACAACAACAACCACCACAAAAAGTGGTGGATAGTTATATTATAACTAACAATAAACTTTATATTAAAAAAATATAAGTTAAATTTTGAATATGGAACAAAAAGAAAAAAATTTAACAGTCTGGCAAAGATTGTCCAAAACGTTTGGACCTAATTCAACGTTAGGTATGGACGACCCTGTTTATAAGTTTGATAAAAAAGAAATATTAAAAACTACAGATAAGTCACAATTTGAAAGAGATAAATTAGAAATACAACAAACTTTATTTCTTAATGACAATTGGAAAAAAATCGAAAACAATTTATATAGTCAAGCGGTTTATTATGAACCAAATAGAATTTCAGCTTTCTACGATTATGAATCTATGGAATATACTCCTGAAATATCAACAGCTTTGGACATATATGCCGAAGAATCTACAACATCTAATCAAGACGGATATATTCTTCAAGTTTATTCAGAATCAAAAAGAATCAAAAGTATATTAGTCGATTTATTTAATAACAACTTAGACATAAATACAAACCTACAGATGTGGGTCAGAAACATGTGTAAGTATGGTGATAACTTTGTTTATTTAAAACTAGACCCTGAAAAGGGTGTTGTAAGTTGCATGCAACTTCCAAACATTGAAATTGAAAGACTTGAACGTGGTATGGAAACAAGGTCAACAAACACCACACCATCTATGAAAGAAAAAAATCTAAGGTTTGTTTGGAAAAATAAAGACATGGAATTCAACACATGGGAAATAGCACATTTTAGATTATTGGGTGATGATAGAAAATTACCTTATGGTACTTCTATGTTAGAAAAGGCCAGGCGTATTTGGAAACAATTAGTTTTGGCTGAAGATGCGATGTTAATTTATAGAACATCAAGAGCACCTGAAAGACGTGTATTTAAAGTTTATGTTGGTAATATGGATGATAAGGATGTTGAAGCCTACGTACAAAGGGTTGCAAATAAATTCAAAAGAGATCAGATTGTTGATTCTAAAACAGGTAATGTAGACTTAAGATTTAATCAGATGGCGGTTGATCAAGATTATTTTATTCCTGTTAGGGACGCTCAACAAACAATGCCTATTGAAACATTGGCAGGAGCCGCTAACTTGTCTGAAATTGCCGATATTGAATACATCCAAAAAAAGTTACTTACTGCTTTGAGAATTCCAAAAGCTTATTTAGGGTTCGAAGAACCTGTTGGTGATGGTAAAAATCTTTCATTATTAGATATTAGATTTGCAAGAACAATTCATAAAATACAAAAAAGTGTTATCGCAGAATTAAATAAAATTGCTATAATACACTTATTCCTGTTAGGGTTTGAAGATGAATTACAAAACTTTACATTAGGGTTGACTAATCCATCTAAACAAGCCGATCTTTTAATGGTTGAAGTTTGGAAAGAAAAAGTTTTATTATACAAAGACATGGTTACTGAAATTCCTAACTCATTACAACCGACATCAGCAACATGGGCTAAAAAACATATTTTTGGTTTTTCTGATGAAGAAATTAAACTTGAATTACAACAAATTAGATTAGAAAGAGCCGTTGCGGCAGAATTAGCAAATACTGCAACAATAATAACCCATACAGGATTCTTTGATACGGTAGATAAACTTTATAAAACACAAACAGGATCCACCCAAACTGCAGGAGCCGCACCTGGAGCTGAAGGTGGGGCAGGAGCGCCACCACCTCCACCAGGAGGAGGAGCACCTCCTTCACCACCAGCAGGAGGTCCGTCTTCAGGACCACCAATTCCTGAATCATTTAAAAAAGATAATTTAAATTTATTACTCGAAAGTGACGATTTACTTGGGGATGAATTTTTGGATCTGTCTAAAGCATCAAATTCTTTGGGTGACATAGAACATGAATTAGATAAATTACTAAATAGTTAATATTTATAAATAAAAAAAATTATGAAATTTGGTGTATTAAAATCTAAAATAGAAAAGTGTTTAATTGAATCTTACAATAAAAATACTTTTAAAGATAATATTTTTATTTTCAATGAATTAGTAAGAAAAAATAAAAATATCAGTAAGTTATATTACTTATATGATGAATTATCATCAAAAAAAGGATTGTCAGAATCTTTGGCTAACGATTTTGTAAACGAATCCATAAATTTATACGAAAATACAATAAACAAAATCAATAAAAAACATATTGACGAAATTAATATTTGGGTCAACAATGTAGAAACAAAAAACGAATATTCTATAATTGATGACTTATTTTCTAACAATGTGGTAACATTAGAAAATAAAATTAAAAGTAGAAAACAAATTGTAGAATCACTAAAATCTGTAGAAGTAATTTCTGAAAGTGGTAAGATAGTTCATATACCCTTGGATGATATGATAGAAGTGGCAAATAAAACAGTGAATGAATATATTTCTAAAATTAACGAATCTGAAAAAAAAGAAATTTTGAGTATAATCAACGAAGACGAAAACAAACTAAAAATAAAATTTGATTTCATCAAAGAAAATACTATCAAAAGATTAGAAAATATTTTAGAAACTGAATCAGATGAAGAAACCAAAAAAACTATTCAAGAAACAATTCAAAAAGTAACTAAAGAAAAATTTGATAAAATTAGTTTTGTAAAACTTAAAAGTTTAAATGAAAGTCTTTAATCGTTTTTAAATTTTTTTTGAATATACCTTGCTTTATTTAAAATCTGTCTTTTTAAGACAGATTTTTTTGTGAATTCTTTTCTGTTATTTAATTGACTATTTTGTCTGGTTTTAATTACCTTACTTTTAAGTTCTTTGATTGATCTTTCTATATCCCCTTTTTTTACTTTTACTATTAGCATATGTGTTTAATAATTTTATTTATATTGATATATATTACAAATTTAAGTAAACTTATCCAAAATAAACTATTTTACTATGGAAAAAAAATATGAAAAAAGGAAAAACTTCCAAAATCAATGGATTTAAATCTGCCAAAATTTCCTATGGAACTGTAGATTCCAAAGAATTCAAATCCCTTTATCTAAACCTACAAACTTGGGTAGAACCAAAAAAAGAAAGTGAAAGTTGGAACAGAGTAGTACTGAATATGAATAGATCTATAAAACATTCGATTTACCAAAATATAGATAAAAAAATTTTTGACGAAAAATTTATTGTTGATATGGACTTAAGAACTAGTGGACTACAGTTGAAAAAAAAATCATTTATGAATTTAGAAATAAACTTATATCTTGTTGAAGAAATTGATTTCAAGTCATTAAAATTAAAAAAATCTTTAAAAAATTTAATAAAAAACATTTACGACGAAGTACTATTCAAAAATGAATATTTTAAGTTTTATCTCACTAAAACTGGAAATTCAAAGTTAGTTAAGGTAAAAACCGAAAAAGTTTAATATTTATTATAAAACTTTGAAATGAAAATATTAGGACCTAATGAAATTGGAAAAGGTATTCTTATTGAATACGATGCGGGTTATGTAAATCCCAGATCATCAAACAACCAATATATAATGGAATCTAAAAACTTTTTAGACTATTCTAAACCCTTTGAGTTTTACGCTGTATTACAAAAATATAACACACCAAATAGGAACGGTAGAATTTATCCTGAAAAGGTTTTAAAAAGAGAAGCTGAAAATTACAAAAAAATGATTGAGAAAGGTACTTCACTTTCTGAACTTAATCACCCTGAATCGTCACTGATAGATTTAGACAGAGTTTCCCACATAATAACTGAAATATGGTGGGATGGACCAACTTTACTTGGTAAGTTAAAATTATTAACAAGTCCTGGTTTTCATGAACGTGGCGTAGTATCGACAAAGGGCGATTTAGCGGCTAATTATCTTCGTCAAGGTGTTACTTTGGGTATATCATCTCGTGGTGTTGGATCTTTAAAAAAAGTTGGTGAACAAAACGAAGTCCAAGATGACTTTGAATTAATTTGTTTTGACTTAGTTTCATCACCTTCTACACCGGGAGCTTATTTATTTTTAGATAAAAATGATAGACAAAAATTTGATGAAAATTTAGAAGAAGATAAAAGGATGGCTTTGGAAAGAAATGTTGGGGAAAGTGGTAACAAATCTCTTGACTTAATGAAAAGGTTGTCCGATTATTTAGGAAAATAATTAAAAATGGAACAAGGAGAAAAATATTTTGTAGCAAGAATCACCACAGACATGCTTGATGAAAACAGTGGTAAAGTAAAAAAAATGAAAGAAGAAAAATTGGTACGAGCTTATTCACCAACCGATGTTGAAGCTAAAGTTACGAAAATTTACGAAAATTACACAATGGACTGGAGAATTACCGCAATTGTTGAAAGTAAAATTGACGAAGTGATCGAAGGTTAAAAATAAAAATCAAGAATTTTTAAAAAAGGGAATATGAATAATATTCCCTTTTTTTATTACTATAACTAAAAAAAATGAATTTTTTATAAGTTACTAATATTTATTTGTTAAACAAACTTATAAATGAGTAAAAAAACAGTTGTAGAAGAAGCGGTAATTCAAATGAAAAATTTGGAAGAAGCTCTTAAAGAAAATGCAAAAGGAATACTTGCCTCAACAATGAGACAAGAAATCAATTCTTTGGTAAAAGAATCTCTGACAGAACAGGATGAGGTTGGAACAAGCGATGAAGAAGAGGTGGATGTAAAAACACCTGAAGGAGAAGAAGACGTTGATGATGAAACTTTCAGCGTAGATGATGAAGATGATTTGGCTGATGACGATGACTTCGCGGATGACGACGATGATTTGGCTGATGACGATGACTTCGCAGATGACGATGATGATTTAATGGCTAACTTAGGTACTGATGACGATGAAGAAGAAGTTACAGTAGACATGAGAGGTGCTAGCGATGATGAAGTTGCCACTGTATTTGCAAAAATGGATAAAAATGATAAAGTTTCAATTGAAAAAGTCGGTGACTTCTATGAATTAAGAGACACTGAAAATGATACTGAATATATCATTAAATTAAATGAATCAGACGAATTTTATGAAAACGCTTTTGATAGTCAAGATAGATTTATGAAAAGACATATGGCTGGTGATGATTCTTGGCAAGATGAAGACCTACATGGTTATAGAGATTATGACTCTGAAGGTGATCTTGGTGATATCATGGCAGACGATGGTTATGGTAGAAAAAGACACAGACATCATGATGAAGATGAAATGGACCATTCAACAATTTATGAATTGGAGCTTGAAGAAGAAGGCGATTATGGTTTAGGTGAAGAAATGTATGAAGATTCAATGACCTATGAGGGTATGGGTGGAATGCATTCTGACGAACTTGATGAAGAAATGTATGAAGATTCAATGACCTATGAGGGTATGGGTGGAATGCATTCTGACGAACTTGATGAAGAAATGTATGAAGACATGACTTACGATGAGCTTGATGAAATGTACACAGATGAACTTGATGAAGAAATGTATGAAGACATGACTTATGAAGATCTTGACGAAGATATGTACGGTGAATCATGGTCAAGCATGGCTAATGAAACAGACAAGTTTAAAGTTCACGAATCTAAACAAAAAACAGGAAGTGCGTCGAAATTCAAATATAGTAAAAAACCTAACCAAGAAGGTGGGTTTAACACAAAAATGAAAGAAGGATCAAAACGTTTTGGAAAGTCAGGTAAAGCATCTTTCGATTACGATAATGAAGATCCTAATTCAGAAATTGTTATGAAGATCGTAAACAAAATTAAAGGTGGTAAAAAATCCGAAACTAAAGAAGCTTCAAGAACTTTAGGTGTTGGAAGAGCCTTTGGTAAAAAAGGATTAGATAAAAAAATAACTGCACCAAGACACTTGAAAGAAGAAGTTGAAATTTTAAGAGAAAAGAATGAAGAATACAAAAAGGCTTTAGACTTATTTAGAACTAAACTTAATGAAGTCGCGGTTTTCAATTCTAATTTAGCATACGCTACTAGATTGTTTACGGAACACTCAACAACAAAACAAGAAAAAATAAATATTTTGAGAAGATTTGATAACGTTGAATCTTTGAAAGAATCCAAAAATCTTTATCAGACTCTAAAAAGTGAATTGTCTAATAACAATTTGACGGATAATAGTATTAATGAATCAATCAATAGAACTGTTATGAAGGCACCTTCTACGGGTTCTGCGGTAAATTTGATTGAATCAAAAACTTACGAAAATCCACAATTTATGAGAATGAAAGACTTAATGGGTAAAATAAAATAAACTTTTTAACAAAACCGTATATTTATAATATACATAAATAAAAAAATAAAGCTAAAAACAAATAAAAATGGGAGCATTATTAGAATCAGGTCTTGTTGGTAACATCGGGTTAAAACACCTAAAAGTTATCAAAGAAGATACAATTAACAAATGGGACAGATTAGGGTTCCTTGAAGGTCTTAAAGGCCACCTAAAAGAAAACGTAGCACAGTTATATGAAAACCAAGCTTCTTTCTTGATTAACGAAGCAACTTCAGAAACTTCTAACGGAGCTTTTGAAACAGTTGTATTCCCTATCGTAAGAAGAGTTTTTTCTAAATTGTTAGCAAACGATATCGTATCAGTACAAGCAATGAACTTACCTATTGGTAAATTGTTCTACTTCGTACCTCGTATCCAAGGATACAATCCTAACGCGGCAAATCCTGATGGGACACACTATTCACCAATAGGATCACCTCAAGCAATTGCAGATGGTTACAACTCACTTGGTCAAGGTTACCCTAACGCTAATTTACCTGCTGGTCAGACTAACGCACCATATACAAAAAATCTTTATGATTTATTTTATGAAGGTAATGAGGCAGGTTTAGATCCTCCAGGATTGTTTGACTATTCTAAAGGTCAATGGACTGCAGTTACTCAACCGGCTATCGCTATGGTATGGTCAGGTTCTGATTTAACTCCAGCGACAAATCAATTTGACGGTGAAGTTACAAGAAAAATTATCGTTAAACTTTGTGGATTTAATAACGGAGGTGTTGGTAAATTAATCGGACCTGATGGTAATGAGATAGATACAGAAACTTTCTTATCTGATCTTAAAATTGTTGCTGACTTAAACGTATTAACAGGATCTACAGGATGTCCTAATTTAGATGAGATTGGAAACACAAACTTGTCAGCACCATTATTGTTTAGAGTTGTAACTCAAATTTATGGTAAAGGAATTGTACAACCAACATCTAATACTCAAGGAACAACTTTCCCTACAACAGGAAATGGTGGGTCTTACAACAATATCTGTTCACAGGATGGTTGTATCTATTTAGAAGTTGATCTTTCTTGTCCAGCATGTGCTGATTGTGGAGCTACTACATTAGATGGTTACACAGGAACTACAATTGGTGAAATAACAGAAAATAATGATACATTAGGACAATCTCCATTCCAAGCAATTTATAGAAGATATAAAAACTTAGAATTCGAAGATCAAATTGGTGAGGTTTCTTTTGATCTTGAGTCAGTGACTGTTTCTGTAACAGAAAGAAAATTAAGAGCACAATGGTCACCTGAATTAGCTCAGGACGTTGCAGCATTCCATAACATCGATGCAGAAGCTGAATTGACAGCGTTGTTGTCAGAACAAGTAGCGGCTGAAATCGATCGTGAAATTTTACGTGACTTGAGAAAAGGAGCGGCATGGAATTTACGTTGGGACTACAACGGATGGAGAAGACTTCAATTGACTACATCTTATACACAAAAAGATTGGAACCAAACTTTGATCACAGCGATCAATCAATTGTCAGCACAAATCCACAAATCTACTTTGAGAGGTGGTGCTAACTGGATCGTTGTTTCTTCTGAAGTTTCTGCAATCTTTGATGATCTTGAATACTTCCACGTATCAAATGCTTCACCAGAGCAAGATCAATACAACATGGGTATCGAAAGAGTAGGTACGTTGTCAGGACGTTACCAAGTTTACCGTGATCCTTACTTCCCGCCTAACCAAGTGTTAATCGGTCACAAAGGAACATCATTGTTAGACACAGGTTACATTTACGCACCGTATGTACCTCTACAATTGACACCTACAATGTATAACCCATTCAACTTCACACCTATCAAAGGTATTATGACAAGATACGCTAAGAAAATGGTTAACAACCGTTTCTACGGACGTATCACAGTTGATGGTGTTAGAACGTTTGACTTAAGAGAATTGAGATAATCAATTAACGGTTAATAAGAAAAAGGTCAGAGAAATCTGACCTTTTTTTTTGTTAAACAATTACCGTAGAATGTTAAGTCATATTATAAAATAAATTATTCTTTTACATCATTCACTAACATTCTTATAGACTTAGAAATTATTTCAGTTTCACCAATAGAAAAAGCGCCCCTTTGGTGTGCACACTTAACGGCTTCAACTAAATAATAAATTGAATGTTCTTTGTCCATAGTTGATAATATTACTTCTAAATGTTCTTCAGATAGTAAATTGATACTGCCGAAAAGATTACCAAAAATTTCATTTTTTTCTTCCATAATAATTATTTGTGATATTTATAAGATAATGAATATTCAAGATATTGTAAACAAAATAATACTAGAAGCAACTACTGAACTCGGGAGTAGGGGATCCTATGTACCCCCTTTACAACCTGGGTTCAGATTTTTTAAAAAAGAACAATTAGGACCTTTTACAATATCAACTTCTAATTATGATGATGCGATGTTGGCTTATGATAGTTATGATGGTGTTATGGATACACCAAAAAAAGAAATAAAAAAACGAGAAAAAATTGCTAAAAAATCTACAAACAAAATAAAAAAAAACCCTTATCTAACATTCAGTGATGATGATGGAGGTATATTAAATCAAACACCTGGTGGTAGAAAAAAAATTGTTCCGATACAAAGACAAAAAAAAATTAATGAAGCAAATACTTCAATAACCGCAGGTCCTTACAATGCCCCGTTAGAAATAGGGTTTTACGATTGGGAAGATCATCATATTGGTCCTTTTACTGAATTTGTGGAAACAAATAATAACAAACTACAGATAAAAAAGAAAATGCGTAATAATATAAAAAGGACTGTTGGTGTTTGGGAAAAAGATCATCGAGGATCTTATGATAGAAATATAGACGAACCACATCATTTAAAAGAAGATTTGGCGGTTTGGTTTGGTACTAAAAAAAAACCAAAAGGTTCAAAACAACCAAAAGGTCCATGGGTTAACATTTGTCGTAAAGTTGATGGTAAACATCCGCCTTGCGGGCGACACGACACATCCAAAGGGGCGTACCCTAAATGTCGTGCCGCTGGTGTTGCGGGTAAAATGTCCGATTCTGCTAAAAGATCCGCTTGTCAACAAAAAAGATCTGCCGAAAAAAAAGATACGCAAACAGGAAAAGGACAAAAACCGATTATGACATCATATAAACCAAGAAAATCCACAAATGAAGTAAGAATTACAGAATCACATTTAGTCTTGCTTATCAAAAATATTTTGAAAGAACTTTAGATTATTGTTCGCTAATTTTCATTTCATCTACTATTGCATTGTAAACTTTATCTAAAGTATTCTTGATATTTTTTTTGACTGTTCTTTCTGTATCCGTTCGTCTTTTTTCCGTTTCTGTATCATAAAGATATGTTATTCTTTCATAATCCCTTGTGGATAATTTTACATCATAATGAAAAACATGATTTGTAATTTCCACCCTACCATAGTCTATTATAATAAAAAGATTCAATGAATCATTAATTATGAATCTTTTGTTTGACATTGGGGCAATCATAAAATCGGAATCTTTATGCGAAATAAGTTTTACACATATCTTGAAGGCAGTTTTTTCATGTAGCTCAACTTCTTCATAAGTCTTTAGGGCGGAAGATCTACCTACTTTACTTAGTCTTACTTTGAATCTTTTGTAGATTCTCCTTAAAATTTTTTTCATTTTGTTGTATTTTATAATACTACAAATATATATAAAAAAAACTTAAATAAAAAAAAATAAATTATTTTAACAATAAACTCCTGAACATCTTTTTTTACCGTCTAAACCAGGTTGTTTACCTTTACAAACTTGAACTGCGTATCCATTCGCGTATGCCGAAGGGTAAACATCAAACTTGGATTTTGCCGCCGCTTTTCCTCTAGCACAAAGTTTAGTTCCTGTTTTTTTACGGCCCTCAGACATGACCATATCTTCATCATCAATATTCATTGACATTTGCATTCCATGTTTTTTTGTTTCATTCATCAAAAAATCAAAAACTTGATCCATATTGTTCTTTGCTTCTGCAATATGATCTTGTGCCCAATCGTGACCATGTTCTAAAATTTCTTCGATCATTTGTTGATCAAGATCTAATAAAAGATCACATTGTCTTCTCATTTGTTGTAAATTAGAAAAAAACATATATCGTGAGCTTTCTTTATGGGATTCATTTACCACTTTTCTAATTAACGAAGTAAGTTGTGATTCTGTTATTTTTATTTCTCTATTCATAATAATTAGTTGTTTAAACCATTCTGACCACCCAAAGTGATCGCGTTCATCTGATATACAGTAGTACCTTGATTATTTGTCCATGCCGGATGTGGTGTCACAACACTAACAACAGTGTTTCCGCTTGGTGTACAAACTTCTAAACAGATATTTTGTTCTGTGTTCGCACTTAATGAACAACTACAATCTAAAAAAGGTCCAACTAATGAAAAAATTCCATCGACTTCGGGATTGTTTGTTATTGAATCTATTGTGAAACATCCTTCAGATGTTGAACCAGTAAATCCTAAATAATATGTATTTCCGGTTGTGTAGGCAGTAAAGCCATTATCGTTAACCACTAAAGGTGAATCACCATTACAAGGTATTATTAAAATATTTGCCATTTTTTTATTTTTTATTAATTATTTGAAATTTTATCTGTTTCTTATAAGTATTTATTTCACCTGATGAAATCACTTTCAGATCAATAAAATATTCATTAGGTATTTTATCTCTAGTGTCAAAAATAAAATAATACTCATTTGGGGTTCTGTTTATTTTTGTCCAATCTTGTACTTGAACTTCTGTTGTACCTTCTTTTACATAAACCCTATAAAAAGCATCTACATTCGGAAGTTGTTTATTTGTTGTATATGCTTGTTTTATTATTACACCAACTTTTCTTACGTCAGTATTTAAAATCATTTCATCTTGTTTTATACCATAATAATCAAATCCATAAACTGATGGTGTATTTGTTGAAGTTCCAATCTGAATAGACTTTTGTATTGGGTAAACTGTAAAATCATTATAAATGTTTGGTAAATTGAATCCATTCATTACAATATTGGACCAAACATCGTTAAAAATACAAGGTGTTTTATATCCTATCAGTGGAGGAATTTGTATTTCATAAACACCTTTAGTTTTTCGACAAGATTGTAAATTTATAAGACCTGGTATAGGATCACCAGCAGAATCTTCAATTGTCACAAATGGGTTTAAATCTAAGTTTTTGAAGTCCCCATCTTCATAGATATACAAATAAAGTTTATTAGGTTTACCTAAAGTAAAATTATTTCTATCATCTTCAATTAAATCATCATATGATGTTTCTAAAAAAGGTTCGTAAAATGTTTGGGTATGTCTTGAAAAAAACCCAACCGAATAAGTTCCAGTTGTTCCGGTCAAGTTTTCTACTTGAGGTAGAAAAGCAATACCCCACCCAACAGGATTGACGAAATTACCTTGTAAGATATAATTAATTTCATTTGTCATATCAAATTCGATATTTTCATCACCAAATTCGAAGTGTTGTGTTGCGACAATAGTAAGCGCCGAAAACGGAGTGGATCCACTATTCAAATTACTATAAATCCCTGGTTGTTGCCAAAAATCTATTGTGGTTGTTTGATACCAATTTGATGGCCTGTCAGAATAGTTTTTATCATTTGGAACTGAAGACATAAGATCTGCATAATCATACCCAACACCTTCATCCCATCTTTGTGGTTGACTAGGATCTAAATCTACATACGGTATTCTGAACAAAATTAAGTCAAATGAAGTTGCTCTCAATCTACCCTGTGAAGTTTTTTCATTAAGAAAGTCCTTATTGAAAAAACTTGTATTTGTCATACGTAATGTATGTTTGATATTGTTACCATTACATAAAGGATTAATTGTCCCGTCATTATATTTTTCTTTTAATAATGTTAAATCTAAATCAAAAATAAATCTACTAAACCCGTTTGGGTTTATTAAATTACCATTACCATAGAATAACTCAATTACAGGATTTCTACCTGTATTAGTTAAACTATTCGAAATGATTGTATTATTCCTACTAAAATATGAATTGTTAATTGACATTTATCTTTTTATAATAAATATCAATTAATTCTAATATTTTGATTTAATATTGTATTTGGTGCGTCTAATAGTTGTTGGAGAATTTCTGACGTTCTAGTTCCATCTCTACCAACAGTTGATGGTGAAAGCCCGTGGAATGGATGAACGTGTGAGATCAAGAACTTTACAATTAAATTTAATAGCTTCATAAGTTCATCACCTCTGACCATTGGATCAGTCTTTGGTACTATTTCTTTAGTGTATTTATCTTCTTTTATACCATATAATGTAGAACTTAGATCTATTTTTCCTTTTGATGGTATTTGAGTACCGTGGGATAATAAAAATATTTTTTCAGCACCCATCGTTGAATATGTTATAGGTGCCGTCGAGTACAAAATTGGTATATAAGTGCTTGTATTAATTTTAACAGGACTTGATGTTTTATTGTAATCCCAAACTAAATTATAACCTGTTTTTGTGTCATTTGTATTAAGTTTAACTTTGTTACTTATTTTAGTAACATTATCTATTTCAATAGGAGTTGAGCCAGTTAAGTTTATTAATTTATCATAGGTGTTTAACGTAGGTCTGAAATAAAAAGGAAATTGATCATAAACGTTATGAATAGTGTAACCACTTATATTTATTGTGCCTTCATTAACTCCCTTTATGAAATCATTTATTA
>Ga0129333_10002719_pt1 | contig 16483 bp, 20 predicted proteins | sample CPB6_08_DNA_FD_94474 | JGI IMG/M metagenome (GOLD analysis project Ga0129333, IMG submission 94474) | Freshwater to marine salinity gradient microbial communities from Chesapeake Bay, USA - CPBay_Sum_0.6_0.8_DNA | ecosystem: Environmental > Aquatic > Marine > Coastal | place: USA: Chesapeake...
AGCAATTTTAAAGACAGTCGGAAAAGAGCAGAACGCTTGGCAAAACTTGGTATCCAATATATTGATTGTGGTACTAGCGGCGGTGTTTATGGTTTGGATCGTGGATACTGTCTTATGGTTGGCGGCGGAAATACTGCGGTCGCCACTTGTGCGAGGATTTTTGATGCCCTCTCCCCAGGGATTGCCGCTGCCCCAAGGACTGAATTTAACTCAGACATAACCTCTGCAGAGTTTGGTTGGTTACATTGTGGTGGTCCAGGTGCAGGGCATTTTGTGAAGATGGTGCATAATGGTATTGAGTATGGTATTATGCAAGCATATGCCGAAGGATTTAATATCTTAAAGAATGCTAATGCTGGTGCGAAGTATGTTAGAGAGGGAGATGCAGAAGTCGCTCCAATGGCGGATCCAGAAAGCTATTGCTATGATATTGACGTTGCTGAAGTGGCTGAGTTATGGCGTCGCGGTAGCGTTGTTGGTTCTTGGTTACTCGATCTTACTGCTGATGTGCTTCGCAGCGATCCAGAGCTTAAACGCTTCTCTGGAGGCGTATCCGATAGCGGTGAGGGTCGCTGGACGGTTACTGCCGCTGTGGATCTGGGGGTTCCCGCTCCTGTTATCACCACTGCGCTCTATGAAAGATTTAATTCACGCAGTCTTGGTGCTTTCGCATCCAAGGTTCTAAATGGTATGCGTTACATGTTTGGAGGACATCACGTTAGATAATTATGTTTCACTTAGTAGAGTTTCTGGCGGCAAGTCCGATTTGGTTAGGACTTTGTGGGTTTGGTATCATTGTAGTTCCTATAATGGGTATATCGTTTATACATAGAGAAAATAGAAAATAATTTATGAGTGATTATTTTTGTATAATGCCATGGGTTAGTATGCATGTAACCTCTGAAGGTTTTGCTAGACCATGTTGTGTATCCGATTACAGATATAATTTTGGATCTATAAAAAATAGTTCCTTAAAAGAAGTTTGGAATAGTGAAGAAATAAGAAAATTTAGATTAGATTTGCTAAATGGTAAAAAGGTGGATGCTTGCGAGAATTGCTATTACAATGAAATGTTGGGTAATTCTTCATTAAGGCAAGACATGAATAGAAAATATGAAAAACATTTTTCTTATTTGAAGGATACTGATGATACTGGTAAATTTGATAAATTCAATTTAGCACTATGGGATTTTAGATTTAGCAATTTATGTAATTTTAAATGTGTAATGTGTAGTGCTGAAACTAGCAGTTCTTGGGGTGTTGAATTAAAACAACTTCTTAAAAAAACAAAATATGATCCCATTAAAAAGATAGAAATATGGGAAGAATTGGAACCATTGTATGATGTTGTTGAAGAAATATATTTTGCTGGTGGTGAACCTTTAATTATGGAGGAACACTATAAAATAATTAATAGATTGGTTGAACTTAAAAAGTTTGATGTTGTTCTAAAATATAATACTAATTTCAGTAATATAACATATAAAGGAATTAATATCATAGAAATATGGAATAAATTTAATAATGTTCAATTGACTATTAGTTTAGATGGATATTCTGAAAGAGGTGAGTTGATAAGAAAGGGATTGGATTGGAAAAAATTTGTTGATAATATAGATGTTCTAAGAAGAACTTACAATAAAGAATATACTATTGATTGTGTTGTACAAGCACTGAATGCAAATCATTTATTTGATATGCACATAAATTTATTAAATAATAAAATAATTAGATCAGTTGATGATTTTAATATATTCTTTTTGACTGATCCAGAATATCTTTCTATAGATATATTACCAATATCAATGAAAAATGAATTATGTTCTAGAATTGAAAATCATATAAATCAATTTTTAATTCCTAATAATTCTAAAAGATCTATTCAACAATTTAAAAGTATGATAAATTTATTAAATACTTGTGAGGATAAAACTTATTTGTTACCACAATTTAGAAAATATATAAATGCCCTTGATAATTTTAGAAATCAGAATACATCCACAATATTTCCTGAACTAAAAGACATTCTCCTTAGTTGACAAGTGAAATGTGGTATGGTATAATATAAAAGTAAGTTAACGGGGTGTAGCTCAGTTTGGTAGAGCACTCGCTTTGGGAGCGAGACGCCGCAGGTTCAAATCCTGTCACCCCGATTAGTATAAAATATTTTTATTACTATGTTTGCCCATAAAGTAGCAGAAGCAGTCGATTTCCATATTCAAATAGTTCCAGATAAACTTATTGACCTTATGGTTGAAGAAGTTGAAAAAATGAATATTGAAACTTTTAAAAATGCTGAAGTTGGTGGAGACATTCGTGGTAGAATGGATGAAAAAATAAGAAATTCAAAAATTAATTGGTGGTATGAAGATCATTGGGTTTGTAGTATTTTTTCTCATTATATTGGATTAAGTAATAAAAAAATTTGGGAGTATGATCTTAATAGATTAGAAAGTATTCAAGTTACTACATATAATACAGAAGGACATTATAACTGGCACAGTGATTATGGAACATCAACAAATCCATTTTTTACTAGAAAATTGAGTGCAAGTCTTTTAGTTACTGATCCCTCAGAATATGAAGGTGGTGATTTATACTTTATAGATTATCATGGTCGTAGTGTTAAAGCACCCAAAGAAAAAGGAACAATGATAATATTCGACTCACGAATACCGCATAAAGTTTCAAGAGTTACCAAAGGAAAAAGAACCTCTTTAGTTACCTGGATGTACGGACCAAAATTAAAATGAACAAAGAAATTTCTATTCACGAATTTGAAAATAATTTTGACAATTATTTGAGTAAAGTTGAAAATGGAGAAACATTTGTTATTAAAAATGATAAAGGTAGATCGGTTGTTATGAAACCTGCCGATGAAGAAATTATTCGTGTACATACTGAACATAACGATGCTTGTTAATCATGAGAGCAAATATTTTTACTAGACCTCCTGCTTTTACTAAAGAGGGATTTAAAAAATTAAAAATACCCAAAGAAATATATGATGATTTAAAGCAAGAATATTCTTTGATGAACTTTGAGATAAGACCAGTTACTGATTGTGATTTTCATTATGAGTATGGTGAGCATTTAATAGGAAGTGTTACCGTAAAAGGTTTAGAATTGCCTTACTATCATAGATGTCAAGTGAGCGAAAAATTGGCTAATAAGATTTATGATACACTTACTCCAATGCTTGAAGATTGGTCTGGTGTTAAATTGCAAAAAACTGAGTATTATGGAATTAGAAGTTATATCAATAATTCTTTATTAAAACTTCATAGAGATAGAGTAGAAACTCATATAATCAGTTGTAATATATTCGTTGATGCTGAATATGATGTTAATTGGCCTTTAGACTTTTATGATCATCAACACAACCATCATGAAGTTTACTTTGAAGATGGTGATATGCTATTCTACGAAAGTCTTCTTGTTCATGGAAGAGAAAAACCATTTCAAGGAAAATATTATAGAAATGTTTACTTTCATTGGATGCCAGTCAATTGGGATCATCGAAGATTTGCTCATATGAAAACTGAATTTAAAGATAAGGAAAGATTTTTTTCTTATTACGATAAAGAATTTTAAGCTCCTTTAGCAATCTGGTGAATGCAGCGAACTCATAATTCGCCTGAGGCGTGTTCGATCCACGCAAGGAGCATGGACAGATTTACAACTGTCCTCATTGACAACAAACCAAATACTCTCTATAATACTAAAGTCAACATTCAAAACAATGACTATTACTTCCAAATTCAAGAAAGACATTCAAACTCTTCGTGGTGCCGCAAACGGCGAATTCTACCTTGATGTAAAGAATCCGAAACTTTATAAAAAGGTACGACGTTATTATGAGCAAGAGGGTGTAGTATTTTCTGGTGATCCTTTGGATGACTATGAAATGCTTATGGAATACATTTATAATGATCTTGAAGAGGTAGAAGTTAGTGCATGATAGTCTCGGAAAGACTATAAACCTGCCCTGGTCGGGAGCAACCCCTTATGAAAAAGTCTGATGTACTAAGATACATTGGTAATATTCTTCTCTTATCAGGATATTTTGTTCTGTTATGGGGAGATCCAAAAGTTGGATTACTTGTAAAATGTGTCGGTAATATTTTTGTCGTCCCATTTGCAATTAAATATAAATTTTGGGATATTCTTATATTATGTGCATTCTATGCAGCAATTGAAATTCCAAAGTTAATTCAACTAACCTTTCCTAGTTTGTTTGTAAATTAGGTGGTGGAGTCAAAATGACCCCTATGAGTTTCTTGCTTCTCTCAAGAGCAAGTGGTGCGGATGGGGAATTCTTTCTCCGCCTGGTTTCCAATTTCCAGTCAAAGAATTGGTGGCGAGCCTGAGTTACTGAAGAGTGGGATCACACCCACTCTTTTTTTATAACTATAGTACCTCTCAATTAATATTATGGTAGATGTTCCCGTTTTAGATTTTCATGTAATACATAAATGTAATTTTACTTGTGATAGTTGTTCTGATTTTACAAATCACAATCTTCCAGGAAAAATAACAATAGAAGAAGCAAGAAATTCTTTTTTAAGTTGGAATAAAAAGATAAAACCAAAAACATTTAACATCCTTGGTGGTGAACCTTTAATGCGTCAAGACATTATAGATTTTTTATATTTGTCTAGAGAAATGTGGGGTGATTGTGAAATAGGGTTAATTACCAATGGGATATTATTAGACAAACATCCAGGATTACCCAAAGTTTTAAATGAATTAAATGTAAATTTATGGATATCTCTTCATAGTGATGATGATGTTTATAAAAAAGTTATAAGAAAAAAATTAAAAATTCTTGAAAAATGGACTAAGGAATATAAATTTTCTTGGGGGTGTAATGCTGACCATAAACATTGGTCTTTAATATACAAAGGTTATGGTAGTAGTATTGAACCATTTGAAGATAATGATGCTGAAGCGAGTTGGAATAATTGTTTTATGGATGGTAAATGTTTTCAGTTACATCAAAACATGATTTGGAAATGTCCACCAATTGCATATCTTCCTCTAATGGTGGAGAAATATAAATTGTCTGAAAAATGGGATCCTTATTTAAAATACAAACCTTTAACATTAGATGCCAGCGAAAAAGAAATTCAAGAATTTTTTAATCGACAATCCGAAGATGTTTGTAGAATGTGTCCAGCAAATAAAACTATTGGGTATAAACCAATTAATAGTCCTATGATGTCAGTAAAAAGAAAAGAAAAGTTGTATAATAATTGATTACCCTGTATAATGGATAAAAATATTACGTGCGTATGAAAGTAGCATTAATTACAGGTATAACAGGTCAAGATGGATCATATCTTGCAGAATTACTTTTAGAAAAAGGATATGAGGTTCATGGAATTATTCGTCGCGCCTCTCAGATTAATACTCAAAGAATTGATCATTTGTATCAAAATGTTAAATTACATTACGGGGATTTAACAGATTCTACTAATATAGTTAGAGTTATTCAAAACGTTCAACCAGATGAAATTTACAATCTTGGTGCTCAAAGTCATGTCAAAGTATCCTTTGAAATCCCTGAGTACACTGCTGATGTCGATGCTATGGGTACTCTTCGTGTTCTTGAGGCAGTCCGTCTTTTGGGTATGGAAGATAGTGTCCGAATTTATCAAGCATCTACAAGCGAACTCTACGGACTTGTTCAAGAAACTCCTCAAAATGAAACTACTCCTTTTTATCCCCGCTCTCCTTATGGGGTAGCAAAATTATACGCTTATTGGATTACTAAAAATTACCGTGAAGCATATGGAATGTATACTTGTACGGGTATTCTTTTCAATCACGAATCTCCTCGTCGTGGTGAGACATTTGTTACGCGGAAAATAACCAGAGGACTTTCACGAATTTCCACAGGAGAGCAACAGTTTCTTGAACTTGGAAATTTGAATGCAAGGCGTGATTGGGGACACGCTAAAGATTTTGTGGAGGCAATGTGGTTAATGCTTCAACAGAATGAACCTGATGATTACGTAATTGCTACTGGAGAACAATATTCTGTTCGACAGTTTGTTGAAGAAGCAGCACCTTATTTTGGTATGAAAATTGCTTGGGAAGGTGAAGGACTTGATGAAGTTGGTTATGATACTTTTTCTGGAAATCAAATTGTTAGAGTAAATCCTAAATATTTTCGTCCCACGGAGGTGGAGACTTTATTGGGAGATCCATCAAAGGCAAAGAAACAATTAGGATGGGAACCTAAAATAACTTTTAATCAATTAGTTGAGGATATGTGTTTATATGGACAGTGATTCTAAAATCTATGTCTCTGGGCATAGGGGATTAGTAGGGTCTGCTATTGTAGAAAATTTAAAGACTAAAGGATATTCTAATATTATTACTGCAAGTAAAAGTGAATTAGATCTAACAAATCAACTACAAGTAGAAGAGTTTTTCCAACAATATACACCAGAATATGTTTTTTTAGCGGCAGCAAAGGTTGGTGGTATTGTTGCAAATAGAGACTATCCTGGAGATTTTATTAGAGATAATTTGTTAATTCAAACAAATGTTATAGATGCTGCTTATAGATCTGGGGTAAAAAAATTATTGTTTTTGGGATCATCTTGTATTTATCCAAAGTTTCCTAAAATTCCTATTACTGAAGATCAACTTCTTTCTGGATATTTGGAACCGACTAATGATGCTTATGCTATAGCAAAAATAGCTGGTCTTAGAATGTGTAAGGCATATCAACAACAGTATGGATTTAATGCGATTTCTTTAATGCCTACAAATTTATACGGACCTAGAGATAATTTTAATCCAGAGACTAGTCATGTTATTCCAAGTATTATGTTAAAAGTTCACAATGCTAAACATAATAATGATCCTTATATTGAATGTTGGGGTGATGGGTCACCACTAAGAGAATTTTTACATGTTGACGATTTTTCTGAAGCATGTTATACTTGTATGCTTGATTATAATGATGAGCAGTTTATTAATATTGGTAGTAGTACTGATATTAGTATTAAAGATCTTACCGAAATAATTGTCAAAACTGTTGGATATACTGGAGAAGTGCGTTGGGATACAACTAAACCAAATGGAACTCCTAGAAAACTTATGGATTCTAGTAAAATATCTTCACTTGGTTGGTCTCCAAAAATTAATCTTGAGGATGGATTAGAAAAAACTTATAAGTGGTTTAAGGAAAATTATCAATGATAGGATTTAACGCAATAGGGCAATTAGGCAGACTTGGAAATCAAATGTTTCAATATTCTGCATTAAAGGGGATAGCAAGAAAAAATAACTACAATTATTGTATTCCACCTTCAAATAATCAAGATGAATGGCGAGATCATCAACTCTTTAATCCATTTAAAATGACTAATGTTAGTCTATTGAATGTTCAATACATTGATGGTGAAAGACCAACTATTGTTGAAAATGGATTTTGTTTTGATGAAAACTTGTATAACAATTGCCCTAAATGGGTAAATATTCAAGGATTTTTTCAATCTGAAAAATATTTTAAGGAGATTGAAAATGAAATTAGAGAAGACTTTGAGTTTCGTGAAGAAATTTATGACCCAGCAAAAGAAATGATTGATAGCGTAGATAACCCTATTTCTCTTCATATTAGAAGGACGGATTATATTGGAAATGAAAATCATCATTCTTTAGATCTTAATTACTATAAAAAAGCATTGGATCAATTTAATAGTGATAGAACCGTAATTGTATTTTCTGATGATCCAGAATGGTGTAAAAATCAAAAACTATTTTTTGATGATAGATTTTTAGTATCAGAAAATAATAATAATTATGTTGATCTTTGTTTGATGTCACTATGTAAAGAGCATATTATTGCCAATAGTTCATTTAGTTGGTGGGGTGCCTGGTTAGCAAAGAGTGAAAAGGTTATTGCACCATCTAAGTGGTTTGGACCTGGTAATTCTCATCTAGATACAAAAGATCTTTATTGTCCTGATTGGATTGTAATTTAATGAAAGTCGCAGTTATTTTTATTGGAACTGAAAAGTATTTGAACTTTTTGCCTAGTTGGTATGAAAGTTGTGAAACTTATTTGTTGCCAAACGTAGAGAAGAAGTATATAATCTTTACGGATGGTGAAGTGTCTGAGGCACCAGATGATGCTGTTGTTTATAAACAGGAGCATTTGGATTGGCCTTATATTACTTTGTATAGATTTAAAATGATAAAAAATGCATTTGAAGATCTTAAAGAATGTGATTGGATGCTTTTCTTAGATGCAGATATGAGAGTAGTTGATACTGTAAATGTCGAAGATCTTTTTGATGATACCAAAAAATATATTGGCGTGCATCATCCTTGTCATTATTTACAGATGCCTCCTCATAATCAAGAACCTGGTGCATTTGAAGTCCGTGGATTTTCCAATGCTGCAGTAACTGATGATGATAATACTGATGTGTATTATCAAGGATGTGTATGGGGTGGAAAAGTACCAGATATTCTTGATTTAATTGAAGAACTGGATAAAAGAATTGATGAAGATCATGATAAGGGAGTTATTGCTCAGTGGCACGATGAAAGTCATTTGAATAAGTTTTATGCTGAGAACTCCAAAGATGTAAATATAATTCCTCCTAGTTTTGCATATCCAGAATTATTTGCTGATCAATGCACATTTGAACCAAAAATTGTACACCTAGCAAAAGATAATAGTAAATATCATGTCTAAAATTGCAATGATTTATTCAGGTCAACCAAGGCACCTGAAAGAATGTTATGAAAATCATCGACAAACTTTTTGGGATGCAAACCCAGATTGTGAAATCGATGTTTTTGCTCATATTTGGTATGATGAAGCATGGGTAGGAACATATTTCTGGGATCAATATAAGGATCGTGGTCGTTGGGAAGCAGACCTTAAGGACTTCATGGTAGAGAAATGGCAACCTAAGGGTTTGGTATTTGAGGAACCAAAGGAATTTGAAGCGGAAGATATCTATCCAGACCCTCGCTTTCCTCATCCTGTTAATAACATTATCTCTATGTTTTACAGTTTGAGTGAAGCAAATAATCTTAAAAAGAAATATGAAGAAGAGAATGGGTTTAAGTATGATTGCGTAATTCGTCTTAGAACTGATGAATACTTCCATACTCCTATTGGACCTATTTCGGATTATGATTTAAATACTGTAAATGTTCTCAATGAATGGGCACATCTTGATCATGGTATTAATGACCACTTTGCATTTGGGTCATCCGAGTTGATGGATAAATATCTCGACGTATACGAAAACTTTGTTGAAATCTGTGAGATGGGAGCAGAAATAAATCCAGAATGTATCATTGGATTTAATGCTCAGAAGAGACATAAACTTCCCATCACTAAAAACAATTGGCACTATGTTCTTTGGAGAGACAAAAAATAATGACGACTAAACTTGTTATCTTTGATTTGGATGGCGTCCTAATCGATAGTAAAGATTATCACTATGAAGCATTAAACCAAGCACTTGGAGAAGAATATGCTATTAGTAGAGAAGAACATGTTAGTATCTACGATGGTCTTCCTACCAAAGCAAAACTAGAACTTCTTACAAGAAATAAGGGTCTTCCTGTAGATCTTTATGATAAGATCTGGAGAGATAAGCAAGAGGCAACTCTTAAGATCTTTAATGATTGTGTAGCAAAAGACTACGAATTGATGGGATACTTCCAGCAACTTGTGAATGCTGGATATAAGATTGCAGTTGCATCAAACAGTATTCGCAATACTGTAAAGATTATTCTTTTGCGTTTGGGTCTACTTGAGTTTGTTGATATGTACGTCTCTAATGAAGACGTTGTTCGTAACAAACCATTCCCTGCAATGTACTGGAAGTGCATGACCGCTCTTGGTGCTCTTCCTGCAGATACAGTGATTGTCGAAGATAGTCATATTGGTCGTCAAGGTGCTCTCGATAGCAAAGCACATCTTGTTCCTGTTGAAGATCGTAAAGATCTTAATCAAGCGAAGATTGATCGTATTAAGAAAATTCTAAATGGTACAAAACAAAAAGTGGCATGGGAGAGTAAAACTATGAATGTTCTTATTCCTATGGCAGGTGCTGGTAGTAGATTTGCTAGTCAGGGTTACACCTTCCCCAAACCTTTGATTGAAGTTAAAGGTAAACCAATGATCCAGGTTGTTGTAGAGAACCTGAATATCAAAGCAAACTATACTTTCATTGTTCAGAAAGATCATTATGAAAAGTATAATCTTAACTATCTGCTTCCTCTGATTGCTCCTGGTTGTAATATTGTTCAGGTAGATGGTCTTACTGAAGGTGCTTGCTGTACAACTTTGCTTGCTAAAGAATTCATCAACAATGATGAACCTCTTGTAATGGCAAATTCTGATCAATTTGTCGAGTGGGATAGTAACGAAACTCTTTATGCATTCCAAAATGGTGAAGTTGATGGTGGTATCGTGACCTTCCCTGCAACTCATCCCAAGTGGTCTTATGCTAAACTTGGTGAAGATGGATATGTAGAAGAAGTTGCCGAGAAGAAACCAATCTCAGAACATGCCACTGTTGGTATCTACTATTGGAAGAAAGGTTCTGATTATGTGAAGTATGCAGAACAAATGATTGAGAAGAACATTCGTGTGAACAATGAGTTTTATGTTTGCCCAGTATTTAATGAGGCAATTGGTGACGGTAAGAAAATCCGCATTAAAGAAATTGATAAGTCTGGTATGTGGGGTATTGGTACTCCAGAAGATCTGAATTACTTCCTTGAACATTATGAAGGAGAAGTCTGATGAAAGTAGCATTGTTGTTTTTTGGTCAACCTAGATTTGTTGACAATCCTGAAATTGAAAGAGTTTATAAGTCATCTATTATAGACAAATATGATACTGATGTATTTTGCCATGCTTGGTGGAAAGAAGGTGATGGGGAGTTTGATTACTCTTCATGGTCAAGAATTAATAAATGCCCAATTCCACCAAATGCTTTAGAATTAATTTGTGAAAAATATCAACCATTAATCTTAGTTCATGACGAACCAAGATATTTTGAACTTCCACAAAAAACTAAAGAATTTGTTGATAAAAAGTTTACGGGAAAACATCCCGATGGTGATCATTGGAACCACAAAAATTATAGTAATGTAATGTCTCAACTCTGGTCTATCAAAACAGTATCTAATATTTTTGATACTTATAGGAAAAGTCCAGAAGTAACCGAGCAATATGACTGGGTTGTACTCGCTCGATATGATACTGTGTTACTCAATTTTCCAAATCTTGAAGATTGTGATCCCACTAAATTTTATCTTCCTGGACATCATCCAAGATTTCCAGATACAATTCAATTCTTCGGTACAAAATTTCTTAATTGGTCTAAGAATGCCTATGATGATGTTGAAAGTGTTTACGAATCTATCTGGGAACCATCTCCAGAGGCGTTTAAATTTGGATCTTTTTTGAGAAGATTTTCTGCTAACGATTTGGCACCTTGTTCAATGGATGCTGCTTGTATTAGAGGATAATTATGAAAATTATTGCACATAGAGGGAATATCGATGGACCAAATCCATTGACAGAAAATCATCCAGAAACAATTGATAAAGCAATTGAATTTGGTTTTGATGTTGAAATTGATATTCGGTATGATACTTTTGATGGTCAATTGTATTTGGGGCATGATGATCCTCAGTATGTTGTTACTCCTTATTGGTTGGCGCAACGTATGGATAATTTGTGGATCCATTGTAAAAATATTGATGCCCTTTATCATTTTGTGACTAAGACTGGTGGGTACAATTACTTCTGGCATCAAACCGACGACTTTACTTTAACGAGTAAAAACTATATTTGGACTTATCCTGGACAACCATACACTGCATCTAGTGTAATCGTTATGCCAGAACTATCAATTAAAGAACAGGATTTTAAAGATCTACATGCTTATAATTGTTATGGAATTTGTACAGATTATCCTCAGAGGTTAGTAAAATGAAAATTACATTAATCGGTCCAGGTATTATGCCTATCCCTCCTACTGGATGGGGTGCCGTAGAAATTTTAATTTGGGATACAAAACTTGCTCTTGAAGAACTTGGGCATGAAGTTCAAATTATTAATACCAAAGATTATCGACAGATTATTAATGGTATCAATGCATTTGTACCAGATTTTGTTCATGTTCATTACGATGAGTTTATTGATATTTGTCCATACATTCAATATCCTTCAGCGATTACAAGTCACTTTGGATATCTTGAAAGACCACAAATGTTTGGTGGGTATGTGAATGTTGCTAATGAATTTTCTAGAGTTAAACCAAATGTTTTTTGTTTATCTGAAGGAATTTCAAAAATATATCAGGTAATGTTTAATATTCCTGAAGATAATCTTTATATTACACCCAATGGCGTTAATACGTCTAAATTTAAATTTACTAAAGAAGCGAGATATCCAGATAGATCGATTTATCTTGCAAAAATTGATTATAGAAAGAGGCAGCATTTATTCCAATCAATTGATAGTCTTTGGTTTGCTGGTAATCTTGCTGATAGTAGGTTTAATACAAATAAAAATTATCTTGGAGAATGGTCTAAAGAAACGCTATATGATGAGTTAACTGATTACGGTAATTTAGTTCTTCTTTCGGATGGAGAAGCGCATCCATTAGTTTGTATGGAAGCATTGTCTGCTGGTTTGGGTGTAGTTGTTTGTGAATGGGGTAAAGCAAATCTTGACCAAACAAAAGAATTTATTACAGTAATTCCAGAAGATAAAATTAATGATTTGGAATTTGTAGAAACTGAGATTATTAAGAATAGAGAATATTCTATTAATCATAGAGAAGAAATTTTAGAATACTCTAAACAATTTGATTGGAAAGAAATTTTACAAACACATTATATTCCTAGTATAATGAAAGTAATCGAACAACATGGATAAAAACAAATCGATGGATAAACTGAAGAATTTTGGTCCTGTCTATTATTTAAATCTTGATGGACAACCAGATAGAAAAGAATATATGGAAGCCCAATTTCAGTATTGGGGAGTTACAGATTATGAAAGAATTTCTGCTTATGATGGTAGAGATGATGATCTGAGCGATATTATTAAAGGTAGGTATCCAGAAAGTATGACTTCTGGTGAAATTGGATGTATCACCAGTCATTTAAAAGCAATTAAGCATTGGATGGAAACATCTGATAGTCCTTATGCAATCATTATGGAAGATGATTGTAAAATGGATTTGGTTAGATTTTGGAATTTTAATTGGGATGATTTTGTTGGGAGACTTCCTTACGATTGGGATGTAGTTCAGCTTGCTATTATTTGCACTGGTGACATTCATGTAAAACTTCATCGTAGATTTGTAAATAATTTTTCTACTGCATGTTATATGATTACACGTCATCATGCTGAGAAATTATTGAAGCATCATGTTAGAGGGGATAAGTATAAGCTTGACAATGGAATTAAACCGCGTCCTGTTGCGGATGATTTAATTTATAATTCTGGTAATACTTTTAGTATTCCTTTGTTACTTTATAAAATTGAACTTGGATCATCTATTCATCCAGATCATGTAGATGCTTTCCATAGATCTAGTCATGATGGTATTTTAAATTTCTGGATGCAGGCTGGCGCAAACCTTGACATCAATGACCTTATGGACTATGATCCTTATCTTGGTAGAATTACCAATCCTTCTGGGGGTCAACCAACGTAATCCTTGACTGATCCCAAAGAAACTGTTAAGATAGATACCCTGAGCATTTCTACCTCAACTACTTGTAGGAATGCTCATCATGTCGTATAGTACTAAAACAAACTTTATGAAACTCAAACAACTGATGCTTGCACCTGTTGCTCTGGGAATGGTTGCTCCTGTTGCTGCGAATGCCGCAGATCTCAATATGGCAGCAGTCAACCAATATTCCTCTGAACAGGTCACAAGTGTCGCACAACTTTCTGATGTGCAACCTACTGACTGGGCATATCAAGCACTTAGCAACCTTGTAGAACGTTATGGTTGTGTTGCTGGTTATCCAAATGGCACTTTTGCTGGTGGACGTGCCATGACCCGTTATGAAGCAGCAGCTCTCCTGAATGCTTGCCTTGATCGTGTAACTGAAAATACTGATGAACTTAAGCGTCTTGCTAATGAGTTCCGTGATGAACTGACTGTTATTCAAGGCAAAGTTGCAAGTCTGGAAACTAAAGTCGCTTCTCTGGAAGCAACCCAATTCTCCACCACCACCAAACTGCGTGGTGAAGCAAACTTTGTTCTTGGTGGTGTAGATGACTACCGTACCAAGGGTGGTGATACAACTCACACCGCATTTAACTATGATCTTCGTCTGAACCTGGACACTTCGTTTACTGGTAAGGATCTGCTTCGTACTCGTCTGCGTTCATCGAACTTTAGTGGTGATCCTTTCGGTTCTAGTTCTTCTCTGTTCAAACTGGATAAGGCAGACAACACCACCAGTGAAGTTGGTAACAACGTAGTTATTGACCGTTTGTTCTATCAGTTCCCTGCTTTCAATAACAAGGCAACTCTGACTGCTGGTGCTGCTGTTCGTAACACTGAGATTGCTTGGATGCCTTCTGCTTACAAGTCTGGTATTCTTGACTTCTTTGCTGTTGCTGGTACTCCTGGTGTTTACAACAAAGCAACTGGTGCTGGTTTCGGTGCTCAGTATGGTAAGAAAGGTCTTATTGCTGGTGTGAACTATGTTGCCCAAAGTGGTAATGATAGTGAGACTGGAGTGTTTGATGAGACTGGTGCTCTGAATACTCTTGCACAAATCGGTTATCGTGGTAATAACTGGGGTGCTGCATTCGGTTACCGTTATGGCACCGAAGGAACCCGTGTTCGCACTTACAACGGTCTGAACGGTGCTTCTGGCACTCTGGTTCCTGGTCAAACCTCTAACGGTTATGCACTGAATGCTTACTGGCAACCTCAGAAATCTGGTATTGTTCCTTCTATCTCCGCTGGTTATGGATGGAATACTGTAAGTGGCACTCCTAGCGATGCTACTGATAGTCAATCCTGGTTTGCTGGTCTTCAGTGGGAAGATGTATTTGTTGGTGGTAATTCTGCTGGTGTTGCTATCGGTCAGGCACCTACTGGCGAAAACCTTGAGAAGGCAACTATGCTTGAAATCTTCTACAAGTATCAAGTATCTGACAACATCAGCATCACTCCTGCTATCATCTATGGAAGTGACAATCAGCGTCTTGCTGATAACTCCTCTAACTGGGGTGGTGTAATCCAGACTACCTTTAAGTTCTGATCTCCTAACAAAATTAGGTATAAATGACTACGGGGGTGCTTGACACCCCTTTCTTTTTCCTATATACTTTTGTTGTAAATCGTTACAAAACTACAATGACCGTAACAACCAATGATCGTGGGCAACAAAACATGTTTGCCAAAGAACCTACCATGTACTACGAAAACTATGGTATGGATACACCTAACCAAGTAAAGGAGAAATACAATGGGCGCTGGGCAATGGTCGGTATTGTTGCTGGTGCTCTTTCTTATTCTATCACTGGTAAACTTTTCTTCGGTATCTTCTGATGACTGAAGTAATCTTTACATTTATCGCTGTCACATTCTTTGTATTGTTGGCAATTTCTATTGAAAAACTTTCTGAAACTTACTAAGGAGAACAACTATGAAATTTGGATTTACCCCTGAGGCTGAGATCCTCAACTCTCGTCTAGCAATGATTGGTTTCGTTGCTGCTGTTATTTCTTATCTAACTACTGGTCAAATTATTCCTGGTGTATGGTGATGGAGGTTAAAATGCGTAAAGAACAATATGAAATTCCACAGGTTGAATTTGTATTCCGTGAAGGTGGAGAATTTGTAACTCGCACATCTAAAGATCTTTTTGGTGATAAGCGAGTAGTAATCTTCTCACTTCCTGGTGCATTTACTCCTACTTGTAGTGCCTATCAGTTACCTGGATTTGAAGAGAAATACGATGACTTTATTGGTAGTGGCATCGACGCTATTTACTGTATCTCTGTTAATGATGGGTTTGTAATGAATGCTTGGGCACAAGATCAGAACATCAAAAATGTAAAACTCATTCCAGACGGAAATGCATATTTCACACGTTCTATGGGTATGCTCGTCAATAAGTCTAACCTTGGTTTCGGTGATCGCTCTTGGCGCTATGCTGCAGTCGTGGATAATGGAATCATCGAGAAACTATTCGTTGAGGCGGGGCAACGGGACAATGCCGACACCGACCCTTACGAGGCGACTACTCCAGAAGTGGTTCTTGATTATGTGAAATCTACAGTGCGAGAAACTGTTACTGCATAATAATATTTAAAGCGCCTGAAAGGGCGCTTTTTTTATAAATACCTTCAGTGTTTATAGAGATAATCCATGACCCTAGATCTTCATAACTTTTTTAAGTTTTATGATGATAGCAATTCAAATCATGTTGCAGCGGTCCA
>Ga0129333_10002720_pt1 | contig 16482 bp, 22 predicted proteins | sample CPB6_08_DNA_FD_94474 | JGI IMG/M metagenome (GOLD analysis project Ga0129333, IMG submission 94474) | Freshwater to marine salinity gradient microbial communities from Chesapeake Bay, USA - CPBay_Sum_0.6_0.8_DNA | ecosystem: Environmental > Aquatic > Marine > Coastal | place: USA: Chesapeake...
AGCAACATACAAACATAGGGAAAGATAAATGACCTATTTGTCCGCTAAAAAGATCTACCCAGGCAACTGGGCAGAACCTCTGAACGGTTGGTACAAGAACATTGATACCAACGACGACGGCACCAACAATGCCTCGAAAGGTGGCCCCACTTCGGTGCTGGCCACCCCTGGCTACCGCTACTTCCAGCAGCGTGGTTATGTGGCTGTTACCAACACCTCTGGTGGTGGTGCAGTTGCTTCCGGCAGCGTGATCGTTCCTTCGCCTTATCGCCAGGACGACACCCGCCCCGACATCACCGGCATGGTGATTTCTGGCAGCACCACACTGCCCGCTTATGTGTACCGCGCTACCGTCTCCGTGGCCTCTGGCTGGGGTGATGGCCGCGTTGCTTCCGGTGTGTATGCCGCTACAGGTAACGTGATCACCTTTGGTCCTGGCCTGACCTCCACCGGCACTGCTGGTGAGGCCGTGGCCCAAGCCAACCTGACCTCTACCGTTTCTGGCTCTCAGGCCGGTGAGATCTTCTTCTCCGGTGGTACCGCCGCCTACAGCGCTCAGCCTTTCCTGACCGCTACCGGAGCCGCTGGCGTGGGTGTGACCAACGTGTACAAGCAAATCACTGGTGCTACCACGTACACCGTGCAGGCTCGTGAATCGCAAACCGCTACCTCCACTTCCGGTGGTTGGTACATCTCCAGCGCTGACTCCAACGCCGGTAAGAGCGGTTACTTCGTGGTTGAGGTGTGCTACATCCAGCCGGATGAAGCCGCTGGCTACGAGGACATCGACGGTTACCTCCTGGGCCGCACAGTTAGCTGATTGAGTTAAACTAGGACCAGATAAACTCTGGTCCTATGTCTACTACTGCCGAAATGCTTTACCAGCACAGAAAAACCGGTGCGCGTGTAAAGATCGTTAGCGAGTGGGATAACGGCGAATGGTTCATGGTCGAAGACCAGGACGGTCGCGTTTATACCGCCTACAAGTCCGAACTTGTACCTGACGAATCGGCAACTAAAAAAGTAAAAACTCTTCAGATTAAAGATAAGGCTGCACAAGAGGAACCCCGCTCATTTCCTCCGGAAACGCGGTTGAACATCAATTCCGCCACTGCCCAAATGATCGCTGATCATATTAAAGGCATTGGTTTGAAAACTGCCCGAGAAATTAAAGACCTTCAGATGTCCTTATCGGGTGAGAGGTTCAACAACTTAGAGCAGCTCAGGCAGATCAAACGTGTTGATTGGGACGCCGTATTGGCAGCTGATTTGATCCGAGTTTAATTACAATTCACCCTTCAGGCCCCTGGGAAACCAGGGGTTTTTTCGTTTTACAATAAAAAGAAAAAGGATATGGCCGGCCCAGCACTATTTAAAGGTAAGGTTGGTTCTACTGGTAAATCTAGTGGACCTCATGCTCATTTTCAACTTACCAAAGATGGGAAATTAATCCCGTTTTCTACTGCGCGAAAGGATATTGGTCAGTACCTTCAGTTTCGTCTTCCAGGCAAAGAAGAGTGGCAATCTGTTTATAGTCCAGAAGCCCAAGGATTTGCTTTAAATCCAGCAACACAGCTGACAAGCCGCATGGGGCCTAGAACTGCCCCGGTCCCTGGTGCATCAACAAACCATCAAGGTGAGGATTATTCTTTCCCAGAAGGAACTTCATTGCGCTTCCTGGGCCAGGGTTCTGTATCCACGCACTCAGGTCAAGGCAACGCAGGGAATGTTTCTGTATTGCGCACTGGTCCTTATGAGCTTCAAACATTTCACTTGAGCGAGCTTCCCCAGGCTGCAACAACACGCAAAAGCGATGCCAGTTTTGGAGCAGATTCAGCCACATCTCAGGCGCTTGCTCAAGCTTTTGTTGAAAATGAAATTGCAAATAAAACCCAACAGGGTCAATTAATCGACGCGTTAATTACTGTTCTCGGAGAAAAGGAAAAACCCAAAACACTCATGGAGCAAGTGAAAGATAGTTTAGTTGGTGGACTAATGCAAAAAGCTTTCACCCCAACAAATTTTCTTTCTCAGTTCATGGGAGAAGATCCCTATCTTCAGGGTCAACGCTACGCCACAAACGAGTTCTTTAGGTCTTGATTGATTTTCTAGAACTATAATTAGTTGATGCTGGAAGGTAGAAGTGCATTTATCTGACTTCGATAAAAGTAGGGTCAGGTATCACCTGGGTTACTTCACGGTTTCTGTCCCAGCGGGTGATTACGCCCGTCTGGAAGAAGCGATGAACACTGTCCCGGATTCCTATTTCTACGACAAAATTGTCATCCAGATTGGACGCTGTGATACGGCAGAAAAGAAAACTGAGGTGGCGACTTCGCCTTCTACTCGGTTGGAGAGCATTGTTGGTGACGTTGACCGTACAATTCGGTCGAGCAACGCCAAGGAGGCACTCAAGGTTTGGAATGAAATCTATCTGTATGAAACAGATCGATTAGCAAATATCTTGTATGTTCCCAACTATAAAGATCCGTTCCAAGCCCGTTATCGATATGAACGCTCCGGTGCGGAATTTATTCAGGCTTTACCTGGCCCAGCTGACACTGCAGTGGGTTCTCGTATTTATCTTCATGAGGTTTGGCGGTAATGGGTAATACGTTTCTTCAGATGTTTATGCGCAATGCTCCAGCAGCTTTGAAAGCTGTTCAGGGTTTTGGCGCCAAAGCTGCACCTAAGGCCGTTCAGCAGGCCGTAGATACAGCTACTAATCCGCAGACTTACAGGGCACTGGCTGCTAAAGCTGAGAATGTACTTCAGCGGGGTTTACCGGGCCAATTTGCTGGGCCAAACTTTGGAAACATTCCAGCTCGTTTCACTGGCTTAATCAGTGATGTTGCGGAGATGCCAGCCGGTCTTCAGCGCTCAGCTCAAGCTGGGATTGTGAACCGTGCCATCCAAGAAGCAGCAGGTTCTGTGCCACAACTGGCACGTGGTGTTCAGCAATATGCCACTGGTGCTCTTAAGGCTCCTGTCATTGGTGATACTCTTCAAGCAGCTCGGCAAGTTGCAACAGGCATTCAGGGAACACTGACAAGCCCTACCGGCTTTGGCGGCCCGTTCATGCGTGATCCAGCCCTACGCCGTGAATTCTTAAAACAATTTGGTGGAACCTCTGAAAAAGCGGCGCGTGCTTTGAGCGGCAACACAGCGATTGGTCAAGTTGGAGGGATTCTTCAAAACCTTGGAACTGCTGCAGCTCCTTACCTGAAGCCCTCTTCTGCTTTTGCTCGTGTTCCCGTTTTGGGTGCAATGCCAGCCTGGGCGCAGTCCATTGTGGCACCCACTTCAGTTGTTGGTTCTATTGTTGGTTTAACACAATTAGAAGGTTCTACTCCGCAATCGGAGGATCCTTTTGATCGTTGGCAACAGTTGGGATACACGTCAAAAAATGACATGTTGCAACGCGTTAGCCGTCAGGCCCAAATTGAATATCAAGATCGTGCAAGGGGATCTGCACCATTGGGACCACCTGTTCCAGATCGCTTGAAGCGTTTACCTGATAACTTAAGCAACGTTGGTGGTGGTGGCTCTTCTCCGCCACCTACTTCTGCCCCACCTGCTTCTTTAGGTTCAGGGCAGCAAGCCGGACAACTGACACCCCCTGTTGCAGATGTTCCCATCGGTGGTTCGTTTGCAGGAGGCCCTTCTTATCAGGGCGCAGGCGTGTCTACTGGGGCCGGTGTTCCCGCACTACGCCAAAATGTTCAAGAACGCGCACTCTCTCAAGAAGTACTTAATGCTGCTCAGCAGTACGCTGCTCCTACAAGTGTCCCCCTTTCTTCCTTCTATGCGGGCCAGCAGCAATTGGGTAGGAGCATGTTGAAGGATCAAGCACTTCAGAGACAGCTGCAAGATCTTGGCGGTGCAACTGGGATGACACCAGAAGCCTTGAATCAGTGGGCGACGGCAAATCCTGGTCTTGCGTACAGCCTCATGGAGAAATTAAAAAGGAGGTCCCAATAATGGCACCGAGAACAGTACAGCAACTCTTTGGTTTAAAACCTGAAGAATTAAATGCCCTTACTGTTCTCTCCGGCTTGGAGGGTTTCCGTGGTGGTAAAGGTCAGGACGTAGCTGCCGTTGCAGCTAATGTCTTGGCTCGACGCCTCCAAGGAGGCTGGGGTGGCGTTGACATTCGCAACATCGCTAAATCCCCTGGTCAATATGAAGCTGTATTTGATTATTCAATGCAGCAATTGGCGGATCCTTCTTTCGGTGCTCGCGTCCTTGGGGGCCAAGCCGAGTTTGATCGGTTGCGCAATATTGTCAACAACCCATCCTTGGTTGGTGAACAGTTCCAGCGCTCAAGAGGTGCTCAATCGTTCCGAGGTGTTGCAGCCTATGGAAACAGGAAACCAGGTGATTACACTCCCATCCCTGGCCAAAGCAACTTTTATTTCAATCCTTTGGATAAAGCAACTTATCAAAAAGGTGTTGGAATCTTCGGCTCTCCAGGTTCTGTGGCACAAGCAGCCCCTGCTTCGGGTCCAGGGCTTTCCCCTGAGGCCTTGACAGCAGCTCTTCGACAACGTCGTCAACAGAAAACCACCAGTTTGCTGGATGCGTTCAAAGAAGCGGCGGTCAAGGGTTTAGTTGAAAACCTTTCTGTTATCAATCCCCTGGGGTTCCTGCAGTGAGTTACTCCGATTACTCCGACAAGTATCTTCCCGGAGAATACTTGCGTGCCACTTTTGGTTCAGGGCGTTTTCGCTTTGTTCCGGATACGCAAACCACGATGGATAGCGAATCCTTTCAGCGGTTCCTCAATCTCCAGAGGAACCCTGAGGGGTTATTTTCAGAAGCAGTGAAATACCCTAAAGGTTTCACTGATTACATGAATTTCATGCAAGAATTTGGCTTGACTCCAAGGGCGTGATACTCCCTTATAATGATTAAAAAGGCAAAGTAAAAACGTGGCTAGTACGAGTACAAACAAGCAGCCGTTGCTGGTTGACCGCCCGTTGTTTGACTCTGTTCGAGTCACGACCCAAACCGTTGGCAGCGCTTCCTCAAACACTTTGTTTGTTCAAGGTGGACAAGCGCCTTCCATTCTGGTTGATATGGACGCAGCGCTGGAAGAAGATACAAACAACGGTGGTGTCGTTGATTCAATTACTATTACACGAAACGATTTTTATCGGGCTGCTGATTACACCGTAAACGCAGCCAGCTCTGGAACTGTTATCTCGTTAACAAGCGGCCAAATTGTTAACGTTGCTTCTACGGGTGTTATTACAGCAACAACACCTGCAAGTGGCGTTGGTTACTACACATATACTGGCTCGGCAACTTTAACGGGTGTCAATACCGCAATTCATTATTCTGGCGGCACAGCAACCGGTTTCTTGTACAATGGTTCTGTTTATGGGTATCAGCCAGCTGTTACCTTTGCTTTTTACCACACCCGTGGAACGACAACTCCAATTCCCGCGTCGGGTGATTACAAACTTTTATTTGCAAAAACCGTTCCTGCCAACAGCGGTACAGTTGATTGTTCAGACCTGATGCCTGCTTTGGCAGCTCCTGTTCCTGCTGCAGGCAACACCGCTGGACTCGGTTCGACAGCTCCGTTACGGAATAAAGGAATCTACCTGGAGCGCGGCGATCGAATTTACGTTGGCGTTTTTCCGGACGGTCCTAACAGCTCTGGATATATCCCTGGCGCACACATTACAGCTGAAGGCGGATTTTTCTAAGTCATGGCCAAAAAGAGTGGAAGCTCTTTTGGGAACTTTAATAAGGCCGAGATTTTTGATCCCCGGCCTGTAAAACCAATTACAACCGAGTTCTCAAAAGGTTCGGTTCCCGACTCTATTTACGCGGTTAACCGTGAATCCGCTTGGTCACGCTGGAGGCGTGGCTATGAGATTGCTACAGCTTGTTTCTACGACAACTCATACGATTACCCATTCACCTATCGTGTGCCGGTTCCAGCTGGTACACCACAAACCAGCGGTAATCCCCCAACAATTCCTGGTGTTTTCAAAGGATTCCCGACGAAGAATAAAGAGTTTGGCATGCACTGGGCTGGCGTGCGCGTGGCTGGCAGCCTACGGTTTGATAATGTTCGTGATAGTACTGGGGTGCGTGCTTCTATTGCTTCTGTCACTGAGGACGCTAATTACTGGTACGTAAAACTCACGGGAACCTGGAGCGTTAGCAATCCTCTTCCCCCGCCGTTATATGTTGCGATTCCTGGTGTTCCCGGTGGGCTGAAGGCGATTAACGGTGAGATTTTGGAGGATCGGATTGTTTCAGTTGGGGGCGTTCCAATTGATAGGGACACGATTGATCCAGCAACTCAAAAGCGTTATGGATACGTTTCTGCTGTCTTGGCCGACACAGATCCCTTCAACGGAATCTTGAAGTTAAGAAAAGCTGGTTCCGTAGAAGCAACACCGGACAGAGCTTTGGTTACTCCTGCAACAAGGCCTCCGAATGTTGGTCGTTTCCTCATGACAGGAACACGTTATTGCTGTTCATGTCAAGATTTCAACCGCCGTGATTACGGCTTTATGTCGTCGCTTAATAAGGTTTCTGATTCGCTTAAAACCAAGTTTCCGCGTACCAACGTTGCCTCTTTAAAACCAGGTCGGTATGAAATCATGACCCTTGGCGGCGTTGTTGACAATAACGCAATGACCAGTGCCAACGTCAACAGGGACATGCGGATTGTTTCCCCTGCCCCTCAATACAACGTTCCGCCTACTGTCACACCAACAGTATCAACGGTGCCAGGGGCAGCCCGAGATCGACCTGGTGTATTCCGTGATTTTGGTGCGATGTATTTACGCAATACGTCAGATCCTTCGATCCCTGGCTCCAGAGCAGAGGGTATGCCGAGCTACGAAGATTACTCAGCGTCTGGAAACGTAATTACATCTTTGACGGACACCTGGACACCCTTGTTAGATGAGATGCGTTACTGCAAACACATCTATGCCATGAAATACGAAGAGGGTGTATTCCCTCCTGAGCCTTCTGATTTTCCAGTTGGCATTGAAAGCATGGCCGCATGGGAGCAAAAGCTTGTTGAAGAAACTGAAAAAGATCAAACAGAAGCGCGTGCCGCCAATCTTCAACGACGTTCTTTGTCCACCATGGATGTGCCTCCTTATAACTGTCAGGCACCCATGATGATGCCAATGATGCAAAAGTTGTTTAATATTCCCTCAACCTTTGTGAAAATGAATGGTTTCACAATGATTGATAAAAACGGTACAAAATATATTCCAGCTTCTGGTGAGCGTCCGAGTGTGTAGTTATGGCACAGTTTGGTGATGTTGTTTCAACCAACTTTATTTACTCCCAAGAACAGATAGATACAAGAATCTATGGTGATAGCGATATTTCTTACAGCGGAATCCCTACGGTGTATCACGCAGGAGATGTAGTGCATTTGCCCTACGCCTCAGGTGAGACCTCCACCATGGAAGCCATTGGCCTGGCATGGGCGGCCTTCACAAGCGGCGTGGGACCTGAGTAACATAATGTAAACTTATAGTAGTCCTAAGGGACTTATTAAGAAATCCTTTACCCCTTGCGCTCTGGTACACCTGATGTTTAGGGTCAGGTTATCCAGTTCATCTCAGCTATGTCTCAGTCACCGCCTGTTGATCAGCGGATTGTAGATGAGTACTTCCGGCTGGCTTCCCAACGCAAAACCAAAGATGTCGCGTGGCTTTATGGAATGGTTGCCACGTATGGCTTGAAGCCTGATGAGTTGTGTGGTTTTGAATGGGGTCCAGATTCTTCAATCCACATCCCCACTAAAAAACGTAATGTGTTCCCACTGCACCCGCAGTGGGTTTTGCTTTTTAACCTGAAAGAAAAACGGCCTCACATTATGCGAAGCCGTTGGGAGTCCCTTTCTTTTTCGCTGTATCACGCCATTGCCTATCAGGATGTTCAGTTGAACATTACCGATCTGCTACTGGCTCACCGCATCAGGAAGAATTTTGTGCGCTCTCTCAAGCGGCAACAGACATCTTCCCCTGCTTTTGCAGGTGTTTCCTGACGGCGCTGATATTCCAGCGATAACCGTCACGGGAACGAGTTTCGGGAAATGCAGCGAAGTGCGGACCCAGCTTTAAAGTGCCGTCGTCGCGGTACTTAAAGAGGGTCTTGCGATCAATGCCTAGGAGTTCCTCTGCCCTGTGAACTGGAACCCAACCCCTGGCTGTGGACATGGCGTAGAAAAACGCGGACCTTCGTACGGTATCGAGGCAGACCGGCCAGTCAAGGTTCTTTAGAAAACATTTTGCTTTGTGTTATGGTTCGATACAAATGAGGCGAAATTAAAATAAGGTAACGGCAACTAAAGAGTATGTTCAACTGTGAGCAGGAACCCCTCTCCCTACTCATTGAATTAACTCCAAAGTTAGCAAAGAAACGTTATCGAAATTCAATTTACGAAGCCTGGAATCATCAGTGTGCTTACTGCAAGGCAGATGCCACCAGCCTTGACCACATTATTCCCAGGTTTAAGTCAGGTTCCAGCAACAGGAACAACTTGGTACCCGCTTGCCGAAGCTGTAATTCCAACAAGGCCAGCCACAAGATGGAAGAATGGTATTGCAAGCAGGAGTTTTATGACGAACTTCAGTTTCAAAAAATCCAAAGCTGGATGGCCCAAGAAGTGATTGATATTTTCCAATACACCAATCCCGGCCTTCAACAGGGATTTGCGGTTTAATCCTTGGTAGGATAAAGAAAAAGTTTGGCTGATAATGGGTATTCGCTACGATGCCAGCGCCCGCAAGTGGGTTGTTAGCAACGAAAAAACCGATTACAAGACAGATTACAAGACGGATCACGACACGAGCCGTAAAACGGATCACGTCACTAATCTTGTCACCAATACCCCACTGCCTGATCTTCTTCCAACGAACTTAAAGTTTGATTATCCAACTACATTAAAAACTGATTACAGAACAGATTATACAAAAACAATTCGAGAACCTTATAACGAATTTGTTTGTCACGTTAAAATTTTTGGTGCATGTTTTTATGGTGAAAACGTTACCAAATACCGCGATAAAACTGTTTCAGATGATGAAAAAAATAACGAAAACCGGAGGTTAAATCAAGAAAACGCTGCAGCAAATGTTAATAATGCAAAACTAAATACCGATAACTACAACACAAATATTAATAACGCCAATGCAAACGTAGCAATTCAACAGCAGCGTGATGCCATTACACTTCAAAACCAGCAAAATGCTAATACAAATGCATTTAACACGAACCTAAACAACACCAATGCGCAGCTCAATTATGAAGCAACTGTTTTAAATCAAAACAATACAAGACTAAATCAGGAAAATACGTTACTTAATAATCAAAACACATCTAAAAATAATCTTTATTCCAAAACTGTTTCTGTTGCTTCCACTACCAAGGGGGGAGATTATGTTCTTCAGCGGGATCAGCTTACATATAACGATCTAGTAAACGCAGGAGTTCCTCCTGCGGAAGCCCAAGAGATCGTTGATGGCGTTAAAGCTCAATACAAACTTTTTTATCAAACCGAAAAACTTGTTCCATGGGATAGCAACCTTGGAGCCAAACCTCCATATGGAACGTTTGATCCGCTTTACTACAAAGAACAAAATCCAAACGTCAACTCGGCCTGGAAGCAGGCAGTTGCTAACGATGACATTGATATTACTGAGCGTTACGGGGAAAATAATTATTATTGGCAACATTACACCAACGTTGGCAAAACCCAAGGCCTCCGTGGTAACAAAGAAGAAGATCTTGCTGCCTCAAAACGTTACGAAGAAAAGGCTTTAACAGATCAAGAAATTCAAACAATTCGTGACCTACAGCTGGGAGTGGATACAGATACGATCACACAACGTCTTCTAAACGTTCCCGAGGTAACAAACGAATGGACTAAAGCACGTCAAGGGGACGCGTACTGGAGTCGTCTTGCTAAAGAAAAATATCTTGATGTTAACAAACCGGAAGAATTTGCCGTTCTGTTCCGTTTATCAGAACGTCCGGAAGACAAACAGATCATTCTCAGTTACAACATCAACGCTGGTAGTGGCATCACGGAGTTAGAAGATGCCATTAATACTGCTATCAACACAAAGAAAACGGTTGATGTCAAAAAGTTTGCCGCGTTGAATCAAACCATCTTGAAGGATGCCATTGCTGCCATGAAGGAGCAAAAAGGCCGGCAAGAGATGATGAGTTTCTTCCGGGGCTTTAGCGGGTTCTCCGAGGTGGTGGATATTAACCGTGATCTTACCAATTCCATCCTCGGAGACACAGGCGTTGGTGGCGTACTTGCCTTTACCTCTGGAGGCAAAGCAGAAGAAGGTTTACTGAATGCGCTTCAAAACGTGACCGGCATGCGGAACAATATTGTTTACAACTGGCAGCAATGGTTTGATCAGGCAATTAAAAATAAATATGGTATTGATTACTCTTTATTTGAACCCCTGGAAGAAAAGAAAGATATCTTAAATGCTTTTTTGGACAACACACAGAAGGTTTACGACGCTAATAAAAAAGAATTCAGTGCCAGCTTTTTAGAGCAGTCTGGGTTCAAAACAACTCAAGATTTGGTTAGTTTTCTGGAAAAACAAGGTCCAGATGGACAAACCATTCTTACTGCAATTCAGGGCGATCCAGGAGACAACGCCAAATTAATTCTTCAACCAATCCTTTCTCGTGTTGAGGCCGATATCAAAACTTTAGATGAAGCGAAAAATCGCGGCGTTGCCGCTTCTTACAGCACTGCAGATGCTGTAGAAATGATGAATATTGAAGCTCAATTTGCCAGAAACTATTTAGATGAATACTTGATACCTCGTTTTAATGAGTCCAAATCCATGGATGAATTTGTCGAGTATCTGGATATTCGCCAGGAAGAGCGAAATCCATTTGAGGTTACGGACCTTGACGACTCCTTGAAACGGTTGGGAGAGTTGCAGAGCAAGGTTTATCTGGATCAAATTAAGGCCCAAGGTCCCAGGGGATTTGATCCTGAGTTTTACTTCAGCCCAACAGGCGACAGAAGCCGTTTAACTCAGTACGAAGATCAGAAGAAAACAATTGAGGCTGACTGGGAAGCGGCCAAAGCAGGTGACCCCTACTGGGCATCCCAGGTTTACCGATTTGGTATTGACGTAAATAATAAAGCTGCATTCGCACGGATGCACTTTGAAGTCAAGGGCCAAGGCAAGGGATACGATGCCGCTGATGACATTACAAATGCCAGCAAGGTTCAAGATTTTATTTCAATTAATGTGATGCCAATTTTGCAAAAAGAAGCAGATAAAGCACAGGCCGTATTTGGTACTTTCATTACACCAGAAGAGTTTGCAGATGAAATGTTGCGTGGCTTAGATCCAGCCAAAACACCTGATGCTTGGAAAGAGGTTCTCCAGCGATATGGTCTGCAGGAGTTCTCAGGTACGGTGGATGAGCTTAAGCAATATATCGTTGAAACGCTCCGTGGCGGCTCTGCGCAGGAAATTAGAGAGCAAATTAAATATCTCAATGAGAAACGTCAACGCCCAACCCAAGAGATCTTGGGCGTCACATATATTGAAAAACCAGAAGATTATAAAGATGAGATGGCAAAACCCACCACTCAGCTTTATGCCATCTTCCAAAATGCTGGCTATCAAGGAACCGAGGATGAGTTTTATGAAAATATGTTCCCTGACCTTGATCGTAGTGAGCAGACCCTCTTGACCAAAGCCGGACAAGATGAATCACTTAAGATGTACGGCCTTGATCTACAAGACCCATTTGCATCCCTTGGTACGATTGAAAGTTTCTTTCCTGAGGATCAAAAAGAGGTTGACGAAGAAACCGCCAAGCAAAATGCACAGGATTTTTATACTCGTTACTTTAGAATTGATGAAGATCAGGAAGAAGAACCATCTACATCTACTTCCGGTAAATCGTTCCTTGGCGAATACACCGCACTGTTTAAAGGTATCTAATGGCCGACAAACGAAAAAAAGCTGCGGCGGCGGCCAAGCTAGCAAAGGACAAGATGGCGTGTAATAAACCGCAACGTACTCCTAATCATCCGACTAAATCACATGTGGTCAAGGCGTGCGAAGGAGGGCAAGAAAAGATCATTCGTTTCGGTCAGCAAGGTGTCCAGGGGAGCCCCAAGAAGGAAGGGGAGTCAGAAGCGTATCGCAAGAGGCGGGAGAGCTTTAAGGCCCGGCATGCCCAGAACATTAAAAAAGGACGAATGTCTGCTGCCTACTGGGCGGACAAAGTAAAGTGGTGACGCCAATTTCATTTAATCATGGCAAAGCCCAAATCATCTTCATCCATCAAGCTTGAGTCCAAGCCCAAGAAAACCCGTCAAGGTCAGGGGCAGCACAGCCTTCCTAACCACGGGCGTAAAAAAATGCGCGGCCAAGGTAAATAACAGTTGTATTTTTAAGTTGTGTAATATGGGAGTACTTGTTGTACTCCCATGTCCAATCTGAAGGAAGCTGTTGCCTTAATTTGCAAATACGAAGGCTTCAGTGAAAAAGCATTTCCTTCAGATGAAGATGGTACTTACACCATTGGATATGGCACTCAGTATTATCCTGATGGCTCGCCAGTCAAACAAGGCCAATGGTGTACAAAAGAAAAAGCGTTGGAATATTTGGTGTGTGAAGTAAAAGCAATCAAAGGTCTCCTGGCGGATCTAAAGCTAAAATTTGATGGCTGCGCAGAACAATCTTTAATTTCTTTCGTTCATTCCATCGGCTGGAAACCCTTTCTCTATAGCAACGTCATTGATTGCATCCAGCATGATGACTGGGCTGGCGTTGCGGAAGAAATGACGCACTGGATTTTTGATGAGAACCACAGGGTCATTGGAGGTTTGATCGAACGTCGCCGGGAAGAAGTAGAGCTTCTGCTCCGTGAAATTGATGACAGCCCCTGGTCCTCAACAGAAGTTTTGATGAAGGCCTTCCGCAATTACACAGCCGCCCCGCACCAAGTAAAGGCCATTCGACAGCTGGAAGAAAACGTCAATCCTTACGTTTTAGCTGAATTTGCTAACTCATTCAAGGTTGATGAGGACCCTTGGTTATCCGTTGGTTCTGAAGAACTTGAATCTGTATTCGCCAGCTAGCATTAAAATAGTTTTATTCCGGCCATGAAGGACGCAATGGAGAGATCAGTAGAACCACGGGAGTTTGAGTTACCCCTGGAACTTCAATTCTCAATGCGTAAGGCTGAGATGGTTGCCAGGGAGATGACATGGGATGAGCTGTATGCCGCCCTCTTAAATCTCTACCATCAGCGCCTGATGGAATGGCAGGCCGTTAAAGAAATTCTGGCAGACGAAAACATCCAGCTGGACTTTGATGTTCCAACTGATTTGGAATTAGAAGAACTCGCCGCCGCCTGCGCGTTCTACGAAGACGGCGACGATGATGAGGACGAGCTTCAGCCGTTCTGAGTATCGTCTAAAGCAATCAAGCGATCCAGGTACCACCGTGCCTTCTTCAGTGATTCTGTCCCGCCTTTATGGCGCTCACGCCAGATATACTTCATGCAGTTTCCCTTGCAATAACCACGGAATTCTTCGTTGGTTAAAGCCGCCTCGATTGCTTCAATGCATTCAATGCCCCCATCGGTGTAATGGGAAGGATGATTTACCGTATCCTCCTGAACCGTTGGACGACCCTGGATCGTAAAGACAGGATTTGCGTCGCTGGCCCACGGCACAGGACAGACCCCATCTTTACAACCACCAAAGTCCTCGTTAACGAACGGTAGATCGCTTTCTACCGGCGCAAACCACGTCGTTTGAGGGATTCTTCCTTCATCTCCTCGCTCGGGCCTTCCAGCTCCAGCACCAGGGTTTTGGGCTTCGGGCTTGCTCCCATTGCCATTCCCTCCTCCGCCGATGGGATGTAACCCGTCAGACCCGAGCGGCCCTCCGCCAATGACAGGTTCTGTCTCTCGTTCCCTTCTTGACATACCGCCAATCCACGGTTGTACATGTCATATAAGGGTACATCATTTTCTTCGTTTGCGAGAGGTTGACCGAAGTCCTCTTCTGTGAGGCAACGGCACTTCACTTCATCTTGTACAAATGCATCGAGGAACGATGCCGCGTTGTGCATCATATCAAGTACTGGGACTACTTCTTTTACAATAATACTATGGCAAGATTCTTCGACCCCACCTACGATCCAAGGCAGGATTCTGGTAGCTCAGGTTCAGAAGTTACCGACCTGCATCCGGAACGTAATTACGACACGGACTTACGTCGTATCGATGAATCAGAGCGTCCTGACGTTGAAGCAATCAATGATGAACAGGGCCGCATCCGTCGTTTCTTTAAGGCCGCCAAGACGGCAAATAAATACCGCCAGAAGGCTTCCATTGACGAGCCCACCCTACGTGGTGAAACTCCCAGGTCAGAAGCCATTATTGGTGGCGTGGAGGTTCCCAGCCTGGGAGATGAATACGGCACCGTTGGCAGCGTAGGTTATGCCAAGAAACCTAAGCCGCAATCAGGTACGTTTTACGGTTTTAGCTAACTCCAGCTGTCGCTGAAGTCTTCTAGATCTAGGGCGTCCTGCATTTGACCCAGGAGTTCCTGGAGCGTGTTGAGAATCCAGTTCACATTTTCCGTACGAAAACCGATCAGGGAACCAGCTAGTTCTTCGTTCTTCAGGAAAACAACTTGATCTTCCAGGATCTGCAGGATGTCGATGCGTTGCTCAAGATTGGTACGGTCCATGGTCATGCCTTTGAGTAGACGACTTCTTGAGCCTGGTTCTGATACTTGCCCTTTCGGTCCTGGTACGACACTTCACAAGGAGTGCCGCGCAGGAACAGAAGCTGGATGATCCCTTCGTTGGCGTAGATACGGTTGAACTGGCCAGTGGCGTTGCTGATCTCCAGGGTCAGGTAACCTTCCCAGCCAGCCTCTGCTGGGGTGATGTTGGCAATGATGCCCGAGCGCGCGTAGCTGCTCTTGCCCATGGCGATCACAGTTACATCTTGGGGCAGCTTGAGCCGCTCCTCCGCAACTGCCAGGCAGTAACCGTAAGGAGGCAGCAGGAAATACTTACCCTTCTCGTCCTCAAGCAGAGCAGATTCGGAAAGGATCTTGGGGTTGAAATCCTTGGGATCGGATACACCTTCTTGAATGCGACCAAAAATCAGGCATTGCTTGGGCGAAAGACGGATGTCATACCCATATGAGCTAAGGCCATAGCTCAAAATGCGGCGTCCATCTTCTTCATTGATGAGATGATCGTTGAATGGCTCGATCATCCCCTGTTCCAGGGCAAATTTCTTGATTTCGGCGTCGCAAAGGATTCCCATAGATCCCATCAATCGTCTTTAACTATACCGAATTCAGTAGATAACGCGGCCAAATTGCTCGTATGTTTCAATGAATTTCATGGTTGCTCCACCTGAGTTTGTCTTGGGTTGCAGATACACAACAAAAGAGCTGCAGGTTTTGTGCTCTCCAATTCCTTCGCTCGTGTATTTGATCAGCCGTGGAACGGTCTTCAAGAAACAGATGGGGAAATCAAAGATCTTCTGCTCGTAACGAATCATGTCAGGGCAGTTGGTGAAGTAAATGGCTTGCTCTACTTCATCTGCCAGCCACTTTTTATAGAGCTGACGAAACCACACGGCATGGGACGATACCAGAGTCGGGGAGGAAGCTCTGGTCATCTTCCATTTATCCAACCGTTTATCAAAGTAATAGCAGCCGCTGGGCGGGAATAGGTACACACGCCCAAACCACTGCTGGGCATTTAGGCCATCTTGTTGCGGACCAAAGAATTGCCCAGCCTGCACGTATTCTTGTGCAACTTTAGAACTGGCAGGATCAAGATCAATCCCACCCATCACCATGTTTGCTGCCTGAACCAGTTCAGCGGGGGTAATGAGTTCTAGATCTTCACGTCTGCCGGTGACACGCCGTACCGTCATGCCGCATCCACAACCTTGTTGTAATCTATTTCCAAATAGCGAATACCCAGTTCATCATTGATGATGTAACCAGCTTTTTCCTCAGGATCAATCTTTTGTGCTGCTTCCAAAATTCGTCGGAACGTTTCAACCAGATCATGGTTGTTATCCCGCTCCATCGCTTCTTTTGCGGCGTTTAACTCTTCTAACGTCATGTAGATGACGCCACGTTCCTGATCAGGCTGAAAACACATGACCCCTGGGCCCTCTGCCTGCCAAAATTTGTAGTACAAGGACCCCATGTCGCCAAGGATGAAGTCAACCGTCTGGCTGAGCATCTTCGCCTTGGTTTCATCTACATCACCTTGCAAAGCGGAGTGAATCAGCTTCTCTCGACGGTTCATGTTCAATTAACCCCTGGCGGACAAGGGACTCTAGGAGTTTAGGGAGCGGCTTATAAATGACAACCAACTTGCCAAGATTGCCGCGTTTCTTCACAAGTTTACCGGTTTCGTCGCGGAGCTTGTCAAATTCTCCAGA
>Ga0129333_10002721_pt1 | contig 16481 bp, 15 predicted proteins | sample CPB6_08_DNA_FD_94474 | JGI IMG/M metagenome (GOLD analysis project Ga0129333, IMG submission 94474) | Freshwater to marine salinity gradient microbial communities from Chesapeake Bay, USA - CPBay_Sum_0.6_0.8_DNA | ecosystem: Environmental > Aquatic > Marine > Coastal | place: USA: Chesapeake...
GCTAAGGCCTCGTTCGGCACGATATCGACTACTAATGCTCCTCAAGTCATAGTCGCCAACACTTCTGGCACTACGACCATCAACGCCAACTTCATCTCGACTACCAGCATCACGGGTAACCTGACTGGTAATGTGGTCGCTACGACTATCACTGGTAATCTGACTGGCAACGTAGCAGCAGTGACTATAACCGGCAACCTGACCGGTAACGTAGCCGCAACGACTATAACCGGTAACTTGACCGGTAACGTAGCCGCAACTACCATCTCAGCCAGCGCGAATATAGTGGTCGGCGCGCTGCTCGTAGCCAATACTACCGTCATCAATGCCACCCATCTAGCGGGCGTGGCAGGAGCGTCGTACGTACAGAATACTGACAGTAGGATTCTATCTGGAAATCTGGTCTTCGCGGGTTCAAATACCTCTGTCAACGCGATCTTCCGAGTAGTAAACACGACCGCGAACGTCTTCTTCGCCGCATCTAATGGAAACCTAGGTGTGGCGACTGTGGCTCCAGGATACAAGCTCGAGGTTAACGGCTCATTCGCCGCTACTACCAAGTCGTTCGTGATCGATCACCCGACCAAGCCGGACATGAAGTTGCGCTACGGATCTCTTGAAGGTCCTGAGAACGGCGTCTACGTTCGAGGTCGCTTGGACAATCAGAGCATGATCGAACTACCGGAGTATTGGTGGAGTCTTGTCGATGAGAGATCTATCACTGTCAACCTCACCGCTATAGGTAAGAGTCAAGATCTCTGGGTGCAGTCCGTATCTTCTCGCTTCGTTCATCTGAATCAACCGGCGGACTGCTTCTTCACCGTCTTTGCCGAGCGCAAGGACGTAGATAGACTAGTCGTGGAGTTCTGACGTGGCAGTCAGTTATAATCCAAGTATAGTCACTAACGGCTTAGTACTGGCGCTAGATGCCGGCAACACGAAGTCATATCCTGGTACAAGCACGGCATGGACTGATTTAAGCAGTAGCTTGAATAATGGAACTCTTACTAACGGTCCTACTTTTAGTAGCAGTAATGGTGGTAGCATAGTCTTCGACGGTGTCGATGATACTACAATAGTGACCGATAGTAATTCGTTAGATCTGTCATCAGCGATTACTATAGAAGCTTGGATTTATCCTACTAAATCGACTGGTGTGCAGAATGTAATTTCTAAGTCTAATAGCACGAACAATAACGGCTACATTTTTCCGAGAACAGACAATGCCTGGAGCGCAGTGATATTCTACTTGCACATTGGTGGATGGACGACTCTCTCGGCGACATGGCCAGGATTAAATATATGGACTCATACTGCCGCTACTTATGACGGATCAAATATGAGAGTCTATATCAACGGGAAAGAAGCAAACTCCAAAGCACAAGCTGGTACTATAGCCACTAATGTGAACAACTTGACTTTAGGTGATCAGCCAACTTACAATGAATTTTATGGCGGAAGATTAGCAAAAGGATTGATATACAATCGAGCACTGACAGCAGCAGAAATCTTACAGAACTTCAATGCAACAAGAGGGCGCTATGGAATTTGAGAATAGGCAGTACGTAATTTTTGACGTCAGTGAACTAGATAAGATAGACTTCACTCAAGTACTCGAGACTTCTGCTGAGACCACGAGGAAGTCGGTAGACGGTACTAAGACATTCGTCAAGTGGGATAACGAAGTCCCCGCTTGTGTAGAGTCATTGACTACTGGAGGAGACTACTTGACTCACTCTGAGATCTTGACCATTCTACTGACCGAAGAATGGACACCTCCATACTCGGCGAATTCTACATCGTATTAGGCACGTCATGGGTCTAAGTCACTCACCTAGTATAGTCACTAACGGTTTGGTTCTAGCGCTAGACGCTGGTAATACTAAGTCGTATCCTGGTACAGGTACGACGTGGACGGACTTGAGTAGTGCCGGAAAAACAGGAACTCTTACAAATGGCCCAACTTTTAGTAGTGATAATGGCGGTACTCTAGTCTTTGATGGAACGGATGATTATGTGCCTTGCACTGGAACTAATACTGTTACTGAAGCTACCTTTATCGCTTGGATAAAAAGAAATGGAACTCAACTCTCATGGGCTGGAATTCTTCATTCGAGAGTCACTACGGATGCTACTCCGAACTCAGGACTAAATTTTTATAGTAATACAAATAATTTAGGGTATCACTGGAGTGCATCTCCTAATAATCCACCTGGCTGGAATAGTGGAGTAACCATTCCGGACGCTGCATGGTGTATGTGTGCAGTATCTGTCAGTCCTACTGTTGGAAACTTATATCTGGGTAGCTCTTCAGGAATTACTACCGCACAGAATGTAGCTACACATAACTCGCTAGATATAAACGCTGTAAAAGTTGGTGTAGATTTTGGTTTTAGTAGACAATTCAAAGGAAATATAGCAGTTGCAAAAATATATAGTCGCGCATTAACAGCCGTTGAAATCCAACAAAACTTCAATGCGCTTCGTGGAAGGTTCGGAGTATGAGTGTCTATGCTGGCCCTGCAGATTGGTGGACGCAAGGTACAGATGCTGGTCGCACACATATTTCTACAAAAGGTATCGTGCAGTCTGGTTTAGTACTAAATTTGGATCCAGGTTCGTTATCTAGTTATTCGGGTAGCGGCACGACTGTAAATGACTTGAGTGGCGTGACGAGTGCTTCAACACTTACTAATGGAGCATCTGTAGTAAACAATGTTTTCGTTACAGATGGCACGGATGATTGTGTTACTGTGCCTACTTTTAATTTTCAAAGAGATTTTACAATATCTTGTTGGGTAAATCCAACGGCTCTGTCGTCTCCTTCTTTTTTTATGTTAGGACACGGAGTTCCTAATACAGCGCAAGGTCTTCATATTTTCTTAACAAGCACTTCAGTAAATTACAGAATGTATGGCGGAGATTTGGATACTAGTCAATCTTTTTCAACGAGTACTTGGTATAATTTAGCTTTCACTTACTTAAACTCTTCTCCTTACACTAAAAATACATATCTAAATGGGTCATTACTAGCAACAGGAAGTGGTTTACAATACACTGGTACCGGAAATTTCCGCATTGGGGCTTTGTATAGTTCTATAGGAACTGAATTTGGAAAAGGTAGTTTTGGACCTGTTACCGTTCATTCTCGCGTGTTAACAGCAGCAGAAATCTTAGCAAACTTCAATGCCCTTCGCGGCAGGTTCGGAGTGTAATAAATACAGCCATGGCAAATACCTATAAGAACATCGTAATCAGTCCGAACATTGGCAACAACACCAATGAGCCGAGAATCCAGTTCTCCGGGGCTAACACATCCGCCAACACGGACATCAACCTCTACGTCTATCCGACGACTAACGGCACTCTGTCATTCGAGGGCTCGGCCGGCCAGCTGTTCTCCATCACAAATGACCTCTCCAACTCCATATTCGCTGTCAATGACGTATCCGGCATACCATCTATCGAGGTGTTCGCTAACGGACTAGTCAGCGTCGCCCAGTACTCAGGCAACGTCGGCATCGGCAACACCACGCCTGGACACAAGCTGTCAGTCAATGGAGCAGTGGCATTCGGCAACTCCACTATCACTGGCTTTGTCAATGCTACCACTACGCTTGCAGCAGGTAATACGACCATCACTGGATTCGTCAACGCCACTTCTACCCTCGCTGCCGGCAATACTACAATCACTGGATTTGTGAACGCAAGCACTAACGTCACTACGAATACAATATGGTCAACGAATGTCTACTCTACGTTCGCTAACTCTACTACGGTCAATGCTACTACCATAAATGCGACGACCGTCAATGCAAACTTAACCGGTAACGTAGTCGCTACTACTGTAAACGCGACCGCGAATATCACTGTCGGCGCTAACGCTCTCATTAATACTTCAGCTCTGCTCTTGTCCAATAGCACTGCGAGAGTATTGATCGATGCAGGAGATGTATTCGTAGGCAATACGTCTATAACTTCTACTCCTCAGATACTGGTTCAGAATACTGCCGGCACTACGACTATCAATTCAAACTTCATCTCCACTACCAGTCTCTCTGGCAACTTGACTGGCAACGTAGTCGCTACTACAGTCAACGCTACGGCTAATGTGACAGTGGGTGCCAGTGTTCTAATGAATACTTCAACTTTCGCCGTAGGCACTGGCTTTACTGCTAACTCGACAGTCGTCAACGCCGTATCGTTCAACGTCGGCGCTACAGTAGTGGCTAATGCTACTCACCTCTATGGTGTAACGGCTACTAATTATGCGCGAACTGACATAGCTGACGCATTCGATGGTGTAGTCACATTCAATGCCAATTCTGTTATCACTAAGCTATTATCAGCTAATTCATCGTTCGGCCTTACTAACCAATTCTTGAGGACTGGCGTCACTACCAACACTTACTGGGGTTCGTTGACTTCGAGTGATGTGACGACTGCACTGGGTTATACGCCTGGTACTGGTACTGTTACGAGTGTCGCTGCCGGTACTGGTTTGTCCAGTACCGGTACTACTGCAGTAACTATCTCCATGCCAGCGACTGGCCCGGGTGCTGGATCTTACTCGGGCGGCATATCGGCTATCACTATCGACGCTCAGGGCAGAATCACTGCCATAACTGGTAGCGCTGGATATTCTACCGGTGACATAACTGGCATCACGACAGCAGTCGGTAGCGGTCTAACGGGCGGCGTCACTTCCGGTACCGCGACTCTCGCGGTCAACGGTGCCGAAGTGCTATTCTTGAGCGATCCTGGACCTCTGACGGCTGGTCTACGCATCAACGGCTCGGGTCTTGGTGTAAACGTAGCAGTGCCAGCCGCAGGCGCCATAAGCGCCTCTGGCGACATCACCGCGTTCGCTTCTGACGAGAGATTTAAGGAAGACATAGAGACTATCAGTGATGCCCTCGAGAAAGTGAAAAAGATTCGAGGCGTCACATACAGACACAACGCTCTTGCCGAAGCTCTGGGCCTAGAGGCCAGAGAGCGAATGGCTGGTGTCATAGCACAAGAAGTCGAGGCAGTCTTACCTGAAGTAGTGACTCTAGCTCCTCTGGATACTGAATACGACGAAGAAAGAAACAAGTACTCGATCTCAGGCGAGAACTATAAGACGGTTAAATACGACAAGATGATACCACTGCTCATAGAAGCCATCAAAGAATTGAGTGATCAGGTCGAAGAACTCAAGAAGAGACTAGGAGAGTAGTAGTGCCTATTCCTACAGGTACAGCCGCGATAAGCTTCAGTCAGATTCGCAGCGAATTAGCCAGCGGTACTAACGGCGTCGCATTTACGCCTGCTACTACTGACCTCAATCTGAATACGAGCACGATCAGGAACTTCCTCTTTCCTGCTACTAAGACTTCGGGAGCTACTATGAGTCTCTCAGAGATGAGAGGCGTCGCTTTCAGGGGATTTATTCTGACCGGTCAGCCACAGACTTATAATATAAGAGACGCGATGGTTGCTGCAGGGTGGGACGGTACTTCCCGCGCGACTGCTAATGTAGCAGTGACGACTGGAGATCTCGGAACGCCAGCAGTGGCTAACTATGCACTGCAGACTGGTACTCCGTGGCCCGCGGCTGCTACTCTGGTAGTGAGACTCGACGCCGGCGCTTCAATAATTGGCAAAGGAGGTCCTGGAGGTAATGGAGGCATTGGTAACCAAAACGTTCCAGGCGCGCAGGGCGGCGGATCTCAATCAGGCGGACTTCCGGGTACTGGAGGCGGTACTGCCATCCTCGCGAGTCGTGCACTCACGATCGTCAATGCCGGTGTAATAAGTGGAGGTGGTGGAGGCGGCGGTGGAGGAGCTGGCGATCGTTCTACTAGTCCTCCGTGGGCCGGTGGTGGTGGTGGCGGCGGCGGTGGTAGAACCGGCGGTGGAACTACATCGGCAGGAGGAATTGGTGGCACGGGTACTGGAGGTCCTCCATACACTGGCGGTGACGGTCAGCCAGGTACATTCGCTGCTATCGGTACTGGAGGTCCTGGACAAGGTACAGCGCCTTCTACCAGAGCGAGTGGACCCGGTGGTAACGGTGGTGGTAGAGCAGTCGCCGGTCAATCAGGCACGCCAGCCAATCGCCCAGGAGGAGCAGGCGGCGCTGCTGGTTCTAGCATCAGCGGCTATCCACTAGTGACTTACAGCGGAGCCGGTTCGCTCTTGGGTCCTACTATCTAATCTAATCTAGGAGCTGAAATGAACGAGAGATTTGCGTACATAGTCGATGGTGTGACTCTGTGGGGTCCCGGTCCTATGCCGTACTTCATAGAGTTACAGAACGGAGAGTTGTGGGAGATCACGGCTCATGATATAGAGAGCTCGGAGGCTAATGGTATCTTCAAGGTCGAACAAGTCAATTATAAAGAAGACTTGGATACGAGATTCTATCAGGCTTACGTACCAGTGTATGAGATAGTAAATGGTAGGCCGAGAGAGACTTGGAGCTACCACTTCATACCTGCGGCCAGAGAGAATATGGTCAAAGGAATTGATGAGTACGCAGAGTACCTACGTACTCAGATGGCGACTACTCATCCTGGTCAGTACGAAGAATATAATCAAGTATACAAAGAAGCGCTGGAAGTCGCTGCTCTACCACTAGAACAAGACATAGTCGCAGGCACATACAAGTACTTAGACGCAGACGTCAATGTCACGTTTTCTAGGAGATACGAGAGAATCGTACAGAATATAAGAGAAGCCGCTCAGACCGTGATTGATACTCGTAATCACTGGTTAAAATTTGGTGGTAATCTGAGAACGGCTAGACTACTGGCCAAGAAACAGATCTCTGAAGCGGCCACGGATGAAGAAGCGATCGTCATATTTGATGACTTCTGTAAGAAGAATTCCTGGGATTATGTAGATGAAGCCTCGTATCTAAATTAGATGGGGTCCGTGAACCCATCCAACCAGTGATCTCCTTATTCCTTTAGTGACTGGAGTCACTTCGTGCATCATCGTGGATGGAAAGAAACAAGCTCTTCTCTTCTGTTTAGGTACTATTAGAGGAGTGGGAGAGTCCCATATCATCAGATCTCCTCCCTCAAACTCTTCTGGGTCGCTCAACAATATAGAGAAGCTCAACTTCCTAGTGCCGTTAAAGCTGTTGTCGACGTGTTTCACGTATTTGCCATGACCGTGTTCGTCGACTTCGTCTCCAACTCCGGCGTGATACTCGATGTAGTTCAGTGGCTCTATGCGATCTAGCACGAACTTGAAATTGTACCAATTGACGTCACAAATGAGCTTCTCCAGGTCTGAGTACAGCCAATCGAACTTCTGAAATTCTATGAAGCAATTGGTAGCATTTCTGATTTCCAGATCGACTTTTCCTCCCTCTCCATTGACTCCTACTCTGGCAGCTTCTAACTTGTCTCTGGCGTAGCTAGATAGAGTCTGTATAGTACCGTCGGTTAAGACATTGTCTCTGGTGATAAACAAGAACTTATTATCTTGTTTCAACCCAAAGTACCAGTACTCGCGAGGTATATCTTTCGACCTCGCTTCTGCTTCTGTCTTTTTATGTTCTGTAGCCGCTATAAATTTAGTGTCTCTCTTATCGTACACTAAGTCTTTGTGGGGGCCATCGGCATCCACATAGTGGACGAAGACTTGGCACTGCCACTCTCCCTCCGTATAAGGCTTTCTCCAGTGATTGAGTTCAGTACCCCTGTAGATCAACATATCTCCTATCTTGAGGTCTACCGAACCAATTCCATTCTCTACGGTGGAGTCCCTAGACAAGTAAATTGGCCACACGTCTCCCTTATAACCTAGAGTCAAAGTGGCGCTGACTTCACATGATGGCCTATCCAAGTGGGGTACGAGTTCTTCTCCCGGCAAGTACTTCCTGGCATAAGAATATGTCGGCAGGAGTCTAAGTCCAGTGGCTTCTTCCATCTTGGGTCTCAGGTCTTCCATGAGTGTGTCAAAGAGAGGATCTCCATACACGGCCTCAGACATAGGACACTGGTCGTCCTTGTACGTCTTCTTTTGATCTACAAGCTTATGCAAGTGATCTGCCAGGAATGCGCAGATGTCTTCTTCTAGGGCTGCGTCTATTTTAACATACTTGCGGGACTGGAAGTACTCAGAGGGTGTCATATCGTCTCCACGGGAACAGTGATTTAGCTAAATAGTATTTATCAGGCAGCAGGGGCACGCCCTGCAATCATAAATATAAGAAAAGAACCATAGGGGATAGGGAACCATGGCGGACAAAGACTTCGTCGTAAAGAATGGTCTCGTGGTCAACACCAATGTCTTGGTGGTAAATGGCTCGAATGTAGGTATCGGAACGACTACTCCTGACACGACTTTTACAGTGGCAGGCGTGGCAAATCTGCAGGGTAATGTCAATTTTACCGGTGCAGAGATCAATACCACCGCAAACGTGACATTCTTTGGCAATGTTCATACCAAGAACAACGTCTTCATTGACAAAAAGCTGTACGTCGGCAACACGGCCACTATGGTCCAGAATCTGCCGACCATCATCCAGGCCGTGGACAACTTCAACGGCTTCGTCATGGTCAGCTCTCAGAACTTGTCTATCGCTGATGACGCCTGTGCCGACCTCCTCATCTACTCAGACAATACCAACGGCTTGACCTACTTCAACGACCTGGGTATCAACAACTCTAGGTTCGACGGCCGCATCCACAGGATCATCGTAAACTCCGTCGCAAACTCCTGGAGTCTCGGCGAGACTGTATATCAGAGGAACAGCACCGGTGCCAACGTGGCCGTCGGTCAGATTCGTGATATAGTATCAATCAACTCTACTGCCGTGAGTCTGAAGATTCGCGTCAGCGAGGAAGACGGACTGCCGGCACCGCTGGTAGACATGGCGGACTTCGCGAACACTGGTCCAGGATTCTCGAACGCTACAGTGACGTACCTGTCTAACTCTTCCCTCTATGCAATGACTTCTGCTTCCAATGCAGACGTCCTTCACGCCGTAGGATTCTTCTCTACTGAGATCATCGAGGGTCTATCGCGTAGAAATTACGGGTTTACTATTGGTAAGCGCGGAGACGGATACCTCTACAACGCTAACTCTGCTCTAACTATTGGTACCACTCGCGGTGGTATGAGAGAGATAACTGAGACGATAGCCACCAGCTTCTCTTCTGGTGCAAATGTCATCGTGTTGTCTTCTGGAAATACTTATAGTATCAAAGCCGACATGGACGTGTTCGGTACTGGTATCGACACCGGTACTTATATCACTTCGGTCATTAATTCTACCGCTTTTAGACTGTCTAAGCCTACGACTGGCACTGGCTCTGGTACGATAACTGCTAGAGACGAGTTCTACGATCTAAGTGAAGCTAATAACCCCATCATCTTCCATGTCGGTGGTATGATGGCTAAGAACGAGATTGCGCGCTTCAGTGGCACCGGCAACTTCACTATCGGTCCTAATACTACAAATAGAAATTCAAAGCTCACAGTCAACGGCACCGCTAACCTCGTCGGTCAAGTAAATGCGGGCGCCAATCTCAATGTAGTAGGCAACATCAATAGCGCTGCCAACGTATACGCTTCTCGAGGCATCTTCACGACGGCTGCCAACATCGGCATCGTCGCCATCTCTACTACTGCAGTAGACGTCGGTGCTAACGTCGATCTAGACGCGTCTGGTCTGAAGATCTCCGGCAATACGCTGATTCCTTCTATCAACATATCCGGCGGCAACATCACCTCGGGTAACGGCAGCATTGCGAACACTCCTACCGTCAGACTCGTCAACTCCGTCTCTTCGGCGAATCTAAACGCCAGCGGCCTCGACAGCGGCATCATCTCGATCAACTCGCTCGGCTCTACTATCAATGTGGGTTCGAACGTCTGGATCAATGCTACCACTATCGCAATCGGTAACGCTACGGCAAACGTAGTCATTGCGCCGAGTGATCCAGCTTGGGTGCTGAGCGTCAAAGGCGATGCAAGAGTAAACGGAAACTTACTCGTCAAGGGTGACGCCACCGTTAACGGAGCCTTGATATTCGCTAACACTGTATCCGTGAATGGCGACTTCACTCCTGCAGCCAATGATTCGTTCGATCTCGGCAACTCTTCATTCCAGTGGGGTGCCTCTTACATCAAGATTCTAAACGTTCCACAAAATGGCAACGTAGTAGTAGGCAATAGCACTCTCAACGCCGTCATGAACTTCAACTCCGTCATGGTGTTGAACAGCGCAGGCTCATTCGCCAATCTGTCTATCGGAGGAGTCACTGCAGGCAATACTACTGTCAACGGACAGTACACTTCTGCAGGAGCTCGTATCGGTAACACTACTTCAAATGCGGTGTTGAACAGCACGTCTCTCGTGATCGGTACTTCTTCGGTCAACTCGACTATCAACAGCAGCGCATTCACCGGCAACGTATTCGCGATCAGCGTCAACTCTACGTCGATAAACTCGCAGTCATTGACTGTCACGACCGCAAATGCGACCACTGTCAACGCGACCAACCTCTGGGTGACCACCGCAAACGCTCAGCTGGTGAACTCGACCACTGTCAACGCGACATCTATCAACTCGACGTCGATGAATGCGGCTACTATCAACGCCTCTACATTCAATGCTACTACCAACGTAGTAGTCGGAGGCGTCTATACCAACACGACTGCTTTCACTGGTAACGTGGTCGCTACTAGCGTCAGATCTACGACGATCAACGCTACGTCGTCCAACGTCACTACGGCTAATGCGAATCTCGTCACTGCTACCAACGTGCACGCGACCACGGTCAATGCGGCCACGTTCCAAGTAGGTAGCGCTTTCAAGGCCAACACCACGGACGTGATCACTGCCAACCTGACAGTCTCTGGTAACTTGACTGTCACTGGTACGACTACGTATCTCAATACGACTACACTCGATGTTCAGGACTTGAATATCACTCTCGCTAAGGGAGTCGCTTCCGCAGCCGCGGCAGACGGAGCAGGTATCACCGTGGATGGTGCAAACGCGATCATCACATATGTGAATGCTGGTAATACTTGGCTTTCGAACATCAACTTCGCTGTCGGCAACTCTGTCTCGAACGTCAATATCAATAGCACGTCTTTCGTAGGTAACGTGATCGCCACTAGGCTGACAGGTAATCTGGTCGGCAATGTGACGGCGACGACTATCACCGGTAACTTGACTGGTAACGTAGCCGCCACCACTATCACTGGCAATCTCACTGGTAACGTAGCAGCTACGACGATCTCAGGTAATCTGACGTCTTCTACCGTGGCAGCCACTGCGAACGTGACCACCAATACTGTATGGGCTACGAACGTCTACTCCACTTTCGCTAATGTGGCTACGGTCAACACAGAACTGGTACTGACCACGAACGTATACGCCACGTTCTCAAACTCTTCGACTGTAAATGCCACTACTTCAAATGTGACTACCGCTAACGCGGCTCGCTTCCAAGTCGGTACTACATTCAGTGCAAATTCTACTGTCGTCAACTCGGTAGCTTATCACGTAGGCACCCGAATCGTGGCTAACTCTACTACGGTCAACGCCACGCACTTGGGAGGCTATCCGGTAGAGGACTTCTTGAGATCCGGTGGTGTCAGCGGAGGCGTGGTGAATCTCGCCGACGGTGGTACCAACAACGCAATAACTGCCTCGGCAGGTGCTCTGGCATACTCTACGGCTAATAAGATCCAGCTCACGTCAGTAGGCGCCACGAACCAAGTACTCATATCTCAAGGAACTAGTGCTCCAACGTGGGCGTTGCAGTCTTCTCTCAGCGTCGGCTACGCCACGACTGCGGGATCGGCTACTACTGCAGGTACTGCTACTTCGGCGACTTCTGCTACCACTGCCACTACGGCTACTTCGGCGACGACTGCGACGAATCTAGCCGGCGGTGGTGCCGGTCAGCTCGCCTATCAGACTGGTTCTGGAGCCACTACTTTCCTATCTACTGGTACTGCTGGTTTCGTGCTGACTTCACAAGGAGCGGGTTCTCCGCCCACGTGGACTGCAGTGAGTACTACCGCGACTTCTGCTACTAACTTGGCAGGTGGTGGTGCTGGTCGAATAGCCTATCAGACGGGTTCGGGCGCTACTGCATTCACTACGGCCGGTACTTCTGGTCAGGTATTGACTTCTGCAGGAGGAGGCGCGCCGACGTGGACTACAGTCGGTAACGTAGTATCACGCGACATGACAATTAGCAGCACTTCACCTAGTGGTGGTAGTAACGGCGATATGTGGTTGCAGATATAAACATGACACAATACGTAAAAGACTCAGGCACTTGGCAACCTGTCGCTTTTCCATACGTGAAAGACTCTGGTTCATGGAAAGGCGTACAAGGTGGATACGTGAAACAATCCGGAGTATGGAGAAAGTTTCATGAGACTAAGAACGTCACTAGAGTAGGATACGCTTCTACTTCGGGTGGTTCAAATCCGATTTTAGGACCGTTCGATATAGGCGACGCCATAGACTCGAGAGAGATCTTCGTGATCTGGCACATGAAGCCGTCTGGCACGGCGCCGTCGGCTTCTTCTACTATATGCGGAGTCACTCCTACTGTTCGCTTCTCAGGTTCGAGAGGAAGTAATCCAGACTCTACATACGGATACATGATGGCTACTGTTCCTAGCGGTACCACTGGAACTGTCAACTTCGTGACGGGATCTAATAGTGGTGTGTCGGTCGCCGTATATAGAATAGTCAATAGGACCAACATTGGTGCTGGGCCCACGGCATTTTTGCAGAGTGGTCAAGATACAGGTAATTATACAGCATCTCTAGGAGTATTAGTACCCTCCGGAGGATTTGCCATCAGTCTATTCGGTTCTGCTACTGGAACTGCCCCGACTAGTATGACTACTACTGCAGGAGGAACGGGTGTCACGTCGACCTTCTCTCCACACGCAGCCACTCTGTATTGGGGAGCAGCCGCAACTTCTTGGACTACTTTCGCTTCTGCGAGTGGTACAGTATATCATAATTACGCAACTACTGGCAACAACACCCTCTGGGGTGGAATGGCAGCACTAGCTGGATAACACAAGAGAGACAACATGAATTCTCCGACACAAGGCACTAGAAAGTATAATGCGTTCGTCAAGGATGGAGTCATCACGACGAAGCCGCTATCGTGGGTAGCCGATGACGGTCTCAGGCCGACTGACGAGTGGCTAGTCAGGGAGGGATACTACGGATACGTAGAGGCTCCTGCCCCCGCCTACGATCGCAAGACGCAGAGAGTAGAACAAGTACCACTATCACAGACGACTCCAGTCAATGGTGTGATCACACAAGCATGGAGAGTAGTGGGACTCAACCCGACTGAGATGATTCAAGCAGAAGACGAGGCCTGGAGCGAGCTCAGGTACACGAGAGATCAGAAGCTGGTAGCATCGGACTGGACTCAGGTCAGTGATGCGCCGGTCGACAAGGCAGCGTGGGCCAGCTACCGTCAGAAGCTCAGAGATATGCCTAACACGACTGCTAATCCATTCAATCCAAACTGGCCAATAGCACCGAAGATCTGATCATGATAACCAAAGAGATGCTCAGGAAGCTGGCTCCTACGGCGAAAGAAGAGATCATCGCTCACCTCGCCGAGAACCTAGACGACCAGCTGGCGAAGTACAACATCAACAACTACCTCAGAGTCTGTCACTTCTTGGCTCAGGCGGCTCACGAGTCTGCCAGCTTCAGGACTCTCGAGGAGTACGCCTCCGGTGCTGCCTACGAGGGTCGCAAGGACTTGGGCAACACTCAGCCAGGTGACGGTAAGAGATACAAGGGTCGCGGCATATTTCAGTTGACCGGCAGAGCCAACTACAGGACCTATGGTCAGAAGCTGGGCTACGACCTAGAGAAGAATCCGGAGTTAGCTAAGGATCCTCTCATCTCGATCAAGACGGCGTGTGAGTACTGGAACTCGAGAGACCTTTCCATGTACGCAGACAACGATGACGTCATGACTATCACCAAGAGGATAAACGGCGGCTTCAATGGTATCGACGATCGTAAGCAGTATCTTGCGAAGGCCAAGGCCATTATACCTAAAGACCTGAAATTGTCAATTCAGAAATCACCGGAACCACCACCAGCACCAGTAGATCCATTGATTCCGCCCATAGTGGTCGCTAAGAAGGGCGACAACTCCGACTACGTCAAGGACTTACAAGAGATGCTAGTTCGTAAGGGAGCTGCAATCGTAGCAGACGGCGCCTTTGGGCCGAAGACCGAGCAGGCCGTCAAGGACTTCCAGGCGAAGAGCGGGCTGCCAGTGACTGGCGTCATCGACACGGACACGCTCAATATGATGATGGTATGAACGAGGAGTCTTGGATCAAGCAGTACTGGAGACCAGCCATAGCCTGGCAGTACTTCACGGTGTGTATCTTCGACTTCATCGTCTTCCCTTCGTGTGACTTCGCTCTGGGCTACTACTTGAAGTCTGACAACAACTGGGATCCGATCACACTGAAAGATGGCGGATTCTATCACCTGGCCATGGCGGCCATCATCGGCGTATCTGCCTGGACGAGAGGTCAGGAGAAGATTGAGAAGATGATCATTGAAAAGAACGTGACTGCAGGAGAGGAACAAGCGAAATGACTATTACACCATTCTTTGATGGCATAACACTGGAGTTGACGTCGCAGAGCAACATCAACGCTCACTGGGAATTTATGAATCCTGACCAGACGTCTTCTGGCACGGACGTATCTAAGCAGTACATTCACAACGATGCTATGAGAGTTCATAGAGTCAACGCCAGCGACTCCGACAGTACGTTCGTCGCCGACATTCGCTCGCTGAATCCTCTGCAGTATTCTGGTGACGGTGATCATACTTGGACGGGCTCGCCTTCATTCACGATCATCAACTATCTTCCGATAACATTGAAACTGAATATCACAGGCATCGATAACTACGACTGGAACGGTAACAGACCCGACCACAACTATCCAGAAGGTATAGAGAACTATACTCTACCATCGGCATATTCAAATGATCTGGACATCAACTTAGCGTTTCCGACCGTCTTGCTCTACCCGAATCCACACTCGAGCTCGATTCCTTTTGATTTGACTATTTCAAGCAGTTCAGCTCTATTCACCGATAGACTCTACTACGGACGCTTCGAAGTGAACTATGAGAACGACAGGTATGGCTCGACTCTGTGGGCACCAGGCGGAGACGTCAGTGGTAGAACATTCGACGGACACTGGGAGACGCCGAAGCAGTTAGGCGACTTCGCGTACTATGACAACGGCGGCATCAAACAAACCGGACATCGAGTGATCACTCGCAGGCAGTACATGTACTATACAGGTGACAGCGATACACCTATCGCATTCGTCACCACGACCGTGTTGCAGATTAGACCTGGTTCTACACCAGGCCCGATTTAAGAGAGGTAAGATATGTTGATCGCACTACTATCACCCTTCCTTGGTATCCTAGGCAGTCTTCTGCCTTCTATCGTGAGAATATTTGAGCGCAAGCAGGAGATAAAGTATGAACTCGAGAGAACAAAACTTCAGATCTCTGCTGCAGAGAAGCAGGCCGACGTCTACCTCACTACTGAGATGGTCAGGGCTGATAGTCTCTCCAGACAATCTGCTCTTGATCATGATAAGTCTCTTGATGGTGGAGTCTTTCTTAACGCACTACGCGCTTCTATTCGCCCAGTAGTAACCTACGCGTTCTTCCTAACCTTCCTCGGCATCAAGATCGCTGCCCTAATGGTCATGATCGACCAGGGTGCCTCGATGCCAGACATGCTGAAGGCGGTCTGGGATCAAGAGACGATGTCTCTGTTCTCGACCATCATCGCCTTCTGGTTCGGTTCCAGGATGATGGAGAAGAGAGAGGCTCTCGCGGCGGCTACTCCTACACTCGTGACTGCTATGAACTCTACTGCGCCGATCAAGGCCGCTCCAGCAGCTAAGAAGAAGTAGGTCTCTCCTGTTCTATAAATAGGAGAAGAACGGAGAACATAGATGTCTACGCCAACCACCAGAGCCGAGTTCAAGGAGTACTGCCTGCGCAAGCTGGGCAAGCCCGTGATCGAGATCAACGTCGACGACGACCAGGTCGATGACCGCATCGACGAGGCACTGAAGTACTACTGGGACTATCACTTCGACGGCTCGGAGAGGTTGTACTACAAGTACATGATCCAGGAGTCTGATCGCAGGGACGCCATCAAGGAGATTACTGTCGCCAACGGTGGTATTGGCTATTCTAATACCGATCTCGTAGTCATCACTGCTAACACTAGCGATACTACCGGTACAGGTGCTACTGCGAACATAACCACGAATAGCACCGGCGGTATCATATCCGTCACTATCAACTCTTATGGCACTGGATACACACTAGATCCTTCCATCAGTCTCACTGCCGCTAATGGTGCCGCGTCTAATGGTAGTTCGGCAGACCTACGTGGCTATAAGGGCGGCTA
>Ga0129333_10002722_pt1 | contig 16479 bp, 16 predicted proteins | sample CPB6_08_DNA_FD_94474 | JGI IMG/M metagenome (GOLD analysis project Ga0129333, IMG submission 94474) | Freshwater to marine salinity gradient microbial communities from Chesapeake Bay, USA - CPBay_Sum_0.6_0.8_DNA | ecosystem: Environmental > Aquatic > Marine > Coastal | place: USA: Chesapeake...
ACTCTGAATGCAGATTTCTCAAAGCAGGTTGTACATGTAACCGTTCCCCAGTTTTCGCTGAAGGATTCTGCCGGCGCAGTTCAATCGACCTGGTCGGCGAACACAACCTCTGGTGGTGTACCGATTGTCCGCGGTTCCTACTTCGGCGCGTCCACAGGGGCGGGTAATTTGGCGGTTACGTCTACGGCGACAGGAACTGTTTCGGGGCGATTGGGGGGCGCTTTTGTCGGAGACTTCAATGCTGCCGGCGCCGGCGCCATGATTGGATATTCGCTGAATGCCGGTGGTTCTTCGGGGACTACGGTCAGCGGTGTCTCTGCGTTCAGGAAATAGATGATGAGAACCAATTGTTTTCGCCATCCTGTTTCATTCGCTCTGATTGCATTGATAATCTCTCTGCTTGCGGTGCCGCAAAGTTCGCTGGCGAGTACGGACGTGCTGAGTCAGGCGAGGAATATGATCGCGCGAAAAGACTTCAAGGCTGCAGCGGAACTCCTGCAGCGTAACGAAGGTTTGATGGCGGGCAATATCGATTTTGACTACATGTTGGGCACGGCGGCGCTTGATGCAGGGATGGCGGACACCGCAACCATTGCGCTGGAGCGTGTATTGGCGCTGCGCCCCGGTTTCATGGGGGCCCGTTTAGATCTGGCCAGAGCCTATTTTTTACTGGGCGACATTGACCGTTCAAAGCGGGAGTTTGAAATAGTCGGGCGTAACAATCCTCCGCCAGCAGCGAAGGCAGTGCTGGAGGCATACCTTAAAAGAATTTCCGACGTTCAAGAAGAGGCAAACCGTCCCTATCGCTTCTTCGTCGAATACGGCTATGGCCGCGATTCGAATATCAACTTCTCCGGCAGTTCTTCCCAGATTTCCATCCCGGTTTTCGGCGGGGCGGTATTTACTCTTAACCCTTTGAATGTCGCGACTGCGAAGGATGTCAGTCAATTGGTCGCTGGCGTCGAATATGAGAAGAAAATCGCGCCCGATTTCGGGGTCATTGGCAACTACTCGTATCGTCTGCGGGACAATATAAATTCGAGTGACTTTGATACAGTTAGTCAGGACTACACCGCTGGGGTCTACTGGGGGTTGCCGACAAATCGTCTGACGCTTTCTATCGATGCTGGGCGTTATGACCTGAACTCAAATCTTAGCCGGGTGTCGAGCGGCTTTTCGGCCGACTGGAAATATGCACTGGGGCCTCGCAATCAGATCACATTGTTCACCAAGGAAAACAGAACCCGCTTTGTAGGGGATCTGAATATCAACAGTTTTAACTCGACAGTTACCGGAATGAACAAACTTTTCATCCTCTCCGATGGCGGCGGAGGGGTGAATGCGACGTTAATGTACGGCGAGGAAGACGGCGTTAACGGACGTGCCGACGGGAATAAATATTTTCATGGGATCCGTTTAATGGGGTTCCATAAGCTCGCTGCGAATTGGGATGCGGGTTTGATGGCCGGGTCGACGTGGGCGCAATTTCAGCGCTCAAACGCTTCTTTTTTGCGTCGTCGCGCGGACAAGTCCGTGGATCAGGGGCTGTTTCTGAATTATCGAGTTGATTCTAAGACATTGATTAATATGTCTATTTCAAGGATTAACAATTCCTCCAATATCGGGCTGTATGATTTTGTCCGCACAGAGTATCTGCTAAAGCTCAGGCGAACCTTTTAGCTTCTGGACAGAAGTCCAGTTTAGCCAATATAATCAAAGGCTTTATTTCAATCCTTGCTGCCGCGCGCTCGCATCGCCGTCAGCCCAACAGTCCACAAGGAGATACTGCATGCGACATTACGAGATCGTACTGATCATTCATCCGGACCAGAGCGAACAGGTTTCCGGCATGGTTGATCGCTATCGCCAGATGATTACCGGCAGCGGCGGGGCCGTTCACCGTCTGGAAGACTGGGGTCGTCGCCAGATGACCTATCCGATCCAGAAAATGCACAAGGCGCATTACGTGCTCATGAACATCGAGTGCGGCAATGAGACGCTGGGCGAACTGGAACATGCGTTCAAGTTCAATGATGCCGTGCTGCGCCACCTGATCGTGAACATGAGCCGTGCCGTCACCGAGCCTTCTCCGATGATGAAAGAGGAGAAGTCCAAGGCGATCAGCACCGACGAAGCGAAATCGGCTGCTGCACCGGCGGAGAAAGCCGCCTAAGTGTCCGGCAACGCGGTCACGCTGACTGCGCAGATCGCGGAATTGGGTTCCCTGCGTTACACGCCGGCTGGCATTCCGGTCATAGACCTCAGGCTGGCACATGCTTCACGGCAGAGCGAAGCGGGCATGCAGCGGGACACCGGTTTCGAGATCGAGGCCAAGGCGGCCGGCCCCGAAGCGGTGAATATCGCAAAGGGTACGGCGGGGCGGACGGTTCAGGTGCAGGGTTTCCTGGATCGCCGCAGCCGGATGAGCCGAACGCTGGTGCTGCATGTGACCGCGCTGGAATGGATCTGAGTTTTTTCCGTATACGAAGACAGACGAACAGACATAGACGAAAGGATTACTGACATGCCACGTCCGACACACAACAAGAAGAAGAACTTGAAAGGCAAGCGCGAAGGCCGCGGTAACGCGTTGTTTCGCCGCCGCAAGTTCTGCCGTTTCACGGCCGAGAAGATTGAGGAGATTGACTACAAGGACGTCAATCTGCTGAAGGATTTCATTAACGAGAACGGTCGCATCATTCCGGCCCGCATTACCGGCACCAAGGCGCACTATCAGCGTCAGTTGTCGGTGGCGGTGAAGCGCGCGCGCTTCCTGGCCCTGCTGCCGTATACCGACCTGCACTGAGAGGGCGCAGACCATGCAAATCATATTGCTCGAAAAAGTCACCAATCTCGGCGGTCTCGGAGAAGTGGTTCGCGTCAAGGACGGCTTCGCCCGGAACTATCTGATTCCCCAGGGCAAAGCCAAGCGGGCTACCCAGGCCAACCTGGCGGAATTTGAAAAGCGCCGTGCCGAGCTGGAAAAAGCGCAGTCTGAAGCGCTGGCAGCCGCGCAGGAGAAGGGTGCCAAGCTCGAAGGCCTGATGCTGCAGATCACGCAGAAAGCCGGCGTGGACGGCAAGCTGTTCGGTTCCGTCACCAACTCCGACGTGTCCGATGCGCTCAAGAAACAGGGCTTTGAGGTGCCGAAGGCTTCCGTGCGCATGCCGGAAGGGCCGCTCAAGACCATCGGAGATTTTCCGGTGAAGCTCTCCTTGCATACCGACGTCGTGGTATCGATCACTGTGTCGGTGCTCGGTGAGGCCGCCTGATCGCTGAATTCAAAGCGTTTTTTGCGTGCGGGAAAAAGGGCTGGCGACAGCCCTTTTTTTTCGGTAGATTGGCTGCTGAACTGCCAGCCGGCATTTCTAAAATAATAGTTTAAAATCAATAAGTTAAATTAAATGGTGCAATTGGTCACGCCGCTCGGCAAGGATGCGCAGCTGGATGCGCTGCGCACGCCGCCGCACTCGGTGGAGGCTGAGCAATCGGTGCTCGGCGGGCTGCTGCTGGATAACGCAGCCTGGGACCGCGTCGTGGATGTGGTCACCGAAGCGGACTTCTACCGCGCGGATCACCGTCTGATCTACCAGCACATCGCGCAACTGATCGAACACAACAAGCCTGCTGATGCACTCACGGTCGCTGAAAGCCTTGAGCGCAGCGGCAAGCTCAATGACGCGGGCGGCCAGTCCTACATCGGCACGCTGGCTCTGAATACGCCCAGTGCGGCGAACATTCGCCGCTATGGCGAGATCGTGCGCGAACGCGCCATCATGCGCAATCTGGCTGCTGTAGGCGTGGCCATTGCCGACTCGGCCTACAGCCCGCAGGGCAAGGATGCCCATTTGCTGATCGACGAGGCGGAAGCACGTGTTTTCCAGCTGGCGGAATCGGGCGCCAAAACCAAGCAGGGGTTCCAGAAGATTGATCCCTTCCTGACCGAGACGGTCGAACGCATCGACATGCTGTACAGCCGGGAGAACAAGAGCGACGTCATCGGCCTGCCGACCGGTTTCGTCGACCTCGACCGCATGACTTCCGGTTTGCAGGGCGGCGACCTGATTGTGGTTGCCGGCCGGCCGTCCATGGGCAAGACTGCCCTGGCGATGAACATGGCAGAGAACGCCGCTCTCGACAGCAAGAAGGCGGTTGCGGTGTTCAGCATGGAGATGTCGGGCTCGCAGCTCGCGATGCGGATGATCGGATCGGTCGGCCGGGTGGACCAGCATCTGCTGCGCACCGGCACGTTCGAGGAAGAGGACTGGCCGCGGCTGGTGGATGCTGTCGGCAAGCTCAACGATTCGCAGATATTCATCGACGATTCCGCGGGCCTCAACGTGCTCGAAGTGCGATCCCGGGCAAGGCGCCTGCATCGCCAGTGCGGCGGACTTTCGCTGATCGTGGTCGACTATCTGCAGCTGATGTCCGGCACCTCATCCGGCGGCCGTGACGAAAATCGCGCCACCGAGATCGCCGAGATCTCCCGTTCGCTGAAGGGTATTGCGAAGGAACTCAAGGTGCCGGTGATCGCACTGTCGCAGCTCAACCGGGGCGTCGATGCGCGGCAGGACAAGCGGCCGATGATGTCGGATCTGCGTGAGTCGGGCGCCATCGAGCAGGACGCCGATATCATCCTGTTCATCTATCGCGACGAAGTCTATAACCCCGATTCGCCGCGCAAGGGCATCGCGGAGATCATTGTCGCCAAGCAGCGTAACGGCCCGGTAGGCAAGGTCGACTTGACCTTTGTCGGTCGCTTCACACGATTCGAAAACTACGCCGGCGGCGACCAGTTCGGCGGCTACGGCTACAGCGATTCCGCCGCGTAATCTGCGAGGCGCGAACGCTCGCCGCGCATCAGCGTTACATGCCCGCTGTGCGGCCATCCCTTCATGCGGTCGACCACATAGGTCAATCCTGAACTACCCTCGGTGAGATAGGGGGTATCGATCTGCGCGATATTGCCGAGACACACCACCTTGGTGCCGGGGCCGGCGCGCGTGACCAGTGTCTTCATCTGTTTCGGCGTCAGGTTCTGCGCCTCATCGATGATCAGGAATTTATTGAGGAAGGTGCGGCCGCGCATGAAATTGAGTGATTTCACCTTGATGCGTGAGCGGATCAGGTCGCGTGTCGCGGCGCGGCCCCATTCCCCGGCCTCGTCATCGCCTTTGTTGAGCACATCGAGGTTGTCCTCCAGTGCGCCCATCCACGGATTCATCTTCTCTTCCTCGGTGCCGGGCAGGAAGCCGATATCTTCGCCGACCGGTATGGTGACACGCGTCACGATGATCTCGTTGAAGAGTTTGTCTTCGAGGGTTTGCGCGAGCCCGGCCGCGAGAGTCAGCAGCGTCTTGCCGCTGCCGGCCTGTCCGAGCAGCGTGACGAAATCGATCTCGGGATTCATCAGCGCATTGAGCGCAAAATTCTGTTCCCGGTTGCGCGCCGAGATGCCCCAGACATTGTGACGCGGGTGGGAGTAGTCGCGTATCGTGCGCAGTATGGCCGTATCGCCGCTGATCTCCCGCACCTGCGCCAGAAACGGCGTCTCGCCGTCCAGATGGACAAACTGGTTGACCAGCAGCGCAGCGCACAGCGGACCCGTCAACCGGTAATAGGTATATCCCGACTGCTGCCAGGACTCCATGTTCCGGCTGTGGGTCTCCCAGAAATCCGCCGGCAGGGCAAGTGTGCCGGTGTAGAGCAGGTCGCTGTCTTCCAGCACCTTGTCATTGAAGTAGTCTTCTGCTGCCAGCCCGAGCGCGCGCGCCTTGATGCGCATGTTGATGTCTTTGGACACCAGAATCACCTGGCGCTTGGGATGCAGTTCCTGAAGATGCTTCGCCACACTGATGATCTGGTTGTCGGCCTTGCCGGCCGGGAGGCTCGCGGGCAATGCGCCGTTGATCGCCTCGGTCTGGAGAAAGAGATTGCCGCTCACCGAGCGGTCGCCCCGGCGCGAGAGGGGAATGCCGCCTGCGAGCGCGCCTTCAATGCCGCTTACCATTTCATCGAGGAAGCGGCTTGCCTGGCGCGCGTTGCGCGAGACCTCCGACATGCCCTTCTTGTTGGCATCGAGTTCCTCGAGCGTGGCCATCGGGATGAACAGGTCGTGTTCCTCGAAACGGAACAGACTGGTGGGGTCGTGCATCAGCACGTTGGTGTCCAGAACAAACAGTTTGATCGATGCGGGCAGGCGGGCAACGACCGGTGCAGACGCAGGCGCGGACTTGCGGGTGCTCATGGGCCTCCTGGGCTTGTGAGTGAAGCGGAAATCCTTGCGCAGGAGGTCAGGCGATGGATTTGACGAATTCCAGCACCTCCTGCACGTGATTCGGCACCTTCACGCCGCGCCATTCGCGGCAGATTCGACCCTCGCGGTCGATGACGAAAGTGCTGCGCTCGATGCCGCGCACTTTCTTTCCGTACATGTTCTTCATTTTGATGACGTCGTAGAGCTTGCACGCGACTTCGTCGGTGTCGCTGATCAGCTCGAAAGGAAAGCTCATCTTCGCTTTGAAGTTCTCGTGCGACTTCAGGCTGTCGCGGGAGATGCCGAAAATGCGGCAGTCGAGCCGGCTGAACCTGGCGTGGGCATCGCGAAAATTCTGTCCCTCGGTGGTGCAGCCGGGCGTATTGTCTTTCGGGTAAAAATAGAGGACCACGAAGTGGCCGCGTTGCGCGGCGATCGACACCTCAGTGCCGCCTGTGGCCGGCAAAGAAAAATCAGGGGCAGTGGACAACTGTGCCTGACTCATCCGTAAAGTGCTTTTCTGAACGTCACGCATTTATCTTGTCGCAAAACCGGCGATCGCGCAACCGGTTTTTCATGCACCGTTTCGATGCAATGTCATGCGGTGGGCTTGGGTCCGTGCCTGATATCCCCGTCTTGCTGTGCCGGAACCGGCAAGTTGCCAATCCCGCGCGTCACATAGTCTTCATGCGGCCTTAACGTGGTCGTCATCCGGCTCGTGTATGCAAAAGCGATCAAGAAATTGCGGCGATTATTGCGCGCGCGACCTCCGGCGCATCATGCCGGCTGGACAACCGAAAATTCGGTGCGTGCGGCAGCGCCGGGTAGTGTTTGACGATTGCGCGTGTGTAGGCGGGGTCATAGTGGCGAACCAGCAAATCTTCGGTGAGCGTATCCCAGGCACCCGCTTGCGCGAGCGCCTGCCACTGGTTGATGGTTTCGTTGCCATGCAATGTACGCAGGCAGTCCAATTGTGTGTTGAGGCGTTTGCTGTCCTGCAGAAAATGCCCGTACTCGTCTTTGAGTAAGTCGACACGCACCGGCACATCGGCCTCGATCACGGCGCACTCGCTCGCCCACATCGCATCGATCAGCGCCTGGGGTACGCGCAGGCGGCCGATTTTCTTGCTTTCGGATTCGACAAACACCGGTCGTGAAGGATCAAGTTGCCGCAGGCGGTGCCAGACGCAACTCTCGAACAATTTCTGCGATGGCTGTGGCGCGTTAGGCAGGTCGCCCAGCACCGAGCCGCGATGCGCCGCCATACGTTCCAGATCAAGAACCTGTGCTCCCTGATCGTCCAGTGCACTCAGAATCCGGCTCTTGCCGGTGCCTGTCATGCCGCAGACCACGCGCCAGGTGAAACGTGCCGGGAGCGCATCGAGTTCGTCGATGACGGTCTTTCGGTACGTCTTGTAGCCGCCTTCCAGGCGGCCTGTGCGCCAGCCGATCTGCTGCAGCACATGCGCGAGCGCGCCGCTGCGTCCGCCGCCGCGCCAGCAGTACACGAGCGGCTTCCAGTCGCGCGGCCGGCTGCGCAGTTCGCCCGTAAGATGGCGCGCGATATTGATGGCTACCAGCGCTGCGCCGCGTTTCTTGGCATCGAAAGGGGACATCTGCTTGTACATCATGCCGATCTCGATGCGCTCGGCGTCGTTCAACACCGGCAGATTGACCGCGCCGGCAATGTGGTCGTCGGCGAATTCGCTTTCGGAGCGCACGTCAATGATTTCATCGTAGCCGCCGATGTCGCTGACACTCACGGTCTGCGGCTGACGTGACGGACGGGCTGATGCAGTGCTGCTCTCGGACATGATGGGCCGGGAAATACCGGTTATGATCGCGTTTTCGCTAACAGTCAGCATTCTAAATCATGAACGAGTCTCCTGATCCCGCCGCGCTGCGCCTGACCCAGTTTTCGCATGGCGGCGGATGAGGCTGCAAACTCACGCCAGCGTTGCTGAGCGAAGTGCTGTCACAAACGCCCGCAGCCCGTCCCTTCAAGGACCTGCTGGTCGGTATTGAATCGTCTGATGATGCGGCGGTGTACCGCATCAACGACAGTCAGGCCATCATCGCGACCACCGATTTCTTCATGCCGATCGTCGATGATCCGTATGACTTCGGCCGTATTGCGGCGACCAATGCCATTTCCGATGTCTACGCCATGGGCGGCAAGCCGTTTCTGGCGCTGGCGTTGCTCGGGGTCCCGGTTGGCAAGCTACCGATGGAGGCCGCGCAACGCATCGTTGCGGGTGGTCATGCGGTGTGTGAAACGGTGGGTATTCCGATTGCCGGCGGCCACTCGATAGACGCACCGGAGCCGATCTACGGACTGGTGGTTTTGGGTTTGGTTCACCCGGACAAGGTCAAACGAAACGACGCGGCAAAAGCCGGTGATGTGTTGATACTCGGCAAGGGACTGGGCGTCGGCATACTCAGTGCGGCGATGAAGAAAGGCGAGTTGCGCGACAAGGCGTACCAGCAAATGCTCGATTCGACGACCAAGCTGAATACGCCTGGCGTGGCGCTCGGAGAGCTTGAGGGTGTGCACGCCCTGACGGATGTCACCGGTTTCGGCCTGCTCGGGCACCTGCTGGAGATCACCAGAGGGTCGAAGCTGCGCGCGGAGATCGAATGGTCCAAGGTGCCCGTGCTGTCGGCGGCTGCGCACATGGTCAGCGATTTTGTGACCGGCGCTTCCGAGCGAAACTGGAAAAGCTACGGCCACGAGGTGCGTTTGCCGTCAGGCGATATTCAGGGCATGCAACGCCTGCTCACGGATCCGCAGACCAGCGGCGGTCTGTTGCTGGCCTGTGATCCGGCGCTAGCCGACCGGGTGTTAGGCCTGTTCCGCGAGCACGGCTTCGAACAGGCCGCTGTCATCGGCCGGCTGGATGCCGATGGCAGTGGTATCGACGTGCGCCGCTAGAGAACTCGTAACTATTTGTTTTTACTGGACTTTGTCAGGCGCTCCAGCGCGGGCCACAGCGTCTCGAGAATTTTCGGTTGTGCCGCCGCGGTGGGGTGTAGCTGGTCTGCCTGAAAGAACTGCGGCTGATCAGCAAACCCTTCGAGCAGAAAGGGCACCAGTGCGATGCGCCGCGCCTGGGCGATCTCGCTGAAGGTGGCAGCGAACTTTTTCGTGTAATCAGGGCCATAGTTCGGTGGAATGCGCATGCCGACCAGCAACACCGCCGCGCCGGACTGACGTGATGCCTCAATCATGCGTTCGAGATTGCTTCGCATCGCCGACAGGCTTGCACCGCGCAGACCGTCATTGGCGCCAAGCGCCAGTACCACAATCGACGGCCGGTGACGTTGCAGTGCCTCGTCGATACGGCGCAGCCCGCCCTGCGTGGTTTCACCGCTGATGCTGGCATTGACGACCGTATAATGCGGACGATCCCGGCGCAGACGTTCGGCCAGCAGATGCGGCCAGCTTTCCTGGCGGGCGAGGCCGTAGCCGGCCGACAGGCTGTCGCCATAGACCAGTATTGTGGCGGCTCCCGCCGTGCGCATGCACAGCACCAGCAACACCATGACCACACACCAGCGGATAAGCATGAACGAATTGCAACGCAGCGACACAGCCACTCCCGTCATTGAAGTCACCCAACTTGGCCGGCAGGTTACCACCGGTTCCACTACACTGACCATTCTGGAGGATGTGAGTTTCACTGTGCGATCCGGGGAGACGGTGGCCATTGCTGGCGTCTCGGGTTCCGGCAAGTCGACATTGCTGAGCCTGCTCGCCGGTCTTGACGTGCCGAGTACCGGCCGGGTGAGAATCGACGGCGAGGATATCTTTGCGCTGGATGAGGATGCGCGTGCCGCCTTGCGCGCACGCAAGCTCGGTTTTGTCTTTCAGGCGTTCAATCTGCTGCCGGCGATGACGGCACTCGAAAACGTGATGTTGCCGCTGGAACTGGCCGGTGCTGCCGGCGCGCGCGCCCAGGCGGAGGCCTTGCTGACCCGCGTCGGACTGGGGCAGCGCACGGCACATTACCCGAAGCAACTGTCCGGCGGGGAGCAGCAACGCGTTGCACTGGCGCGTGCGTTTGTGACCTCACCGGCGCTGTTGCTCGCCGATGAGCCGACCGGCAATCTGGATGCGGCCACCGGTGCCGATATCATTGATCTGATGTTCGCGATGAATCGCGAACGGGGCACGACACTGGTATTGGTAACCCATGACGCCGGTCTCTCGGCGCGCTGCGACCGCACTCTGCGTCTGGCCGGCGGGCGGTTGCAGTCATGAGCGTCCTGCAGCAACTGGCATTCGCCTGGCGGTTGCTGTGGCGCGATGCGCGCGCCGGCGAACTGCGATTGATCGCGGTTGCTGTGGTGGTGGCTGTGGCCAGTGTGACGACGGTCGGTTTTTTTGCTGATCGAGTACAACTGGCACTGACGCGGCAGGCCAACCAGTTGCTGGGTGCGGATCTCGTCATTTCGGCCGACCGGCCGCTGAACGGTGAACTGGCGACGGAAGCGGCGCGCCGTGGCCTTGATCTGACCCGCATGGCGCGATTCCCGAGCATGGCGACGCTGGGAACGGACAGCGTGCTCTCCGAAATCAAGGTGGTCAACGCGGGTCATCCCTTGCGCGGCGAGTTGCGGATTGCAGATGCGCCGGGACAAGCGGATAGGGCTGCAACGGCTATACCCGAGCCGGGCACGGTCTGGGTGGACGAGCGGCTGCTGCTGCGTCTCTCCGCGCGCATCGGCGACGAACTCGGTGTCGGTAACAGCCGCCTGCGGATCGCCCGGCTGATCACCCGCGAACCTGATGCCGCCATCGGGTTCATCAACAGTGGACCACGCGTATTGCTCAATGAGCAGGATCTGGCGGCCACGGGTCTGGTGCAGGTGGGCAGTCGCATACGCTATCGTTTACTCGTGGCCGGTGCAACCGAAGCGATGCAGGCGTTTCGCGACTGGCTGCAGCCGAAGCTGGCGCCGGGGCTGCGGGTGGAGTCGATACAGGATGCACGTCCCGAGATCCGTTCCGCGCTTGAACGCGCCGAAAAGTTTCTCGGGCTGGCCGCGCTGCTGAGTGTCATTCTGGCTGCGGTGGCAATCGCATTGACGGCGCGCCGCTATCTGCAACGTCATCTCGACACCTGTGCACTGATGCGTTGTCACGGCGCGTCACAGCGGCAGGTGTTGGGGTTGTTCGTGATGCAATTTCTCTGGCTGGGCGGTGCGGCGAGTGCTACCGGCGCATTGCTCGGCTACGCTGCGCAGGAGGGCCTCGCGCTGTGGCTGGCCTCGCTGGTGCCGGTGGAGCTGCCACCACCCGGGCCATTGCCCGGCTTGCAGGGACTGGTGACCGGCCTTGCACTCCTGCTGGGCTTCGCTGTGCCACCCATCGTGGCGCTCGCACGCGTGCCGACCCTGCGCGTATTGCGCCGGGATATCGGACTGCCGGACCGGCGCGGTGTCTCCGGGTATGCCCTCGGCGCGCTGGCGATCACGCTGCTGATCGTATGGAAAGCCGGCGAGTGGCGCATGGGCCTGATCGTGACCGCCGGATTCGCTGCGGCCATGCTGGTCGCCGCATTGTTTGCCTGGGGGGTGCTGAAACTCACCAGCCGACTACCCGGCAACGGCGTGTCCTGGCGTTTCGGCGTGGCCAACCTCCGGCGCCGGCCGCTGGCGAGCGTGGTGCAGGTGGTCGCCTTGGGCGTCGGTGTCATGGCGCTGCTTACGCTGACCCTGATCCGAAATGATCTGCTGCAGTTATGGCAGACGAGCCTGCCGGCGGATGCGCCCAACCGCTTCATCGTCAACATCCAGTCCGATCAGATACCGGCGCTGAAGCAGTTCTTCGCCGAGCGTCGCCAGGGATTGCCGGAATTGCATCCGATGGTGCGTGCGCGTCTGCTCAAGATCAATGAACGCAGTGTATCGCCGGATTCCTATAGCGATGACCGGGCGCGGAGGCTGGTCGGTCGCGAATTCAATCTCTCATGGGCGAGCCGCATGCAGCGCGACAACCGGCTGGTCGCCGGGGCCTGGTGGGATGCGCCGGGTGGCGGGGCTGTGCCGCGCGCGGACCAGTTCTCGATGGAAGACGGTATCGCCAGAGCGCTCGGGGTCACGGTGGGCGACACACTCACCTATGATGCCGGCGGTCGCGTATTCTCGGGAACCGTGACCAGTCTGCGCAAGGTGGACTGGGACAGCTTCAACGTCAATTTCTTCGTGGTGGCGCCGCCGGGGCTGCTTGAAGACCTGCCGGTCAGCTATGTGTCGAGTTTTTACCTGCCGGCGGATCAAACGGCGCTGCTCAATGCACTGGTCAAGGCGTTTCCCAATCTGCTGCTGATTGATGTCGCGCAGGTGATCGGTCAGGTGCAGCAGATGATCGGGCAAGTCTCGCGTGCCGTGCAGTTTGTGTTCGTGTTTACACTGCTGTCAGGCCTGGTGGTGTTGTACGCCGCGCTTGCCAGCACCCAGGATGAGCGGCTGTATCAGGCGACGGTGATGCGTACGCTGGGCGCGCACCGACGCCAGCTCAACCGCGCCAATCTGGCGGAATTCGCCTTGATTGGTGCCATGGCCGGCGTGATGGCAGCGGCCGGGGCGAATGCGCTCGGCATGGTGGTTGCACAACGGATCATCAACGTTGACTATCACTTCAGCGCGTCGGTATGGATCATTGGTGTTCTGGGCACGATGGCGGGTGTCCTGTTGGCTGGCTGGCTGGGCACACGACGGGTGCTGCGTACGCCGCCGTTGCCGGTGCTGCGCGAGCTGGCCTGAGGCTATACTCGGCAACATAGCCGGAGCCCTCATGACTGAAGCGCAGACATACGTCATATTATTGATTTTATTGGTGTTTTTTGTTTTGCTGGTGGTGCTGGCCCTGCGTCAGAGCCGGACGCAGGCGCAGGCCATGCGCGATCTGCAGACGGCGCTTGAGGAAAAGCACCGTGCCATGCTCGGTGATCTGCATGACGGCCTCACGCGGCAGGGCGACCGGGTCGGGCAGCAGGTCAGCGATACCGGCGACCGTCAGCGCAAGACCGTTGCCGACGAACTGCAGCAGACGCGGGATTCCGTGCATGCGCTGCGTCTGTCGCTGACCCAGGAGCTGGCCGCCCAGCGCGAGACGCTGCAGGAGCGGCTGAACGTCACCACTGAAGCGCTCAATGCCAAGATCGACACGCGCCTCGGCGAGATTGCAGGCAAGGTCAATGAACGGCTGGACGAAGGCTTCCGCAAGACCAATGAAACCTTCACCAGTGTGATGACGCGGCTTGCCACCATCGACGAAGCCCAGAAAAAAATTGAAAGCCTGACCGGCAGCGTGGTCAGCCTGCAGGAATTGCTGGGCGACAAACGCGCCCGCGGCGCATTCGGCGAGGTACAGCTGGAGGCGCTGGTGCGCAATGTCCTGCCGACCCATGCTTTCGAGATGCAGGCCACGCTGTCCAACGGCACCCGTGCCGACTGCGTGTTGCGTCTGCCGCCGCCGACCGGACTGGTGGCCGTCGACTCCAAATTTCCACTGGAAAACTACCACCGCATGTTTGCACCCGGTGTCAGCAGTGCCGACAGCGCGCTGGCGCAGAAGCAGTTCCGCGCCGACGTGCGCAAGCATGTCGACGACATTTCGCGAAAATACATTATCGCCGGCGAGACCTCGGACGGCGCAGTGATGTTCGTGCCGGCCGAGGCTGTGTTTGCCGAGATTCACGCCCATCATGCCGAGGTGGTGGAGTACGCCATCAGCAGGCGTGTATGGATCGTGTCGCCGACCACGCTGATGGCGGTGCTCAACACGGCGCGCGCGGTGCTGAAGGATGTCGAGACCCGGCAGCAGATTCATGTCATCAAGGACGCGCTGGCGCGCCTTGCTGTCGACTTCGGCCGTTTCGATGAACGCATGCGCAAGCTCGCCGATCATGTGCGCCAGGCACATGAAGATGCGCAACAGGTGCAGATCAGCAGTCGCAAGATTTCCCAGCGCTTTGCCCAGATCGAGGGCGTAGAACTCGACGAGGTCGAGAGCGATGACGGCGACGTCCGTGTCGCCTCAAAGGACAAGGCCGGATCGCGGGTATTGCCGCTGCGCGAACCCCGCAGCGGCGACTGAGCCGGTGTTTGACTGGCTGCGCCGCCGGCGGCAGGAGCGGATACTCCGGCAGCACGCGATTGACGACTGGCTGTGGGACGACACGCTGCGTGCGCTTGATTTCCTTGCTTATCTGGGTGGGCCGGGGCAGCAGCGTCTGCGTGCGCTGTGCCTGCTTTTCCTGCACGACAAATCGATCAGCGGCGCGGCCGGACTGGTCATCGATGATGCGATACGCGTGCGCATCGCTGCTCAGGCCTGCCTTCCGGTGCTGGAACTGGGTCTCGACTGGTACGATGACTGGTCGGATATCGTGGTCTATCCCGACAGCTTCATGCTGGACCATGAATACATGGACGAGGATGGCGTGGTGCATCACGTGCGCGAACCGGTGACCGGTGAGGCCTGGGAACAGGGCGGGGTGCTGTTGTCCTGGCGGGATGCGCGGGATGTGGACACCGGTTCGGGATACAACGTGGTGATTCACGAGTTCGCGCATAAACTCGACATGCGTAACGGCCCTCCCGACGGGTTTCCGCCGCTGCATGAGGGCATTAGCCGGATGGCATGGACACAAGCGTTTGAACCCGCCTTTGCAGATTTTCATGGGCGCGTCGAACGGGCGGAATCCGGCGAGGCCGCGGATGCGCTGCACGACAAGACCGGTATCGATCCGTATGCCGCAGAGCACCCGGCAGAATTTTTTGCCGTCGTCAGTGAAACGTTTTTCCTGATTCCGGCGGCGTTGCGCCTGAGCTATCCGGCGGTATACGAGCAGTTAGCCTTGTTTTACCGGCAGAACCCACTGTTCCCGGCGGGGGCAGGGGCAGGGGCGTGATACCCTGATGGTCATGACTGCTGCCGACGATTCCGCTGTCGATGCTGCCTCAGGCAGCCCGCAATTCCTTCAGTTGTATCAGGCCGACGCTGATGCCATTCGTGCAGAACTGGCCGAAGGGCTCGCTGCTGACGCGCCGCAGATCGCCTTCAAGTTTCTCTATGATGCGCTGGGTTCCCGTCTCTTCGACGCCATCACGGAGCTCCCGGAGTATTACCTGACACGTACCGAGTCGGCGATTTTTTCTGCCGAGGCTGAGAGTATGGCAACGACTTTGCCGGCCGGTGCGGTCTGGCTGGATCTCGGTGCCGGCAACTGTGCGAAGGCCGCTCGTTTTTTCCGTCAGGCGCGTGTGGCAGCCTATCTGCCGGTGGATATTTCGGTGGACTATCTGCGCGATACCCTGCGGCAGTTACAGCTCGATCATCCGGCGTTGCGCATGCTCGGTCTGGGCATGGATTTTTCAAGTGGCTTCAGCGTGCCGTCTGCGGCAGAACGCTGGCTCACCACCCTTGGATTGCAGCAGGCGCCGCGTGTGCTGTTTTATCCGGGATCGAGCATCGGCAACTTCGCGCCGGCGGCGGCCCTGCAACTGCTGCGTGACATGTATGCGGTGTGTGCCGGCGGTGGTCCGGGGGGCGGCGTGTTTATCGGCGTGGATCGCGTCAAACCGAAGGCCGTGCTGGATCTGGCTTATGACGATCCTCTGGGCGTGACCGCAGCCTTCAATCGCAATCTGCTGCTCAATGTGAACCGCCGATTGGGCAGCGACTTTGATCCTGCCGGCTGGCGTCATCGTGGCTTCTTCAATGAGGCGGAGTCGCGCATCGAGATGCATCTGCATGCCATCGGCAGCCAGACAGTGCAGTGGCCGGGCGGCCGTCGTGAGTTTTTGGGCGGTCAGGGCATACACACGGAAAACTCGTATAAATGGACTGAAGCGGCCTTCACTGCGCTGCTCGAATCGGCCGGTTTCCGTGTGACCCGGCACTGGCAGGACGAACGCGGCTGGTTCAGCCTTTTCTGGGCGCAGGCCTGAGGAGTGCCTGAGGTTTAGCGCGCCGTACTGCGAAAACCGGCAAAGATATCGTTGCGGTCGGCCGTGAAGTAGTTGCGGTAACGCCGGTGTCGCATGCGCGGCGCGGTGGCGTGGCTCGCGCCCTTGAGCACGGGCCGTCCGTCGAACCAGGGTTGGGAGTAGTCGCGGTAGGGGTGCGGTTGGAATCCCGGAAAGGGTGAGAAGGCACTGGCCGTCCATTCCCAGACCTGCCCCCAGCAGAAATCCGCTGACCCGTAGGCGGC
>Ga0129333_10002723_pt1 | contig 16478 bp, 9 predicted proteins | sample CPB6_08_DNA_FD_94474 | JGI IMG/M metagenome (GOLD analysis project Ga0129333, IMG submission 94474) | Freshwater to marine salinity gradient microbial communities from Chesapeake Bay, USA - CPBay_Sum_0.6_0.8_DNA | ecosystem: Environmental > Aquatic > Marine > Coastal | place: USA: Chesapeake Bay...
AGCCTTGAGTTCTGTTTCTTCTACCAGAAGAAAATCCTGGGACGTCTCCTGGTTCTAGAAAGTCGTTTGCGTCGCCTTCAACCATGTCGAAGTCAGAGAGATTACTAGCCGAGAAGATATCCTCTGGGAGCCGACTCCTGTCTCTTCTGTCAAGCCCCACGCCACTCTCTCTAAATTCTTCTTGAGTGTCAAATAGGTTGCTTAATTCGCTCTCGAGTCTGTTCACCGAGCCGTAGTACAGACCACTGAGATTGGAAGCTAATTCTTCAGGGGTTGTATTTTCACCAATCGAGTCAACTAGCTCTTGGATTTCATCTATTTGACCTTGAAGCGAGGAATCAATAAATGAATTTTCTATGTCTTCAATATCTTGAAGCGCATCAATTATTCTTTCGGCATCATACCTAATTGAATCAATTGCTTCTTCCCTGTCTCCGTCAGAGTCGTCGATATGTCGCTGCATGGCCGATTCAAAGTCAACAATGCTTCCAATTCTTCTTGAGTCTCTGAAATTGTTTTCTAGCTCTGCAATATTTACTTTCAGGTCCTCTACTTGTTCATCAAGTAACGAGGATGCATTTTCTCTAGCCTCAAGTCGAGACTGTATGTCGTCTATTGCGAAATCGACATCTTGCAGTAAATTAAAATCATCCTCAGATACATCTGCATACTTTTCTATGTCAAAGATATTCGAGTCAGCTGGCATCTTTTTCCCACCAAGCATGGAGCGAATCATTTCGTCTCTTAATTCAGCAAGTCCATTAACTGCTTCAATCGCTTCCTCATGCTGGTCGAGAGAAATGTCTTCGATAAATCCATTTCTATCTTCTCTGCCGATTTCGCCGCGAAGCGCTCTTGATGCGACCATGTTGTCGTACCTAAAATCATCGACTGCTGCACGGACTTCGTCGAGCGGTCTGACTTTTCCAGAGCTCAATCTTTCAGAGGTCACATTTCTTGTTCTTTGTGACGATGAGCCGGGAACACCTTTTGGCACACCTGGTTGAGTTGGGTTAAATGGAGCATCAGCGCCATCAACCAATCCTTCAATCTTGTGGAGGCTATAACTTCTGTATTGATTAGCATCGTCATCAAGACCTACTATGTAGATTCCGCCGCCTTTTTTAGCCATCATTCCAGTTGGGTAGATGGTTCTCGGCTTTCCACCGTAAGTGAATGAAACACTTTCACCATTCTTGCGTATTGAATTAAAGTCGTACTTATCGGCAGGAACAGCAGCCAAACGAGAAGCAATAAAACGAGAGTTAGAACCAGCCTCGTCTGTTCTTTTTAGAGCGTTTGATACAGTGCCAATTTCTTCAACTGGTGTTTCGTCGTATCTCGAGCGAACGCCTGATGACAGTCTGGCATTTTCTTTTGATAGCTCTATCTCGATGTCAGCAGCTTCATCTGCCCAATCTTCAGCGGTCCAATCAAGACGCGATTCATCTATCTGCGCCATCATTCGAGCGTATTCTTGCCTATCTGCTCGAGCTCTTGAAATCCTGAGTGCGTCTTGATATTCAGCATCACGACGTGCCGTCTCTTCGTTGAGCATTTGTTCGATTTTTTCAATATCTTTCTCTTGCTTGAATTTACGGCTCCACTCGGCGCGTCTATCCGCATAATCAGAAGCCCATCTAGCTGCGTCTTCTGGAGATTTGAAACCTTCAGAACTAACTCCAGCCCAGTCCCAATCAATTTCATCGTCTTCACCAACGCCATCCATGACGAGCAATTCAGCGAACCACTCACCGGATTCATCTTGTCTTACAGACCACTCGTGCGGTCTTGAGCCGCCACCTAGGAAAGCTCTTGCCTCAAACCAGTTTCTGTCACCATCACGGTAACCTCTGCGCATCACAAAATCAGTAAGCACCTCGTCGCCAAATGCACCCATTTCATCGGCAAGGGTTCTTGTTGTCCCCTCTGGATTTAACACATACTTGCTGCGTCTTCCCGAAGAAAGTGAAGCAGGCCCTCCGTCGTAAGTGGCATCTCTGTTTCCAGGGATAACTCCAGCTTCGGCAACTTTTCTGCCAAGCTTCTTACTCATTGACGGAGATAGGGCTATCGCGTAGTCGTGTGCTTTCTGAGCATCTTCAAATGCTTTTTTCAGTGCATCTGGGTCGGACTTAAGTTTCTTGAGCCATGATGCAAGATATTGCGCGTGGTCTTCTCTTGGTTCAGGAGTCAGGCCGTGAGCAGTCATAAAGAATGCTGATGCTATTTCCGCAATTAGCTCTTCTTGTGCATATTCAGGGCTTCCAAAGTCTCCCATGTGGTCTCTATTTAGACGACTCTTACCACCTGTCCAGTGCATCAACTCATGAGCAAAGACTGCATAATAAGCTTCCTTGCTCTTGAATGAAGAGAAAGGAGGAAGTGTTATTTCGTCTGTTGATGGTCTATAGAACGCCCTATCTCCACCGTGATTGACTACTGCACCGATTTCTGAAAGTGCTTGTTCAAGTTCTGCAACACGCTCTTCTTCTGAGAGTTGAGGCATCTTGAATTGTTCTTTATCAATTCCGTCAATCTGGTCAAGGTTGAAAACATATCCTGTTTTAAAGAATATTGAGCCTGGCTTTATTTCGTTGCCATCAGCATCTTTCTTTGCAGGAATGATTGTTGGGATGATTATCATCGTTCCCTTTTCACCCTTGCGAACAGTTCCGCCTTTTTCTTTCCACTGGTTGAATCCAGCCCAAAGCCCTGTCTCGTAATTCATTGCATCTTTCTGGAACATCAACATCAACGAGTTGATTCCAGAGTATGGGCGATTGTTGTTCATGGCGTTGCGTGGAAGAGAAGCATCTCTATGCCATGGGAATTCCCATTTTCCGCCTTCTGTTTCAACCTTCTCTATTTGTTGAATCAGCTGTTCCTGAACGCTTCTGTAAACCTCGTCCAACTTGCCTGAAGACAAACGCTGTCCAGGGTTCATTCCTTCTAGTGGGTTTGCATACTTCTTTCGTCCAGAACCAAGAGTGTCTCCACTTTGAGTCGCGAGCCAGTTCTTTGCTTCCTTGTCACGGTCGCGTAGCAATTGAATATGCTTTTGCTCTCTTCGTCTGACTTGTTCACGCGTCATGCCAAGTGCTTTCGCTGTATCGGCAAGTGACTCTCCACCCATGCGACGGTCGTAAATCGACTCGTTCATCGACAGTTCTTCTGCCTCTTCTGCAGCCATGCGAGCTTGGTCTTCTCTGTAAGATTCAATCTCATCGAAGTCTGGTCTGTTGAGTGTTCCACGTTCACGAGCCATGTGGCGCATTTCAGCCTGACGCACATCTTCGCGAGTCATGCCAAGAGCTGATGCAGTATCCATGAGCGACTCACCGCTCATGCGACGTTCAAATATTTCTCTATCAGAGATATTTAGTTCTTCTTGTGTCTTTCTCTTTCCAGAAGACAGATTTCTTGACTGCTTGCTGTCGTACTGCGCTTCTAGGTGGTTTTGCCACAATTCAGATGCAGCGTATGCAACATCTTCTGAGAACCTTGTTCCACCAGCACCAAATTCTTCAAGATATTCATCTCGCTTATCACTATCAACACTGTCCCAATGTTCAAGAATTTGTTCTGCTTCTAAATCGGTATGACCAATCTGATTTAATTCCCAGATTTGGTCTTTTCTTGCCTCTTCCTCTGGGTCGCCGTAGCTACCGGCCGTTACAAGCTCTCCACGGCGGCCAGCAAAACGTCCTGGCTTTCCGCGGCGTCCGGAGCTAAGTTTTTCTTGCTCGCCTCTAGCAAATTGTCTTTGTCTTATTTGACCAAGTTCCCTGCGCAGCTTAGACTTGTACTCTTCGCTATTTCCACGGTAATCCAAATGGCTCAAGATTACTTTTGCTCTTGCTTCGTCTTTGGCTGGCTGCATAGCTATTCGCTTTTCATCAGCCAAATCATCAATAATGTCATCATCGACTTTATTATCGTCAATCTGTATAAGGGTGAAGCCTTCGTTTTCTTTATCGTTTTGCTTCTTCCACATATCTTCGTCTGCAATCAAGAAACCAGTTCCGTTGTCAGTATCAAAAGATATTTCATCACCGTCATTTAAGTATTCTGGTGTATCAAGTAGGTTGCCGTTTTCATCGTGGGTAATTACGATGTCTATGCCGCCAGCGATAGGCGTAGGGGTATCTCTTCTAGAACTGTATTCACTATCTCTTAGTTCGATATCGAAATCAGAACCACCAATAATGACGCCTCGTCTCCCGTCATTTAGGGTTACTGTGTTGCCAACAAAATCTCTTCCGTCGGCGTTAGATATTGTGTCAAGGTCCACCATGTACTCGTCCATGAATGGGCCACTGTCGTCATAGCCGCCAGTTCCAACTTCGAAGTCAATGTCTCCGCCGTACCCCTCAAATTCTGGCGATGGCTTTGATTCTCTTGACATTGCTTCATCTAGAGCTTCTCTTCGTCCTGATGAAAGTCCTGAAAGATTTCTAGATTCTCTAGCATTTCTTGCTATCGTAGTAAAGACAGCATCTTGCAGACTGCGCTTTTGAGCCGAGTTTCCGTTGGGGAAAAACTCATCGACCAATTCAGCTGCTAAATCAAGCTGTTCTGGTCCTTCGCTAGGAAGTCTCCCCTTGTTCCCGTCGTCAATTATTCTTGCGCCCATAGCACGAGATACTCGTCCTGTGTCGTAATCACCCAAACCGACATATCTTGCAGCATTTTCTATGTCTTGGTTTGTTTCAACTATTCTCCTTGGTTCGTCATTGAAGCGACCAGAAGAAAGTCTTTCCTGATTTCCGGTTGATGGGAAGCCAAGAGGCTGCATGCCATACTTTTCTCGACGCGCTGTTGCTTCATCCCATGTACCACTAAAAGCTCCGCGTGGAAGCGCGCTCTCTTCAGCAAACCATGCTCTCTCGTTTTCTGGCAAATCATTCAGGAATGACGCAATATCATCATCCGTTACCTCTGCGTCATCGTAGAAAGCGTCTACCTGCTCTTCAAAGCTCAGGAAGTAGCTTGGCTCCCTGTCGTCTCGACCGCCCATGTCGTCGCCATACGCATCGTTTATTTCATCAGGAGTTGGCTCTCCATATACTTCGTCGTATATTAGTTTTTTGCCGTAGATATCCATTGCGCCTTGACGCTCAATATCACCGATATCATCTGCGGTGTATTTTTTATTTTTTCCAGAAGAAAGGCGTGATGAATCTTGCATGTACTCTTCATCACGAATCATGTTTTCGATTATCTTGTCGTAATCTTTTTCTGCCCATTTCTTCGCAGCGGAAGGACTGCTGAATGTTCTATCGATATCTTCGTCAAGTGCGTTTTGTCCACCATTTCTGTAGATATCCGAGAAGCGGGTTACTGAATATTTTCCATTGCCCTCACTGTTGATTCGGTACATGCCATCAATATCTGGCGCGTCCATCTCAAAACCGTCTTCTGTTTCTGTCCAGTTATTTGTTGGGGTTTTCCCATAAAACACGTAGTCGTCTATGACGTCTCTGGCACTCTTTGGCTTCTTTTTGCCAGAAGAAAAACCAGGATTTTTATCTTGACGATTCTTCAGTATTGAGGAAACTTCCCTCACAAACCTGTCAGCGCTTTGGTTGCTGTTAAAACGTCCAACCTTTTTCCCATCAATCTCCAGGTCTACCGACCCGTTTGAAGCGCTGCGCATATTCACAGAAAGACCGGAGCCATCGCCATCCAGTGATTCAGCAAACGACCTCGGCGAAGGAGGTGGTTTTCTTTTTCCTGAAGAGAGTTTGCCTTCACCAGATGTTGAAGCTTGACTCTCGTCCCAGGCATCCGAGATTGCTCCATAGACATCGCCATCTCTGGCATCTTCAAACTCCTTCATCTGGTCGTCGTCTAACGAGTTCCAGTTATCCATGGCATCTCTTGCTTCATTTTCATCGAAGCCAATATTTTCCATGAGTTTAGGGACTAGTCCGTAACCAGAATCTGGGTCGTTGTAATCAGTTTCTCTCAAAAAACCATCATTTACTGGGTCGCGTGTTCGGTCGCCACGTCCTGAAGAAAGGCTTTCTTTGTCCTTCTTTGGTGCAGGCTTCTTTTTCCCGCCAGAAGAAAGTTTGCCCTCTGAATTGAGTTTGCGAAGTTCTTGAAGGTCAGGTCCACCCTGTGAACCTTCACCCTTTTTCACCTTCTTTAATTTCTTTTTCTTGTCTCCTGCGTCTAAAAGACCAATGTCATTCAGGTACTCATTGAGGGTAGCAATGTCTTCTTTTCTCCAGTCCTGAACATCTGGATACTTTGATTTAACATCTGCTCTCAGCGCTGATTCAATTCCGTCCCAGTTGTCTGAGTCGTCTCTGCTGTGGGCATCAAGGTACGCACTAACCGACTTTGCGTAGCTTGAATACCAGTTGCTATATTCCTGTGAAGCTTTTTGCTTCTCGTTAAATTTTTCAGGACGCTTTCTTACAGAGTCGCCATCCCACATAACTCGTGCTTGGTTGACGCCAATTTCGCGACCGCGGAGATAGTCGGAACTAAAGTTTTTGTCTGCGTTGTAGCGAGGTACTTCTTCCCACCCAAGACCCTGGTCTTCCCATGCTTTGGCAATTGCTTCATGGTCAATGCGCTTCTGATTTTCTTCTGCATTTGGGAATTCTTTTTCCATCTCTGCAGAGCGGTCTGCGTGTCTACGCATATTTCTTTTACCGCTAGAAAGTTTTTCTTTCCCATCTGGCTTGGCAGCATCAGCAAGCTGACGCTTAGATGGTTTTGGATTGTTGATTGAGCCAGGACCATTTGGCGTTGGGTCTGGCTGCTCCCAGCCAGGAATACCGTCGAATAAATCTCCGTTTAGGTTGCTGTCGCGTCGAGTTCTAGGGTCCAGGTCTCCGCTAGGAACGCCAAGGCCTCGCCCACCCCGGAGTGTCCGGCCTAAAAAACTACCACCACCCCTGCTGCCACGGATGCTTCTGCCAAGTCTTCTTGCAGCACCTTTCGTCGCAATTTCAAGTGCATCTTTTGCTTCTTGGTCGAGCGGTGAAGCAATTACGACACCGTACTCATTTATGAATGTATCAATTCTGTGGTATTCAAGAACTGGGTCAATCATGGTCTTGAAATCAAAAGCATCAGCTAGGTCAACCGGGATTACGTATGATGAATCTTGAGCCAAGAATGGGTCAAGACCCTTCTCCATCAGTTCCTGCTCTTCGACTCCCCACTCTTCAAGAGTCTTGTATGTGCGACGCTTCTTGCGACGCTTCTTCACGGTGTTGCGCAAAGCTCCAAGAATAAATTCTCCTGGGTACTTAGCTTCAATGTCTTCAACCATCTTGATTTCTTCTTCATCAAGCATGTCGTCGTACTCTTTTTTACCGTAGCCAACAACAACACCTTCTGGGATAATCGCAAATCTGCATTTGCCTTCATCTTGAACTTGCATGTCAAGAATCTTGCACTTGCCTTCGCCCTGATAAAGAACGCAGTTTGCACACTTGACTCCAATATCCTTGACCTTGTTTTCATCAGGTGGGTAATACCCGGCCCAAATGCCGTCACCGTCTTCGTCAAACTTGCCGTACTTCCCAGCAATACGAACAAGTGATTCAGCCAATTCTCTCTCTTCTGCAACGAGTTCTGGCTTCTTGTCCTTATCTTTTTCCATCCCGTCGTACTCGACCTGTGGCAATGGAATCATAACCATTCCACCGTTGCCAGGCTTTACGGCGACCGGCATTGGCATTGCTGGATTTGTCGTTGCTGGCTTTTGCACTGGCGTTGGCTTGGCGGTTACGCCTGGAACTGGTGATGGACCTGACTGCATCTGTGGCTTTGGTTGCTCAGCATGAATTAGTTCTGGCTTGCCAAACATGTACTCGCTGCCAGTGAAATGATAACCAATTCTGAACTTGCCTTTTCCTGGCTTGACAAATACAACTGAGTTTTCAGTTGCTTCAACAACCATTACTGGTCCACCTGCACGGCGTGATAGTTCGGCAACCACGCTAGCAAGCTGTGGTCCGCTTATTCTTTGCGACATGCCTTCATCAAAAATGCCATCGCGTCTTGGTTCTGGTGCTGAAGGAGCGCCGATAACGATAGGCATCATTCCATGCATCTTCTCTTCATCGCTCTTGACAGAAATGGTTCCAGTCAATTGATTTGCGCCGTGAAGCACTGGGGATACTTCGTAGAGTTCTACTTCGTAGAGAACATTGGCCTGAAGATTTTCGTCATATTGCGCTCTGAGTGTCTTGTAGCCAATTGACCACTCTTGCTCTTCGCCGAAGAAAGCCACATTTGCAAAAGCTTCCTTACCTTTTTCTGATTGTAGGTTGAATTGAACTTTTGCATAAAGACCGCCGATTCCAGCCATCTTCATCTTCATCGGTAGCCGTGGGTCAGATGCAGGAACCTCATATATTTCAAGGACTTTACCGATTGGGTCATTCCAGTTATGGCCCCAAACAACTCTTGGCTTACGGCGCTGAAGACTCTTCGCAAATGCGCCAGTTGCACAAATATCACCAACTGAGTCTTTATTTCCAATTCCGGAAACAAAACACTCAACAATTCCCTCTAGTTCATCCAGCTTGATGAGTCCATTTGAGGCTTTGTACTGGATATTTCCGAAGTTAGAATTTGGCATAGCGCTCCTTGGTTCTAAACGATATTAGAGGAAAACGAGCATGCTCATGGCAAGTATTGGTACAAAATCAAATAGTTTCAGTAAACGAATTGGAAATCTGTTGTTTTACTGAAACTCGTTAAATGAACTGACCGAACTTCCATGCTCTGCGTGATTCGTCTTCTGCAATTTCAAATCTTTGCTTAGCCATAAGGTTCGCGTACATGCCCACAAGGGCTCCACGGAAAGATGCTGCCCTTTCTTCTTCACCCATGACAGACAATGAATTAAACATCATTGAAGACACCTGATTAAAGTTGTCAAGATTCATGCTCTTTATGCGTGACATTTGCGAATCAATCTGAGCGTTAAGGTCTGACTGATTTATGCTCTTTGTGGACTTCTGCCCATATCCATCATTGTACATATTGAACGAATCTTGAATAATCGCAGAAATTACTGGCCTGATGTCCTCGTCCATTTGCTTGTCCCACACTTCTGGAGACAGGATTGAGTCGATTTCTAACGTACCTGCAAATAGCGACTTCTTGGCTTTTGAGCCGTTTGCCTTTTCCAAGACAACTCTCTGCTGCCTCTCGATGACTCTTTCAATACTGCGATTTAGAATCTCTTTCCACCTTGTCAGTGATTCTGCGCTTTTAATCTGAAGTTCAGCCTCTAGAGACTTGTACATCATTTCTCCAGTTGGAACTGAAGCTGCACCAGCTGGAATTGGCTCCGCCGTTGTGGCAACAGCCGCCAATGCTTCTGGTGGAATCGTACTTTGAGCGAGCTGGTCAGGACCTGCTGGTGCCGCTGGTGCTTCGACCTGGGCAAGAGCGCCTTGCATCGTATTTGGGTCAAGCGGTGGTTGACCTTCCATGCCTGGCATTGGGGCTTCTGGCATTGGCGCGCCAGGCATTGGTGCTCCAGGAGCCCCAGGTGCCCCACCCATTTCCACTGAAGGAGCGGTTTCCATCTTCTTTTTTGTATTCGCAATTGGAATCAGGTTTGGATTCATCAGTAGCGAGTCTGCGAGGTCTGCTTCAACTTCTTTTCTTCCAGAACCAATTCTGTACTCATTATTGCTAATAAGGCCAGTTTGAAATTCTTGCATCAGATATCTCTCGCGCTCTTGCTTGTAGAGCTGAAGAATTGGAACTTCACTTGTATCAAAGTCGATGTAATACTCATCGTCCAATTCATCCAGGGACCGCGCTAGTGGCTCCAAGTGTGGAAGCATTGTTTCCATCCAGAAAACACGTATTTCTTCACTTGCATTGGAGAATGTTCTGCCCGCAGCATTTCCGATTACTGACTCTGGGACACCAAATGACGCAAGAATTTCTTCCTTTGTAATTTGTCGCATTTGAGAGTATGCAACGTCTCTTGGTGAGGCAGATGTATCAACGTAATCAACACCGTCATCGGCAGAAATAACCGTTGTGTGCCCAGCTCTTCCGATGTTTCCACGGAATCTACTCTTTAGTTCGTCTTTGTCGTCATCATCAATTTCACCACGAAGAACCAAAAGACCACCAGGTCGCCCGTCATTCAATAGGTAATTTCTGTTGTAGAGCTTTGCAAGATTTTCTATTTCAATGGCAACACCAGCAGACTCAAGTGGCGTTAGTGACAAATATGGGTCTAGCGGATGTGGCCTTCTAATCCAGCAAACATCCTCAGGTTTCATTATCACTTTTTGTCCGTATGGCATTTGCACTTCATAACCGGAAACAAACTTCTTCGCATCTGGTATTGGCGCTGTTGATTGAGGTGGCAAAAGATTAAGACCGATTATTCTTCCATCTCTGCCGCGGACTTTTTCAATAAACACACCACGTGTGCCAAGCAAAAGCTGAGCAGACATTCTGTATCTAAAAATAAAAGAGTTTTCACCAACGTTTGATTTGGTGTTTAAGACTTCGAGCAAAGAGTTATTTTTTGCTCTATTACCAACAAGAATTTCTCCGTCTGGAGAGTTATCTTTTCGCAGGATGATTGGAAGGCGTGCTTGGTTTCCAGCAATCGCGTCGATGCATCTTGCTACCCATGTAACTTTTTGCATACCTTCGCGGTATGCGCGCTCAACGTCCCATGAGTCCCTGTATGGTCTTCCTGCGTAACTTGGGTTTTGCGCTATGGGCGCACCAGGTCCAAGCTCCTTGGATTGCGCGTTTGCGAGCGATTTATTGCTCGATTGATTCCATGCCATATTTACTCAAGACCTAATAGGAAGCCGAAAAAACCACACGTTATGCCTGCCACTATCAGTCCGGCAGGTATAAAAATCATTGCCGCACCAATACTGGTAAACAGTATAAATGAAATCATGAGCAAGTTGGCGAAGGTAGCCCGTTTAAATAAAGATTTGACTCGCGATGGTATGGCTTTAATCCTTAACAGTAATTTTGACATATCACCTACAGTAGCGCATTCCGTGCTTAACTGTATCAAGAGGCAAATTAAATATGACAACAAATTGGAATCAGGTTCTGGAGTATCTTCAACCGAAGATGCCACCTTTCTGTCCTGAAGAGCCGTCAATAAATCAGAAAGTTTTTTTGCGAACAAACTCTATTGAGGCACTATTCGGTGGAGCAGCAGGTGGTGGTAAGTCTTCCGCGCTACTCATGTCTGCCTTGCAGTACGTAGATGTCCCTAACTATTCAGCTATTCTGTTTCGTCGAACATTTGCCGACTTATCGCTTCCTGGAGCGTTGATGGACCGCTTTAAGTCATGGGCGGCCCTTTATGAGGATATTCACTGGAACAACAACAGTTTCCAAGCAACATTCCCATCTGGGGCAAGAATCTCATTTGGTTATCTAAACAACACTGGTGACTATCTTCGATATAAGGGTTCGGAGTTCCAGTTCATCGGCATGGATGAGGTTACGGAAATACGAGAATCTGACTATAGATATATGTTTTCCCGTCTACGTCGTCCAGCATCAGGGCCCCTTGCATCGGTCCCCTTGCGAATGCGTTCTGCCTCAAACCCTGCTCCCAATTGGGTTAGGCAGCGCTTTATCGTTGAAGGCAAGACCGAGGGCAGAATCTTCGTTCCATCAAAACTGACGGATAACCCTGGAATTGATGCTGTTTCATACCGCCAAGCCCTTCAGGCACTTGACCCAATCGAGAGACGCAGGCTTGAAGAGGGTGACTGGTGGAGCACTACTTTGGGTACCCTTTTTGATAGAACGGCTATGGTCATTATCGATGACAACGAAATACCTCAAATAACCTCGTCGGCTAGGGCGGTGAGGTTTTGGGACCTTGCAGCAACCGAGCCAAACCACTCCAACCCCAACCCGGACTGGACGGTTGGAACGCTCATGCTTTTTGACCAAGGAATCGCATATGTCTTGGATGTCAAAAAAGCCCGCGTAAGAGGGGAAAAGGTCGAAGAACTAATTGCCAGAACGGCCTACGAAGACGGGAAAGGCGTTCCAATTAGAATGGAGCAAGAACCAGGCTCCTCTGGCAAAGCCCTTATGGACCAATATGCCAGATATGTGGTCCCAGGTTATGATTTTGCTGCAATTCGGTCAACTGGTGACAAAGTGACGAGGGCCAGACCGTTCGCCGCCGCTGCTGCAAACGGCAACGTCCGAGTTGTCCGTGGAACCTGGCTGTCGGACTGGCTGGATGAATTTTCATCATTTCCTGAGGCTTGCGACCACGACGACCAGGTTGACTCTGCGGTTGGAGCTTTTACTCATTTAACTGGTCTGGGGTTGCCTCAGCGAGGGCGAGTCGCTATAGTCGTGTGAGATAACTATCCAAACCTAATAAGGAACTTACTAGCATGACACCAGAAAGAATACTTGAAGTTCGTCAATACCTCCTTGCCCTTGGTCAGGAGCTTGATGAGTACATCAATTCAAATCCAGAAACACAGGATGCTTGCGACATTCTGTACGAACTCAATATGGCTAAACGAGATATTTCAACCGTTTACGATTCATTTTCAACATCTGTTGGCCAATTGATTGCTGACGGAAAGAACATCCAACTAAACAACGGCGGTGTGATTGAGAAGAAAAGCTCGTACGAACGCCGTGCATGGCAACACAAGGACCTTGCAAGTGTTGTTGCCCAAAAGCTAGTGAGAATGTCTGTTGACATTGATACTGGGGAAATAATCAAATCTCCCGAAGAGATTGCAATGCAGGTTCTTGACTATGTTCAACCTTCTTACTGGAGAGTCAAAGAGCTATCTAGTCTCGGAATCAACGTAGACAATTATTGTGAAACAGGTGTATTAAAGACAAGCATCATCGTCAGAAAGGGCGACGCCAATGACAAGTAACAACATCTATCAAACCCTATCCGAGCCGTTTCCGGCAGAGATGGAAAAGCGACTAAATAAGGGTGGAGCAAACCTCATCTACATCCCAGTGAGCGAAGTCATCAACCGAATGAACAAGGTTCTTGGCGTTGAGAACTGGTCATTTACGGTTCACAGCTGGCAGCAACTTGGGACATCAATCGTTGCACATATACAACTCCAGGCAAAGATTAACGGCGAAACCGTTCATCGCGACGGTGTTGGTGGTCAGAAAATTAAATTGAACAAACAGGGCGAACCAGTTGACATCGGAGACGAAGTTAAGGGTGCTGTTTCAGATGCTTTGAAAAAAGCTGTTCAGACTCTTGGTGTCGGGCTTTACCTTGCACGAAGTGAAGATGCAATCGAAATTGAGCAAGTCATGGATAGCGAACTAGAAGCAGAGGCACGAGTGACACCTGAAGTTTCAACGAAGTGGGACAGCTTTATGGGTATTGCAAAAAGTCTTTCTCCTGAAAACAAAGAGAAGCTTAATGAGTACTGGAGCACCTATAGCAATGGTCAACCAAAACCAAAGCGAGAGACAGTTAATGAGGTTGCTCTTGATAAGTTGATTGCAGAGGCAACTCGACTTTCATTTGGTGGAGACTATGTGGTCGTAGATGACAAGTGAGCTAAAGGCTCCTGACTACTTGTCACCATCTTCAATTGGGACATTTAAACAGTGCCCACAGAAGTTCAAGTTCAACAAAATCGATTTAATACCAGACCCATCAAATCATTGGGCTGTATTAGGTAATTTTGTTCATGACATTCTTGAGGAGATGTACAAACTTCCAGCAGAATTGAGAACACTTCAGAACTGTCGTCCGCTAGCCAAACAGATATGGGATGAAAAGTGGGAAGAAGAAGCAACTAAAGTTGTTGATGGATTCAAAGTCACCTACAAGATAACTTCGCTAAGTGATGCTGAAGCACTGAATAAGTTTAGATGGGCTGCTTGGTTCTGCGTGGAGAACCTGTGGAACCTTGAAGACCCACAAAAGCTTGAACCAACTGGTCTTGAGTATGAACTTAATGGCGAAATAGCTGGTGTGAGGTTGCGCGGTTTTATAGATAGGTACAGTCAGACAGAGGGAAAGATGTCCCTAACTGTAAGCGACTACAAAACTGGAAAGACACCAAAGTACGACTTAGATGAAAAGTTTTCTCAGCTTTTAATCTACGCGAAACTACTAATCAATCTTGGTGTTGGTGATGTTGATAAAGTTGAACTTTTATACCTTAAAGACGGAGTGAAGTTAACGCGAGAAGTCACTCATTCCGAGATAGTAAAACTTGAAGAAATGATTCGAGAAACAAAAGCACAAATAGACGAAAAATGCAAGACTGGCGAGTTTGAGGCAAAGACATCATTTCTATGTAATTTTTGTAGCTACAAACGCATATGCCCGGCGTGGAGATAATCATGATGCTCAATGATGATGCATTTGCAAGAATGGTTGCAGAGGAAGTAAAAAACAAGCTTTCTCCGCTTCACAAAAAACAATTGATGGAGAAGGAAAACTGGAGCAGGTGGCGAGATGCGCTTTTGTTTCTTTCCGAGAATCTTAAAGAACAGATTGACGAGATTGAGTACGACGCTCAAGCTGATGAGGCCAGATACACGGCGCTCGGCAGAGATGGCAGACGACTTGCTATTGAAGCAAAAGCCGCGTATGACTCAAAGTTAAAGAAGGTCAGCAGGTTCAAGTTCCACGTTGATAAGCGACTTGATGAAGTTGCTGCAATGATTGAAACTGGCGATGAAATATCTTCAGATGGATGGGAACAGGTTGATTTCTACAAGAGAGCGATTGCTACTCATCGTGCAATGTTGAGAGACTACGACCTAGAAGAAACGTCAATCGACAGGGCTCTTTGGGCGACTCTTGAAAGCAAATGGGAGTTTGACCAGATTGACGTTGAGAATCTCTAACCAAAGTGAAACCTAGAAAGCCACTCAAGAAAGGCAAACCGCCAAAAAGGGGCGCTCCCCCAAAGAGGACTGGTTCAATAAAGAAAAGAAGCAAAAAGCAATCTGAGCTTTATGAACTACGGCGTCCATTTGTAGAAAAGATTCTTAGCGAACGACCGTTCTGTCAGGCTTGCAAAGTTTTTGCACAGCATGATGAAAAAGTAACTTTTATCCAAAAAAACAGTACGGACGTTCACGAAATAGTTCGTCGCTCGCAGGGTGGTTCGATACTTGATGAGGACAATGTTCTTGCAGTTTGCAGGCCATGTCACACCAGGATTGGCAATTACCCCCAACTTGCTTTTGATTTAGGTTTAGCAAAACATAACTGGGAGCGTTAATTTTTGACATAAAAAAAGCACCCCATCCAAAATGAATGGGGTGCTTTATTTACTAGAAAGTCTAATTAGCCTTCAACTACAGTGAAAGCAACTGTCATGTTTGAACCAGCAGTGCTGGAACCGACAGCCGATACGTCGAGGCTAACGAGTGCACCTTTTGTGAAGTAAAGGTTTGATGCTTGAGCCGAAAGTGTTCCTTCGTCCGATGTTCCAGCAGCAGCAATCGAGAACGCTGCTGCGACGTTAGAACCAATTTTCAAGTCTGCTGTAAGAGCTGAACCAACTGGTGCTGTGGTTACGGCTACGTAAGCGCCGGTGACAGAACCAGCAAATGGCATAGCCATTGTAACGATGCTGGATGTTGAGAGTCCACCAGCAATGTTCATTGTGATGGTTGTTGGGGCGAGTGCTGCTGTTGACATTTTTTCTCCTATATAGAAACGGGGTACGCAAAAAGTATACATTGTAAAACTTAATTTTTGAATGAATATAAAAAAATTTATTCAAAGTTAACTCTTAAAAAACTTTTTTATAATTAACACTTTCAGTATTTATTGCAGGTGTATTGTTGTAATCCTTAGGACCGTTATAGGTGCGAAAGTCGGGTGGGGAGACTCACTCGGCTTTTGCATGTTCAGTATCTTTTACTAGATTTTTAATTATAAATGCTTTACTATTTAGCTTTAATAAATAGTGTTAATCTTTTTCCATCTAGCCAATATCTACTCCGAGTGGAAGAAGGGCAGGTGGTCAAAAGGTCTAGTAGCGAAAGCTATGGCAAATCGAAGACTCGACTGCACGCCACCTGCGTCACTCGACAAACCCGCTGAACCGGCTAGGTGTTCGGCGGGTTTTTGCTTTTATGCATTAGTATCTGTCCGTGAATATCAATCTACTTGGGCTTGACCTTTCCTTAACGTCAACTGGGTATTCTCACAATGGAAATACTGGCGTCGTATCAACAACCGAAAAAGGCGTCAAAAGACTAAAAACAATTTCTGAAACAATTAAAAAAATAGTTTTAGAAAATGATATTGATGTTGTTATTGTTGAGGGCTATTCCTTCGCATCTCGCAGCGGGCAAGCATTTTCTATTGGAGAATTGGGCGGCGTCGTGCGACTTTGCCTGTTTGAATTGGGTGTTCCATTTGTAGAAATACCCCCAACATGCAGAGCAAAATTTGCTACAGGAAAAGGTAACGCATCAAAAAACGAAGTTATTTCTGCCGTTTC
>Ga0129333_10002724_pt1 | contig 16468 bp, 13 predicted proteins | sample CPB6_08_DNA_FD_94474 | JGI IMG/M metagenome (GOLD analysis project Ga0129333, IMG submission 94474) | Freshwater to marine salinity gradient microbial communities from Chesapeake Bay, USA - CPBay_Sum_0.6_0.8_DNA | ecosystem: Environmental > Aquatic > Marine > Coastal | place: USA: Chesapeake...
CGTGCCACGCGGACCGGATCGCCGACTCCATTGCCGGGCTCTGGAGCGAAGACCGGCACCTCGGCGCGCTCGCCGACGATGCGCAGTTGATCGACGGCGTTCGGCCGCTGGAGATCCGCCGCGACGAGGAGCGGCGTATGCGACTGACCGCGAAGGTAGCCAGCCAGCTTGCCGGCCAATGTCGTCTTGCCCGCGCCTTGCAGACCCGCGAGCAGGATGACCGTCGGCGGGTGTTTGGCAAAGCGAAGCCGACGGGTCTCGCCACCCAGGATGAGCACCAACTGCTCGTGAACGATCTTGACGACCTGCTGCGCGGGATTGAGCGCGCCGGAGACCTCCGCGGACAGCGCCCGCTCCTTGACCTGCGCGCAAAACTCGCGTACGACCGGCAAGGCCACGTCAGCATCGAGGAGGGCGATCCGGATCTCGCGGACCGTCTCGTCGATATCCGCCTCGGACAGCCGGCCCTTGCCGCGCAGGTTGCGGAAGGTGGCCGACAGGCGGTCGGACAGCGAAGCGAACACGGTGAGGTCTCCCGCAGGGTAGAGCGTTCCGGACCCGGCCCAGCCTAGGCGGTGTGGGCCTCGCCCGATCCCTCGCCTTGCTGCAGGCGATCGAGCACGGCCCCCACCACGCTCGCTCGCTGCTGGGCATCGAGGCGCGAGCCATCCTCACGCTGAAGGTAGAAGACGTCGATCACCTCGGAGCCCAACGTCTCCACCCGCGCGGCCGTGATCGAGGCGCCCGCGCGTGTGATCGCCTCTCCGATTCGATGCAGCAAGGCAGGTTCGTCATGCGCCCGCACCTCGAGGACGTCAGCGTGACTGGAGGCACCCGGGTCGAAGTCGACTCGCGGTGCTGTGGCGGACCATCCCCTGCGTCGATGGGCGAGCCGAGCGGTGAGGTCGAACTCGCCCGACAGGGCGCGGAGCAGGTCCGATGCCACGAGATCCAGACTGGGAAAGTCCCCGTAGAACGGCACGACGGTCCACGCGGTGACCGCGCGGTCACCGACCGTCTGGGTGTCGGCGCCCTTGACCTCGAGGCGGTGGACGGCGAGGGTGCCGGCGATCGCTCCCAGGAGTCCGGGACGGTCCGGGGCCGCGACAATGACCCGAGAGGCTGCCTCGCCCGGCTCGAGAAGGACTTCGACACCTTCGGCCGCGAGAAGATGCGGATACTGCTGGGCGATATTCGGCGCCGACGGAGGAGCGACGCCCGCGAGATGCGCACGCGACCGCGCCACCAATTCGTCGATGAGCGACTCCTTCCAATCGCTCCATGCGCCTGGACCGGTCGCCGCCGCATCGGCGAACGTCAGTGCTCGGAGCAGATCGAGGCACTCGCCCGTGCGCACCGCCTGCGCCACACGCGCAGCCGTCACCGGGTCGTCGAGATCGCGGCGCGTCGCAGTCTCCGGTAGAAGGAGATGATGCCGGACCAGCATCACAAGCGTGGCCCGATCGTCCGGGCTGAATCCCATGGACTGCGCAACGGAGTCGGTGATCTCGGCGCCCACCTCACTGTGGTCCCCCGGCCGGCCCTTGCCGATGTCGTGGAGCAGCGCGGCGACAAGCAGGAGGTCCGGACGCGATACCTCCCGCACGTGGACCGCTGACTGTGCGGCCGTCTCGACGAGGTGGCGGTCCACGCGGTACACGTGCACGGGATTGCCCTGCGGTGCTGAGCGCACGAACCCCCACGGGGGAATCAGGCGCTCGATCAGCCCATGGCGATCCAGTGCCTCCCACACGGGAATGAGCCCCTGGCCGGCCCCCAGCAGCGACACGAGTGCACCGCGAGCCTCGGCCGGCCAGGGCACGGGCATCGGGGCGCAGTCGCGTGCGAGACGGGAAAGGGCGCCGGGCGAGACCGGGAGATCCGCCTGCGCAGCCGCCGCAGCGAGTCTCAGCAGGAGAACCGGGTCGCGTTCGGGGCGGGCCTCGAGGGCTAGGCCCACCTCGCCGTCGTGGACGACCACGCCATCGCCGAGCGGCACGCGCTCAGGTCCGGCGCGACGCAGACGCATGCGAACGGGTCCGCGAGCCTTCGCCCGCAGCACACGGCCCACGCGATGCCACGTGACGTCCGAGGCATAGGCGACCGATCGTGCAGCGTCCGCGAGATCGCGCAGCAGCGCCTCGCGGTCCGGCAGTCCCAGTCGCATGGCCACATCCGATTGGTCCTGCGTACGCAGGACATCGCTGGCTCGTCGACCATCGCTGATGGCGCAGTCGTGCAGGGCGTCGCGGATGTCGAGGAGAGCCTCGCGCGCCTCCACGAGCCCTTCACGGGGCACGTCGGTGAGCCATGAGGCGGCGATGGCATCAAGGATTCCCGCGTCGCGCGTGCCGCCATACGCCTCCTTCAGGTCGGGCTCCAGCAGATGGGCCGCGTCACCCATGCGCTTACGTCGTAGCTCGACCATCTCGCGCAACTCGCCCAGCCGGGTGCGAGCCAGGGCGCGCCAGTCGGCCAGGATGGTGGAGCGAAGGCGTTCGCCGAGCAGACGATCCCCTGCGATGAGACGCGCATCCAGCAGTCCGAGCATCACCTTGATATCGCTGGCAGCCATGCGGCGGGTATCGGCAAGGGATCTCACGCTGTGGTCCACCCGCACGCCCGAGTCCCACACCGGATACCAGAGCGCATCGACAACGGCGCTCGTTCCGTTCTCCGTAGGATCCACTCGCTCAGGCAGGAGCAGGATCAGATCGACATCGCTTCCGACTGTCAACTCGCCCCGGCCGTACCCGCCGACCGAGACCAGCGCCGCACCGAGGTCGCCCGCGCCGCTGCTGGCGAAGACGGCCCCGAGCCAGTCGTCGGTGAGAGAGGCCAGGGCCCGCCTGCGGGCACGCCGCGAACTGACCGGACGCGCGAGAAGCTCGCGCCGCGCCTCGCGGTAGGCCGACGGATCGGGGGGCAGCGCCCCGGTGACACATGCAGACGGATGGGTGGACGGGGATTGCACCCCGTCCACCCATCCCATGCCCTGCTCCGTCATGACAGCGCGTCCGGCACTACAGCGCGTCCGGGCCGCTCTCCCCTGTGCGAACACGCACCACGGATTCCACCGGCACGACCCACACCTTGCCGTCGCCGATCTTGCCCGTCTGAGCCGCAGACACGATGGCATCCGCTACACGCGAGGCGTCCGCGTCGTCGACCACGACCTCGACCCTGACCTTGGGCACGAGATCCACGGTGTACTCCGCGCCCCGGTATACCTCGGTGTGACCGCGCTGCCTGCCGAAGCCACTGGCCTCGCTCACGGTCATGCCATGGATTCCCTGGGTCTCGAGGGCTGCCTTCACGTCCTCAAGCTTGAACGGCTTGATGATGGCGGTGACGAGTTTCATCTACTGCTCCCCTCCGTGCGAGCGGTGCCCGATGCCCGCGAAGACACCGCCACCTCCTGAATCACCCAATTCGTAGGCGGACTCCGCATGCTCCTCGAGATCGACCCCGCTGACCTCGACATCCTCGCTCACGCGGAAGCCGATCGTCACCTTGATCAGGTAGCCGATGATGAACGTGAGGATCAGCGAGTAGAACAGCACGGCGAATGCGCCGATGGCCTGCTTGCCCAACTGGTCGAACCCGCCCCCGTAGAGCAGGCCATTGACACCGGCGGGCGCTGCCTCGGTAGCGAGGATGCCGATGAGCAGGGTGCCGACCAGCCCGCCGACGAGGTGGACGCCGACAACGTCGAGCGAGTCGTCGTACTTGAGCTTGTACTTCAGTCCCACGGCGAGGGCGCACAGGACGCCGGCGATGAGACCGATGATGGTGGCCCCGAGGGGGCTCACCGCGCTACAGGCCGGCGTGATAGCCACCAGCCCCGCAACGATGCCGGATGCGGCACCGAGAGACGTGGCATGCCCGTCGCGAATCTTCTCCGTCACGAGCCAGCCGATGCCGGCTGCGCAGGTGGCGACGAAGGTGTTGAGGAAGACCACGGCGGCCGTATTGTCGGCTGCGACCTCGGAGCCGGCGTTGAATCCGAACCAACCGAACCACAGCAGAGCCGCTCCGATCATCACGAGGGTGAGGTTGTGCGGCTTCATGGGCGTGCGCGGCCAGCCCAGGCGCGCTCCGATCACGATGGCAAGGGCTAGGGCGGCGATGCCCGCATTGATGTGCACAGCCGTGCCACCCGCGAAATCGATCACCCCGAGTTTGGCGATCCATCCGCCGTTCTCGGGATCGAGATTGAAGACCCAGTGGGCAACCGGGAAGTAGACCAGGGTGGCCCAAATCGCAGCAAAGATGAGCCACGCGTTGAACTTCGTCCGGTCGGCAATCGCACCCGCGATAAGCCCGACGGTGAGGCAGGCAAACATCGCCTGGAAGGCAACGAAGATCATCGCCGGAAGACTCGCCTCGGGATCGTCGGCCATGAGGCTTTCCAGGCCGAAGTACTCCGTGACATTGCCGAGCAGACCGGCCTGCCCGTAGGACGCACCGAAAGCCATCGAATAGCCGTAGATCATCCACAGGATGCCCACGACGAAGGTGGCGCCGAGGATCATCATCATCATGTTGAGCACCGACTTGACCCGGACCATGCCTCCGTAGAAGAAGGCAAGTCCGGGGATCATGAGCAACACCAGCGCGGATGCCATGAGCATCCAGGCGGTATCACCTGTGTTGAGCGCGGATTCCATGCGCGTCACTCTCCTTCTTGGTCCCCAGGTCGTCCTGACCAGATGGAGCCAAGAGCACCCGCGTTACCCCAAGCGTCTCGCCGCGTTACGGCTCGGTGACATCCGCCGCGACCATGTTTCGATCGTGTGACATGGCGAGGGAAAGAAGGGGCTAGTCGTCGAGGAGGGCATCGACGAACTCCTCCGGATCGAAGGGGGCGAGATCATCCGGGCCTTCCCCGAGGCCCACGAGCTTGACGGGCACGCCGAGTTCGCGCTGGACAGCGACCACGATGCCACCTTTGGCGGTTCCGTCGAGCTTCGTGAGCACGATGCCCGTCACGTCGACCACCTCTGAGAACACCTTGGCCTGGGTGAGTCCGTTCTGGCCGGTCGTGGCGTCGAGCACGAGGAGAACCTCGTCCACCGGGCCCTGCTTCTCAATGACCCGCTTGACCTTGCCGAGTTCGTCCATGAGGCCGACCTTGGTGTGAAGGCGGCCCGCCGTGTCGATCACGACAGTGTCGACGGCGGCCTCCGTGCCGATGCGCACCGCATCAAAGGCCACGGCAGCGGGATCACCACCCTCCGGTCCGCGTACGACCGCCGCCCCAACTCTGTCCCCCCACGTCTGCAATTGCTCCGCTGCCGCAGCACGGAAGGTATCCGCGGCCCCGAGGACGACAGTGCGATCCTCGGCGACAAGAAGCCTGCCGAGTTTGCCGGTGGTCGTGGTCTTGCCGGTCCCGTTGACACCCACGACGAGAAGCACCGCCGGGCCACCGGATTCCCGCTTGGTGCGCAGGCCGCGATCCATAGCTGGATCGACGAGGGCGACGAGCTCTTCGCGAAGCAGGGCCCGCACAGCCTCCGGCGAGGAGGGAGCCTCGGCGAGCACGCGCGCGCGAAGTCTCTCGATGAGTTCGACCGACGCGCTGACACCAAGATCCGCCGTGAGGAGCGTCTCCTCGATCTCATCCCACGTGGCTGCATCCACGGTGTCGCGCGACATGAGCGACAGCAACCCTCGGCCGAAGGCCGACTGCGATCGGGCGAGGCGTCGACGCAGCCGCGTGAGCCGTCCGGCGGCCGGCTCAGGCTGCTCAAGGCGGAACTCCTGGAGATCCACCTCCTCCAGAACGATCTCGTCGAGGGGAGCCTCGGGCACGGTGTCGACGGACACCGTGTCGACCGACACCGCCTCGGCGATTGACCTGCGCGGGGTGTCCCGCGGCACGGTGTCGTCGTCACCCACCCCGGGGGCGTAGTCGATCCCAGGGCGCGGGGCCGCAGGAGGGACCGGACGTCGCCGCACGAGTGCGACGAGCACGCCGACGAGGACGAGAAGGGCGAAGGCGATGCCGATGATCAAGCCGAGGGAATCCACGCGGGCATCCTCTCAGGCGGAGACGGGATCGCGATCACGTAGTCGCTGCCCCACGATCTGGGTTACGCCATCTCCGCGCATCGAAGCGCCGTACAACGCGTCGGCGATCTCCATCGTCCGCTTCTGGTGCGTGACGACAATCAACTGCGATGCGGTGCGCAGTTCATCGATGGCATCGATCAGTCGGCCGAGGTTGACATCGTCGAGTGCTGCCTCGACCTCGTCGAGCACGTAGAACGGACTGGGGCGTGCTTTGAACAGGGCGATAAGGAACGCGACCGCCGTGAGGGAGCGCTCCCCACCGGAAAGCAGGGACAGACGCTTGACCTTCTTGCCGGGCGGGCGGGCCTCGACATCCACTCCGGTCATGAGCATGTCCGAGGGATCCGTGAGCACGAGGCGCCCGTCGCCGCCCGGGAAGAGGCGTGCGAACACGCGCTCGAACTCGCGTGCGGTGTCGTGGTAGGCCTCGGTGAAGACCGCCTCGACCCGCTCGTCCACCTCCTTGACGATCGCGAGGAGGTCCGTACGCGACCGCTTGAGATCGTCGACCTGCTCGGCGAGGAAGCGGAGCCGCTCCTCAAGGGCGGTGAACTCCTCGAGAGCAAGCGGATTGACCTTGCCCAGCAAGGCGAGGCCACGCTCGGCCGACTTCAGTCTGCGTTCCTGCTGCGCGCGGTCGTACGGGTAGGGCTCGGGGGCCGGTGCCTCGGGGTCGACCTCGTCCCCGGGGGCCGCCGGCGTCGGCGGCACCATCTGATCAGGGCCGTATTCGACGATGAGCGCATCCGGCTCGATGCCGAACTCCTCGATCACCCGGCCCTCGACCTGCTCGATCCGCAGGCGCTGCTCCGCTCTGGCAACTTCGTCGCGATGCACCGAGTCGGTGAGGCGGTCCATCTCACCGCCCAGTTCGCGGAGCGACTGGCGGACGCGCTGCAAGGTCGCGTCTCGTGTGGCCTGCTGCTCCTCGCGCTCTCGTCGCTCGGCATCGGCGCGGGCGAGCGATGCTTCGAGGAAGCGCAGCACCATGTCGACTCCGCGCGACACTGCTCGGGCTACCTCTGCCTCGCGCGCTCTCTGCTCGCGGCGCTCGATGGAACGTCGGCGCGAGGCACGCTCATTGGCCGCGGCACGTTCTAGCGCCTCCGCGCGCGATGTCAAGGACGCGAGGCGCTCCTCCCCCGTGCGCACGGCGAGCCTGGCCTCCACCTCCCGAGCACGGGCCTGCTCGGCAGCCTGCGCGTACTCAGGTCGCCGGTCGGCGACATCCTCGTCGTCGCCCTCGGACTCCGCGACAGCCAGCCGCTGCTCGAGTTCACCCAGGGTGGCCTCGTCCGCAGCCAGGGCCTCGAGGGCCGCCTGCTCAGCTGCGGTAAGCCGGTCGGCCTCCGCCGTGGCCGCCCGCGCTGCCTGCCCGAGCAGGCCGAGCTGCTCGGCGACGGCCGCGAGCTGCGCGTCGGACTCGTGGAGTCGAGAGAGGGCGGCCTCGGCGGTCTGCGTCGCCTGCCGTTGGGCATCGAGCGCTGCCGCAAGCTCGAAGCGGGTGCGCTCGAGAGAGTGCTGCACCTCCTCGAGAGCGGTGGCCGCGTCGTCCACAGCGGACTGCAACTCGATGAGCGACGGCGCATCGCCTGAACCGCCGTAGGCCATGTGGGGACCGACGACATCCCCATCGCGCGTGGCAGCGGTGAAGCCCTGCTCCGCAGCACGCGACGCCGCGGGCAGGTCATCGACGACGACGACTCCCGACAGCCGGCCGACGAGCGCCCTGAGCAGTTCGGGCGAGCCGGAGATGACGTCGCTGACGCGTCTGGCACCGGACGGCGGCGTGGTCGGATCCGCAGTCGGATCCGAGCCCGCCCCGAGGACGACGACGCTGGCACGGCCCGCTGTATCGCGGTGGAGGAGCAGCAGGCCATCGATAGCCGAGCGGGCGTCGCGCACGACTACGGCGTCCGACAGCGGACCCAACGCGGCCGCAACACCGCGTTCATACCCGGACTCGATCGTGAGAAGTGAAGCAACGGTCCCGACAACGCCTACCGACTCGCCTGCCTGGAGGAGAGCGCCGGGTCCATCGCCACGGGCCAGAGCGATGCGCAGAGCCTCGAGGCGGGCGGCGAGCGCCGCCCTCTCGCGCTCGCTCTCCCGCTCCTGATGCCGAAGCGCCTCGACGTGGGCATCTGCCTCGGCGAGTGCGGCCTGCGTGACCTCGTACTGGGTGTCGAGGCCGAGTTCGCCCGCATCAAGTCCGGCTACCTGCGCCTCGAGTGCGGCGAACTCGCGCTGCGCGATGGCCGCTCGATCTCGCGCATCCTCACGCTGCGTGGCAGCCCGCTCGATCTCGCCGGCGCGAGCCTCGCGCCGCGAGCGAGCGGCTGCGACGCGACCGGCAAGTCGCGCGAGGTTCTCCCGGCGATCGGCCTGGGAGCGAATGCCCTGGGCAACACGGCGCTCCTCGTCGGCGAGCGCGCGCTCGGCGCCGGACCGGGCCCCCACGGCATCGGCGAGCGACGATCGGTCGGCCTCCACCTGGCGACCCAGGGCGAACTCCTCTTCCCGCAGCCCGGCCGCCTCCGATTCGAGCGCTTCCGGATCGCGGCCGCTCTGGACCGCATCCTCAATCTCGGGCCCGATCAGGCGCAGGCGCTCGGACGCGAGTGAAGCCGTACCCAGGAATCGCTCACGCAGCGCAGACAGCGCGAACCATGACTGCTGTGCCGCCGCGAGCATGGGTGCGGCCGACTGAGCCTCGGCATCCAGCGCAGCCTCCTGCGCCGTCAGAGCCGCGAGTTGGCCTTCGACTTCGAGGCGACGCTCGCGAAGAGCTGACTCATCGGCGATCTCGGCGGCGAGACTCTCTCGGAACTGCGCGAGGTCATCGGCCATGAGTCGCAGGCGCGCGTCGCGGGCCTCAGCTTGGATCACGGCAGCACGGCGGGCCACCTCGGCCTGGCGCCCCAGGGGCTTCAATTGACGGCGGAGCTCCGTCGTCAGGTCGGTCAGCCGGGTCAGATTGCCCTGCATCGCATCGAGCTTGCGAAGGGCCTTCTCCTTGCGCTTGCGATGCTTGAGGACTCCAGCGGCCTCCTCGATGAAGCCACGACGATCCTCCGGCGACGCGTGCAAGATGGCGTCGAGCTGACCCTGCCCGACGATGACGTGCATCTCGCGGCCGATACCGGAATCAGACAGCAACTCCTGGATGTCGAGCAGCCGGCACGGGGTGCCGTTGATGGCGTACTCGGATCCCCCATTGCGAAAGAGCGTCCGAGAGATGGTCACTTCGGTGTATTCGATCGGCAGGGCACCATCGGTGTTGTCGATCGTCAATGCGACCTCGGCCCGGCCGAGCGGTGCTCGCCCGGAGGTGCCCGCGAAGATGACGTCTGCCATGTTGCCGCCGCGGAGCGACTTCGCGCCCTGTTCACCCATGACCCAGGCGATCGCGTCGACGATGTTGGATTTGCCGGATCCGTTAGGGCCGACGACGCAGGTGACACCGGGCTCGAAGGCCAAGGTGGTGGCCGAGGCGAAGGACTTGAAGCCCTTGAGCGTCAGGCTCTTGAGATGCACGCCGCCGACCCTACCCGCGGCCTCGCGTCAGCGGGGATCGGGCACGAGCAGGTCGTGGGCGAGGAGGCGCTCCATGTCGGCCAGGTCGGCAGCGGCGCGCAGGCGCTCCACCTCGGCCTCGAGGTCCTGGACCCGGGCCTTGAGACGTGCCACCTCGGCCGCCCAACGCGCATCCGGACCGACGTGCCCGTAGATGGCCTTGGCCATGACTCCTCCGATGACTGCGCGGCGCGAGCGCGCCGGGGCTCAGGGTGACAGCCCCCGCCGCGCGGCGTCAAACCTGGCGCCGGGGACGGCGCTGGCAGGCCGGGCAGCGATAGGAGGAGCGATTCATGAACGCCTCGCGAACGATGGACCGGCCGCAGCGCTCACAGGGTTCACCCTCACGGCCGTAGGCCTTGAGCGACCGGTCGAACCACCCGCTCTCGCCATTGACGTTGACGTAGAGCGAGTCGAAGGACGTGCCACCCTCGGCGAGCGCCTCGGACATGACCGCGCGAACGTCGTCGAGGAGCACCCTGGCGCGCGCCGGCGCGACCCGCTGCCCAGGTAGGTCGTAATGGAGCCGGGCTCGCCACAGGGCTTCGTCGGCGTAGATGTTGCCGATACCCGACACGAGCGACTGGTCGAGCAGGCAACGCTTGACCCCCGATCCCCTGGCTCTGAGTCGACGGACGAAGTCCTCGTCACCGAAGTCCGGGTCGAGCGGATCGCGGGCGATGTGGGCGACCGTGATCGGCACCCGCCCCAAGCCACCGTCATCAGTGAGCCCGTCCAGATGCATACCGCCGAACATGCGCTGATCGACGAAGTGAAGTTGCCTGTCCGCGCCATCGAGGTCGATGGACACCCGCAGGTGAGTCTCGGGCGGCGCGGTGCGCGCAGGCAGCAGCAACTGGCCGCTCATTCCGAGGTGCACGACGAGCGCCTCGTCACCATCGAGAGTGAGCCACAGGTACTTCCCACGTCGGCTCACCGAGACGATGGTTCGGCCAGTCAGTGCGCGGATCAGGTCACGGGGCCCAGCCTCGTGCCGGCGGACGGACCTGGGCTCGCGCACGTCGACCGACGTGATGACCCTGCCCGTGACATAGGGAGCAAGGCCCCGGCGGACGACCTCGACCTCGGGGAGCTCAGGCACCGGGATGTCGCAAGGTCACGGCACGATAGGCCGCCTCCGCAGCCTGCTGCTCCGCCTCCTTCTTCGATCGTCCTTCGCCCTCGCCGTAGACGTCGGCGCCGATAACTGCCGAGGCGCGGAATGCCTTGGCGTGATCAGGCCCGGACTCCTCCACGGCATAGTCGGGCGCGCCGAGATCCAGCGATGCCGTGAGCTCCTGCAAGGAGGTCTTCCAGTCCAGGCCGGCGCCAAGAGTCGCCGCCCGCGCCACGAGGGGATCGAAGAGGGTCCGCACCAGCCCCTCTGCCGTCGCGAGGCCGCACTCGAGATAGACGGCCCCGATCACCGCCTCGAGAGTGTCGGCGAGGATGGAGGACTTGTCGCGGCCCCCCGTGATCTCCTCGCCCTTGCCGAGGCGCAGATGCGCCCCGAGGTCGAGGCTGCGCGCTACGTCGGCCAGGGCTCGGGCGTTGACGATGGCAGCGCGCATCTTCGCGAGCTGCCCCTCGGACACGTCCGGGTAGTTCCGGTAGAGCGACTCGGTGACCACGAGCCCCAGCACGGAGTCGCCCAGGAACTCCAGGCGCTCGTTGGTCGGAATGCCACCATTTTCATAGGCGTACGACCTATGCGTCATGGCCAGGTCCATGGCCGATGTCGGCAGGGTGGCGCCGCACTCGTCGAGTACGCCGGCGAGGCCGCTCACGTGCCTGCCCCCTCGAGGACGCACCCGCCGGCAAGGTCGCCCACCGTCTCGGCCTTGTCCGCGCACCGGCAATACCAGCCCAGGTCGTCCATGGCGTCCTCCCAGCACACGCGAGCGAGGGAGTCCCAGCCCAGAGAAGCGAGCGGGGTGTCAGCGCGAACGACCATGGCCTCGAGACCGAGGACACGCGCCAGCGCGGCTACGGCAGCGGATCCAGCATCAGGCTGGCCCGCACGGGACTCAGCCATCGCCACGAGTCAGGTCAGACGTCGAGGACGCGGCGCTTGGCGTAGGTACCGCACGTCGGGCACACCGTGTGCGCCAACTTGGGCTCACGGCATCGGGCGCATGTGACCAGAGTGGGCGCGGCCGCCTTCCACTGGGAGCGGCGATGCCGGGTATTGGAGCGGGAGGTCTTCCGCTTGGGAACGGCCACGTCAGTCGTCCTTGTCCTCGTCGTGCGCACTGCTGCGCACTGTGTCGTCTTGCCTCTTGTCTTCGTGCACTGTTCTGTCGTGCACCTTGCCATCCTGCTGTCCTTCACTGAGCAGCGCCCCCAGCGCTGCCCATCGAGGATCGGTCTCCTCGTGACGATGGCCGGGGTCATTCGCGAGCAATGCGCCACAGTGCACGCATAGCCCGGGGCAGTCCTCCCGGCACACCGGCGCGATCGGCAGTCGCAGAACGACCGCATCTCGCACCGTCGCCTCGAGATCGATCAGATCGTCCTCGATGACGGGTGGGGCATCCTCAGCATCGTCGTCGCCCTCGTCCTCCACGCGTCGGCCGCGTGCGTCCTGAGGCGGGTAGACGAACAACTCCTGGATGTCCGCGCGCTCCTCCCAGGACACGGGCTCAAGGCAACGCGCGCATTCGGCGTCGATCTGGGCCCCGGCAGTTCCGGAGACGAGCACCCCCTCCACCACCGACTCGAGCCTCAGATCGAGGTCGACATCGCTGCCTTCGGGGACCCTGGCCAATCCCGCACCCCAGCCCGCAGTCGCCGGCACCTCACGGTGCACGTCCTTCATCGCTCCCGCCCGACGACCTAGGTCGCGCGTGTCCACGACGTAGGGCGCACGGGGGTCGAGGGCGTTCAGGACTCCTCCGACGTCTTCGGGCCGGGAGGGACCGGCCGTGCGCCAGGATACGCCAGGGGCGCACCCCTCCGCCAATGAAGGTCCTCGTCCACGCGCACCTGCGCGGACACACCGCCTCGGCCACGGGGCCTGCTACGAGCACCCCAGCGCAGCCACTACTCGGGGATGGGGCCGTCCCCCTCGAGGTATTCCTCCTCAATGTGGGCCTGGTCACGCAGCTTGTCGCGGCCGCGTTCGACGGCCGCGAGCGTCTTATGCAGCGTGATCTCGAAGGTGGCCAGTCGCGCATCAATGTAGTCGTCGGTCTCGCGGCGCATGCGCGTCACTTCGTCCAAGGTCTCCGCGCGAAGCGCCTCGGACTCGGCGACGGCGACGAGGTAGACCTCGTGCTGGGACAGCATCTGCAGTTGCTGCTCGCGAGCCAGGGCAATGAGCCGATCGGCCTCCAGGCGTCCTTCGGCCACGACCGCCTCCCGCTCTGCCAGCAGTTGGTCAGCGTCGGACAGCGAACTCGGCAGGGCATCGCGGATGTCGTCAATGAGGTCGAGGACCACTGCCCGGTTGACCATGCAGGATGCCGAGAGCGGCACCGCCTTCGCCTCCTCGACGAGGATCGAGAGTTCCTCGAGCTTCTGGTCGACGTCCACGTGCTTCCTCCTGTCACCGCCCGGCGAGTGTCACCAAGCGCATCCGAGGTCCGAGTGACCACGCGACCTTGACACTAGCGCCGCTCTTCGAGTGTGGCGTGGAGGCGCTCCAGGACCACATCGGGGACAAGCCCGGCGACGCTGCCGCCGTGGGTGGCGATCTCCTTGACCAGGCTGGACGACAGGTAACTGTAGAGGGGGTTGGTGGAGACGAAGAGGGTCTCCACCTCACCGAGGCGGTAGTTCATCTGCGCCATCTGGAGTTCGTAGTCGAAGTCACTCACGGCACGCAGGCCCTTGACGATGGCCTGGACCCCATGGTCGCGGCAATAGTCCACGAGCAGTCCGTAGAACGAGTCGACTTCGACATTGGGCAGATCCGACACGACCTCACGAAGCATCTCGATGCGCTCGTCCACGGTGAACAGGCTCGACTTCGTCTTATTGATCAAGACAGCGACGATGACGCGATCAGCGAGGGCTGCAGCGCGCCGAAAGACATCGAGATGACCGTTGGTCACCGGATCGAATGAGCCTGGGCAGACCGCGACGCGCATCATTCCTCCTCGTCCCACGTGGCCGGGGCTCGACCGTACCAAAGGCGCGTGTCGCCGTAGTCGCGATCGTGAACGGCCGCGAACCGCTGATCGGGCCAAGGCGATGAAGCCGTCCGCGCGCGCTCGACGACGACCAGCGCCTGGTCCTCGAGCGCACCACTGAGATGGAGGCGGTCGAGCAGGTCGCGCACGTCCTCGTCGGGCACCGCATAAGGGGGGTCGAGGTAGACGACGCCGTAGGGACCACCCGTCGGTGCCCATGTGAATGCGTCCGCAGCCACGACCGTGGCATGCGGATCGATGGCGGCAACATTGGAGCGGAGGACATCCAGGCACCGTCGGTCGCGCTCGACAAGCGTGGCGTGCACCGCACCGCGACTCACCGCCTCGAGGCCGACCGCCCCCGATCCGGCGAAGAGATCGAGAACGCGAATCGCGCCCCAGTCACCGAACCCGCTCCGCACTTGGGCGTCCAGGCTGGAGAACAGAGCCTCGCGCACGCGATCCGTGGTGGGCCGAGTGCCCGAGGGCGGGACGGACAGGCGTCTCCCACCGGCCCTTCCTCCGATGATGCGCATGTCAGCCCTTCTCGAGAAAGTCAGCGCGGTCGTCGTCGCTCAGCATGCGAATGCGCTCCCTGAGCGCCGGATGGCGACCGAGATCGGGATCGTCCGCAACGATCGCCTGTGCCGCGTGACGTGCCTCCTCCACCAGTGATTCATCGCGGATCACCTCCAGCAGTCGCAGGGAGGATCTGCGTCCAGACTGCGCCGTACCCAGGATGTCTCCCTCGCGTCGAGTTTCGAGGTCCACTCGCGCCAGCGCGAAGCCATCGGTCGTGGCAGCCACCGCGTCGAGTCGCTCACGCGACGGCGATGTCGGGTCCGCCCCGGTGACCAGCAAGCACAGTCCGTCTCCCCCACCTCGCGCGATGCGACCGCGCAACTGGTGCAACTGGGAGATGCCGAATCGCTCCGCGTCGAGAATCACCATCATCGACGCCTCGGGGACGTCGACGCCAACCTCGATGACGGTGGTAGCGACGAGCACATCGATAGCCTCGGCGTCATCGGGTGGCAGCGTGAATCGCCGCATGGCATCGTCCTTCTCATCGGCGGACATCCGGCCGTGGAGGACCCCTATTCGAAGCCCCGCCAACCACCGCGCCTCGAGGGCGCGAGACACGTCGAGAACGCTCGATAGGGCCGGCCCATCATCGGTCGCGGTGCCGCCATCGACCTCGTCAGAGCTCGGGTCGTCGCCCTCATCACCGATGCGGGGGCACACGACGAATACTCGGCGCCCCTCGGCGACCTCCTCCCGAACCCGGTTCCACGCCCGAGCGAGATGCGCAGGGTGCTCGCGCGGAGCAACGACATGGGTGGATATGCGACCACGCCCAGGGGGATACTCGTCGATCACGCTCACGTCGAGGTCACCGAAGACGGTCATGGCGACCGTGCGCGGGATCGGAGTGGCTGTCATCACGAGAACGTGCGGGCGAGTGTGGGGTCCCCTTGATGCGAGAGCAGATCGCTGCTCCACGCCGAAGCGATGCTGTTCGTCGACGACGACCAATCCAAGATCGTGGAACTCGACGCTCTCTTCGAGGAGAGCGTGCGTGCCGACCACGATGCCTGCCTCGCCACTGCCAATGGCAGCGAGTTGCTCGCGTCGCTGACGTGCGGACTGCGAGCCAGACAGGTAGGCAATGCGGGTACCCACCTCGCCTGCACCCAGCAGTCCCGCCTCAGCGAGCTCGCCCATGTGCTCGCGCAGGGTGCGTAGGTGCTGTTGCGCCAGCACCTCGGTGGGCGCCAGGAGCGCGGCCTGAGCCCCGGCGTCGACTACCTGGAGCATGGCCCGAAGCGCCACGAGAGTCTTACCGCTGCCGACATCGCCCTGGATCAAGCGCTGCATGGGGTGCTCGCCAGAGAGGTCCGTGGCGATCTGCTGGCCGACCCGCGCCTGCGCGCCGGTGAGGGGGAACCGCAGTCGACGATCGAACGCCGCCGCGATGCCGTCCGATGCAGGCGGACGGGGTACAGCCGCCTGGCCCAGGCGCTCCTGGCGGCGCTGGGCGAGGACCACCTGGAGGTCGAAGGCCTCCTCGAACCGAAGCCGCCTCCGCGCCGCCTCGATCATGTCGCGGTCGGCCGGGCGGTGAATCCCCTGGAGGGCATCGCCGAGTCCGATAAGGCCCGCCTCGATCCGAACGGATGCGGGGAGTGGATCATCGATGTCCGCCATCGAGTCCAGTGCCAGGCGTACCGTCCGCTGAATCTTCCAACTCGGCAGTCCGGACGTAGCGGGATAGATCGGGATCAGCAGATCCGCGAATGCCGCCTCGGCCTCGCGATCCCGATCCTCCTCGAGAGAACTCTCGTCGCCGGCAGCGTGCAGGGCCCGGTCGGGGATCATGACGTGGCGGGGATGAGCCAATTGGCGCGTGCCGCCGTACGCCGAGACCGTACCCGCGAAGAGTCCGCGCCGACCGACCCGGAACTCGCGGTCCGCGCGCCACGGTTGGTTGAAGAACACCAGGCTGATGCGCCCGACGCCATCGGAGACGACAACCTCTGTGATCGTGCCCTTGCGCTGCTGCATCCGGCGATTCGTGGCAGAGACGACTTCGGCGAAGACGGTCACGTGCTCGCCTACCGCGAGCCCATCAAGATCGGTCAACTCCCCGGGATCGATGTACCGGCGCGGGTAGTGACGCA
>Ga0129333_10002725_pt1 | contig 16467 bp, 19 predicted proteins | sample CPB6_08_DNA_FD_94474 | JGI IMG/M metagenome (GOLD analysis project Ga0129333, IMG submission 94474) | Freshwater to marine salinity gradient microbial communities from Chesapeake Bay, USA - CPBay_Sum_0.6_0.8_DNA | ecosystem: Environmental > Aquatic > Marine > Coastal | place: USA: Chesapeake...
CCTTCCAATCGTTTATATTTTCTAAAACAGACTTAAACTCTAATTCTTCGCATATAGCAGTAAAACTATTAAAGTCAGGGTTAACTAATTCTAATTCTTTAATTTGTTTACTGTATAATTCAGGCTCCTCAGGGTGCTGTTGAAGCCCATAGTTTAGATCTACGAGCTTAAGCGTCTCGTTGATACGGTCCTTGTAAACCATAGCTTCTTTATCTCCTGCAGCATATGCTTTAGCGAGTTTCTGACCTTTAATTTTACCAAAACCTTCTAACCCGGGAATATTATCGGATTTATCGCCAGCTATAGCTTTGTAATAAACAAATTCTTTTGGGGTTAATCCAAAGTGTTCAACAAAATTGTCTACGTTAATGATAACCTTTTTAATAGGGTTAAAGAAAGATACATCCGGTGAAACTAATTGAGCGAAATCATTGTCGACACTTACAATAACCTTCTTACCTGGTATATTCGTAGACAACCAGCTGATAACATCGTCTGCTTCAAGCTTACCCGGATAGATATTACGAATACCTAAAGAAGTAGTAATTTTAACAATAGGATCCATACTATCATAAACAGACTTGTTACGTTCATGGTCTCTGGTGCCTTTGTACGTACCTTCCGTCAAGGTTTTACGGAAATTAGGCACTTCATAGTTTAACCTACGATCCCAAGCGATGTAAACCTTATCAGCGTTAAACTGGGTCGCGTTAGACTTAATAGTCTTGATAAAGGCAAAAATACTGCCTGTGTTAACGCCTTTCGAATTAACTAGTGGTCTCCCGGTATTGTTGGCTATCCAGTGAGTCCTGTGGAGAGTGTTGTTGCCGTCTACTAGCAGTGTTACTTCGTTGTGCATTAGTTTTAGTTTGACCGAAATTAGCTAAGCAAACATTGTACACTGGCTTAGGTAAAACGTCAACTACTTCTATTACTTTATTTGCAAGTCCCCACTCAAAATCTTTATTTGAAATTACTCTTGCTTCTTTATCAGGCAAAACCATATACACAGATTCTGTGGGTCCAGGTTTGACCCTAACTAACCAGTCTCCTTTATATGTTCCAGCAATAACAACATATAAGGTACGCTCTGGACTAAAACGCCTCTTAAGAGCCGTCGTCGTCTTCTTTAAGACCGTAAGGATCATTACCTTGGCTATTTACTATGTTTTGATTAATCTTAAACATTACTCTACGAAAGCGTTCAAGCAACGCATCGTGAGATGCCGGGTCATCTGCTGAAACAATTTCTACCGGCTGGTTGTTAAGGTCATAACCGATAAGCATATAAGAACCGAGAAACTCTTTAATCTGTTGATCTAAAGAATTAATCTCTCTACGTTTTTCCTTAACAACCTTTTGTTTAAGATTTTTAAGATATTCAAGTTTAGCTAAATGAAGCATCTCTTGAATATTAACTTGTTCTGTCTGAGATAAAACAGGGGCCGCGTCGACCGGGGGGTGTACCGGTATTGCAGGAGCCGGCTGAGCCTCTTTTTTAGGATCCTTTTTGGGCTTGGCTGTCTTGCTCTTTTTGTTAGCGGCCATTTATATTATTTATTATTACGCTCAGCGGATGCAATGAAATCGTAAAATTCTTTACGTGCTGCCCCTTCATTCATAAAGCTACCAGAAAGCTTAGAAGTAATCATCGCGCAACCGTGATGCTTTACCCCGCGATGGCACGCGCATGTATGCGAACACTTAAGCACTACCGCGACCCCTTGATTGCCTTTGCAAAGCTCGTCAATAGCTCTATGAATCTGCACTGTCAGGCCTTCTTGAATTTGAGGGCGGCGAGCATAGTGCTCAACAATACGATTAAGTTTGGAAAGCCCGATAACTTGCCCGTTCATGTCCGGGATATAAGCAACATGCGCAACCCCTGTAAAAGCAAGATGGTGGTGAGAGCACATCGAAGTTACCGGTATGTTCATCTGACTAACAATACCATCATAACCATCAGAAGGAAATGTTGTAATCTTAGGCGGGCCTTCATAGCAGCCTTTAATAAGATCGCAAACATAAGACTTGGCGACTCGACGCGGCGTGTCTGCACTATTTACGTCATTACGCCAGTCAATACGAAGAGCGTCAAGAAAGCCTTCATAAGCCTTAGCTGCATTTTCAATAATATTCTTCTTCTCATCGTCAGAAACAAGCATACTGCTGTTTGCAGTAGGAAGAAGCGGGTGTTCGAGTTTATTGCTCATGGTTGTTTTGTGTAGGTTTCAGATTTATTATTAATACCGAATTTTACTAAATAGCTAATTATAACTTCAATCGATTCGGTCTTCAACTTAAATTTTTCAGGAATGTACTGACCACCATCATATATTTCAAAGTACGTATCTCCAAACATAGATTGGTCATTAACGTAACAGGTGCAGAATATAGATGCATTACCTGGATCGATCATTACGGTCCAGCTGCGCGGATCAGCTTCTCCGTAACCATCAAATATTTTATATACGACATAACCGCTGTCCTTAAGTCGTTTAATAAAATAGCTTTGAGTAGTAATTTTGTTAGCCATTATTTTACAAGTCCTGATATGATGAATGTAAATTCAGTCTCATCAGTTGGCTTAACGTAAAACGACATAACCTTGTATTTAAGGTTAATACCAACGCGCGCATTTTCGAATTTAACCCCAGTAAGAATACGAAAGATATCTAAATTGAACGGTATACTTTGATTAAACGGAGCTCCTTCCACACTTTCAGTTACCTTAAGATTAATACTGTCGGTATTGCTTCTTTCCTTATCTCCTAATTCGCAATACACCCCATCCGGCTGGCCGTAGAGATAAATTTTATTGGTCTCAGTAGTAAAAGAACTTGCTCTTAAGATTTCTTGAAGCTTCTTGTTACTAATACTGAAATACGTATCATTGGTCAGACTTTCAATTTTATCTTTCTTAAGAGTAGCTTTTGGAACTACAGAATCATCAAGAAAGTGATATTTGAATTGAAGTTTGGGTGTCTTATAAAAAAGATGATTGGACTCTATCTTAAACGAGAGTTCATCTTCATCAATACAGTCAATAACTCTTAGTAGTTTTTTAACATCTCCAATATTAAGAGTCACGTCTTCTTCTACTACAAAATCCTTATTGTACTTTGCAAGAAGTATAATACTAGTATCAGGCTTGTTACAAATAGTATACAGTCCTTGCTTAGTAAGTTTAACTGAAGCGATATCTACCGCTTTACCTACTACGCTTAGGAAGTTATCCGCAAAATCTTTTTTAACCAGTTTGAGTTCCATCGGTCTTTTTCAATTTTTTTTTATCTAAAGCTTCAATTACTGAATCAATTTTATTAGATAATAGTATAACTCTATCTTCTAGTTTATCAATAGCCTCCATTATATCTTCATAACGAGCTTTTTTATCGAATGAAAATTCAAGTTGATTGGGGTCTTGTACTGGTTGAGAAGTAGGGGTATTCCAGGAAACTTGCGGTAAAGACAAATGCTGAGGCGCGGTAGGCTCTATATACGGAGGAGTCTCTACTGAAATTTGCGGTACTTGGGCGGGTATTACAGGAATTTGTGGTAGCGGCGAAGCCTGCTTCGGTGCCATAATTCCCATCGCCGGAAGGATATGAGAAGGCATAACCTTACTCATATCAACATCCGACACTTTGAGACTACCCCTTACTTCAGCAGACTGTTTCTTAATAGTATTAATATCAGACTGCAGCTGCTTACCAAACATAGCCGCAAGTATTAACTCTTCGTTAGTTACCCGGTTACTTTGAGCAGCCAGCTGTTCTAATACAGCTGGATCAAGCGCTTGTGGTTGTTTGGTAGATTCAGCCATTATTATAGCTTGTCAAGACCGTTAAGAATATCAAGAACTTTACTATCGTTATCTGCTACTGCTTCTTGCTTAGGGGTCGGAGCTGCGGTCTTAACAGGTGCGGGCTTAGGTGCTACCTTTGCAGCGGGAGCTTCATAAGGCACGTCTTCTTCGTCTCCTGGTACTGTATCAGGCGCTTCAGGAGTACCGTCTTCTACATCTCCTTCATCTTCTTTACCGAAATAATGCTCATCGATAAAAGCTTTAATTTCATCTGCAGATTTGCGATCTACAAACGCATTAAGGTCGTGAATGCTGTCGTAGATTTCTTGAATCTTGGCCTCATCTAAACCTTCAATCGCAGAAGGGTTAAGAAACTTTGATGCAGTATAAGTCGGGTACTTAGGAGCACCGGGCTTATCAGAAACAAGTTCAACCTTGATACGAAAACTGCAGCCTTCAGGGGAAAGGTCAAAAATACGCGCGCCAAACTCGTCAGCGTCGTCTCCGTTAATAGCAGATTGAATAATCTTGTCAAGCTGCTTGCCGTAACGAAGCACCTTTACGGTACCATTATTTTCTGGCTTTGAGGGATCGTTTACAACATAAACATTGACAAGCCAGTTTTCCTTACGGCGAAGATTAGCCTTTGCACGCTCTTTCTCTTCATCCGTGCCGTCGCGAAGTACCTTAAAATAAAGCTCGCTTACAGGGCAGCGCTCGCCCCAAGTAGAAGGCGAGGTTACACTCGAGTACTGACCGGTAGAAATACTATTCCAGCCATGATGGAAATAATGAAGAATAGTCTCTTCAGGGTTCTTGATATTAGGAAGAAAGCGAACCGTATAAGTCTTATTAGGTTCCATCTGCAACAGGTTGCGATATGCAGAACCTGAAGAGTTCTTCGTCTTAGCCTTATCCAGAGCATTCTTAATGCTCTCAAACATATTAGTGTTATAAGATTTCATATGTAATGAATTAATGATATATTAGTAAGAAAATATTTTTAATCAACTTTAAGTTGGTTGAGCCTCTTAAAAGCTTCATTAATAATTTTTTTAGCTCTTACGGAGTTGTTGAGTCGCATTTGATATTTTGTAGCGTCTTTATGGGCTGTTCCGAGATACAGTTCTTTGTCTTGTAAAGAAAGGGAGTCTACTATGTTCCAGAAATTAGGCAACGATAATAATACGTACAAATTAATCTTTCTATCTACGTATTCTTGCAGTATTCTCCATGTGTATCCGCTTTTAGCGTTAACAAACGTGTTAAATGATATTTTTTCTTGTACGCATTTTTCTGCAATATATTTTATAGTAGTTACAATATCGGCTAAATGACTTTCACTATCCGGCATTTCTTCTAATTTTTGTTTTTGTATTATACTATAAGTACTAATTGCTTTTTGTGTGAGATAAAACTTCAAAGGAAAATAATCTTCATCTTTATAAAGCAGATAAGGCGCAAGAAAAAAATCTTTTACTGTTATTTGCGGGAATCTGCTAAAGAACAGCTCTAACCGGATACAAATAAGACCTTCTTCAGTCTTATCGAATCCAGTAAAATCCTTGCGAGCCTTCCAAGGTTTGTTTTTATGCCCGCGGGAAACACTTAAATAAGTGTTATAAATTTCTTGTACGCTCATTAATGAGCTATGATTTTAATATCTCTCTAACAACTTTGCTACGGCAAAGACTACTATTATATTTTAAAAAAAGTAATATCGCTTCTCGTTCGCTATCAGTATCTGTAAGCTCCATAAAAATCTTACGGTAGAGTTTGTTTTTAACTATTAACGAAAAAATAGTTACATTATTGAGTTTTTTATTGTGTATAATAGAACAAAACGAGCCAAACTTAATTAACTCTACTTCGAGTTCATCTTTGGCTAAATTAACAAGAGGCGTTTCAATAACCGCGTCTTGTAAAGCTCCTACTACTCCGGACATTTTAAATTGGCGACAATAGCTTGGTAAAATTTAGGAAACCTTCTGTAATTTTACCACCCGCTGCATATTCGTGTCCGCCTCCTTCGCAGAGTTTAGCAGCTAATTTAGATAGATCTATTTCGCAAGATTTATTCTTACGAAATGATACGTGTTGATTGTCAGTATTAACAAAGAACACTATATCAGCGTTTTGGGTGCGTATTACATAGTCACAAATTTCGTTGACGAATTTGTTACCAGAGGTGCCTAAAATAGTACGGTCTTTACCACCGATCGATACTGTTCCTTTGAACATCTGTAACGACTTGATCGCGCTGTCTCGACGAGACACGTGATCTTTAATAATAGCTTTTTCTTGAGAAGTAAATGGTTTAAAGCCATCGTAGTACTTTTCTAAGAATATTTGTGCGCGTGGCTTATTATCTTTCTTTTGAGTATTAGTATAAAGGCTATTAAGCTCGTATGTCTCTTTTAATTTAAACTGATAGGAATCATAATCATCAGCTAGCCCAATAAAATATTTCTGTTCAGGTGTTAAATTAATCTTATCTTTTAATACATTGTAAATTAATTTTGCACAGCTGCTCGTTTCAACAATATTAAGCTTAGCGTTTTTATATTCTGCTATTGCCTTGACGTGGGTAAGGTGATGATCGATAATGGTTACGTTTTTGAGATCAATTAAATCAACGCTATTCGAAACGTCAAGATCTAAGATAAAAATTTTATCGAAATCGCTTGGTTTATTTTCGTTTAGCCAATTTAAATACTCTCTACGAAAATTAGATACGGTAGTAGCTTTAAACGGTAACTGGCCGGGCTTAGCGCCTAGACCCCAATGCAGCATTAATAATGAAGCAACTCCGTCTAAATCAAAATCTGTAAAGACATATATCTTATTGAAATTCACTAAAATCTATTTAACCTATTTTACTATATTATCCAGCTTATTTTCTAAGCTCATTATTTCGTCTAAACCAGACTCGGATTTGTTACCTGCAAGACCTATATATCCTTTTTCTTCAGATAGCGATAGGGTATTGTAATCTATGCGCATAGCTGTTGCTCCATGTTTCGGGCCTAAGCGATTCTTTACACCACTTACTTTAATAATTCCAAGCTCTTGATCTCCTTCTTCTTGATAAATAGCCCAAACCACATCTGCAGTAAAAGCAACGCCTAAGGATTCACTAACAGTATCTAGAGACGGCGTTTCCATACCTTCTCGATTGGTTTGAATCGCGCTAACTACCGGCATATTAAAAAAGTAAGATAATGCTCTTAACTCTTCAGAAGCTACTTTACCTTGCTCGTATGAGTTATCTCCAGAGCTCGCTTTAAGCAAACCAAGATAATCAATTACTAACACATCAGGTTTAATACCTGCTTTAACCAATGATTCAAGATATGCCTTAACTCCAGCTACGGTGATACTCTTAGGAGGAAACTCTTTAATGATAAGTTTGCGTTTACGAGATTCTGATGCATCTTTAAAATACGCTTCAAGAGAACTGATCTGTTGCTGGATATCTTTAATAGGGATTTTAGAAAGGTGACTGCTAATTCTTTTAGCATACATCATTTCAGGCATTTCTAAAGATATCAATACAGTAGTCAGTCCTTTTTGAGCCATGTTACTCGCTACATTACCTAGAAAGATACTCTTACCTACGTTGGTAGGACCAAGGAAAAGATATAACGCTCGTCCGTTTTTAGCTAAACCGCCGCCTATTTTGTTATCGATAAAATCCCAGCCTAGCGGCAATACTTCATTTTGGGTACCGAGATCTTTAATAATCTTATCGTATTCCCCGTAGAAGTCTAAACCGATATCATTTACTAAAGTTATGTTACACGCCTTTTCGAACCATTGCAAAAATTTAGCGTAATCACTTTTTTCTTTGGAGACATCATCAACAATCTTGAGTACTGTGTTATAGACTGCTTTTTCTTTAAAAAAGGTTTCGGTATTAGCAATAAGCTCATCCATATTAAGAGCTGTATCATATTGCTTATATGTAGTTACTGTTTCTTTGAAGAGTTTTAAGTCTTCGTCTTTATTAAGGTAGGTCTTAATCTCAGTAATAGTCGGTAAAACTCTACGCTTAGTAAAAAAGTCTTTAATTATGCTTACTACAAGTTTATTACCTGGATTCTTAAAGTTCTCAGGTAATAGATGATCTAATACGAGAGAAGTATAGTAGGAATTTGTCAAACATTGACACGCTACTATGTTCTCAAAGAATTCAGTATTAACCTGAAGCTTTTCTTTCTTCATACTTTAATTATATAGTGTAAATTAAAAAAGCTAAGGTTGCCCTTAGCTTTTATTTTTATCCTTCTACCGCTTCGGTTTCAGGTTCCGGTTCTTCAGTAAAAGTTGAACCGTAGCATACTTTTTCTTTAAGCGTTTGCTCAAGAAGCGGTAGTGCTTTCTTTTCCCAGAACTCGGTATCGTTTTCCCAATTCTTTCTATAACCAATCTTTTCTGTACCTAACATATACGATTTATCTCCGGTAACTACCCCCATAGCAATTGCCATATCAGCAAGACCTGCATAGCGAGTCAAACCAGTACGGAAGTTGTTATAGAGTTCGGCCTTAAGAAATGGAGGCACAAAACGATTTTTAACTGTCATTGCTGATAGAGTAACACCACTTACGTTGTGAGCTACTCCGATAGCTTCTTGATCTTCATTCTTATCAATCTTCTCATTACGCGTAGCAAGTTGTACGAGAAGCGAGGCAAGGTAGATAGGGCCTGATCCTCCAGACTGCTTTTTAACCAATTCAGGATAAAGAGAGGTAGGATTATCATAGATATGGTTAGTAAACAATATTGGCACTCGAGCTTTAGCGGCTTTAAACGTAAGAGCGCGCATCATAGATTTCATGGCCTTGGCCTTGGTACCCATATCAGCTGCGTCTTTACCTTCAGTAACATCTCGAAGCTCTTTAGCGCTAGCAAGATTGCCTAGACTATCAATAGCTACAATTACTTTGAGGTTCGGGTCGTTTGCTGCAATAATCTTATCAAGAAACGTAGCAATTTGATTGCGGCAATCTTCCACGGTTTCAACAGGGTAATATTTAACCCGCGAAGGATCAATACCAACACCTTCAGCGGATTGACGGTCAACTGCAGCTTCTGTATCCCAAATAGCCGCAAAATAGCCTTTCTTTTGCGCGTTGGCGATGATTTTGTTAATAATAAGTGTCTTTCCAGCGCCAGAAGGACCAGAAAAACCGGTAACCCGACCAACAGGCACCCCACGATAAACTGAACCGGAGAAAATGGCGTTAAGGGCATATGAACCAGTGTCAATCCAGTCGTTTACTATAGACAGAGAGTTCTCTTCAGAAAGAAGAGAAGCATCCGTATTGAGAGCGTCTACAGCCTCAAAAATGTCTTTGAGGCTGGATGCTTTAGTTTCTTCGTTATTAGCTTTACGAGCCATATTAGTTCTTCTCGTCGTCAAACAGCTTCACTACAGGGGTGTTAGCTGTAACGTTTTGAGTCTGGAACATTTGCTTATATTGTGCAACAAGATTCGGCTCAAGAGCAACGTCGGTCGAAGTAATACTCGATTCATCGTACACCCAGACCGGAAATGCATCCCGATCAGCAGTGAATTCTCTAAAGAAAAGAGGGTAAAGCTGAACTTGAAGTTTCTTATCAGGAGTAGGCTGTACATTGAGTACGACTGGCTTGGTAACAGCCAACTTACCCTTAGCAGGCGACTCGACTTGAGTCGCAATAATGGTACGCTGAATTGAATCAAGGAATACAACGATGTTATCTGGGTTCATATATGTATATTAATGTATAATTTTAGATAGTCAAGTTATTGACGTGGGAACTTAAAGTAATAAGACTTTGGATTGATAAGATTCTTATCGAGAAGTTTCTTATTTGAGGCTCGAGTAGGAACAATATCCCAACCACCCCGGCGAGCATAGAAACAGGTCACAAGTAGTTCTTTAGGCTGCAAGGCATCCCAGAGACGCTTATATGCTGCTTCACAGATTTCTTCATGAAAATGACATTCATTGCGGAACGACACAACCCACTCAAGAAGAGACTCTTCAGTAACTGACTTATCCCCGTTGTAATAGATATAGATGTCTCCAGAATCAGGCTGATGAGTGATCTTGCAGTTAGAACGAAGAAGTGTGCTCATATAGTGCTTAGCACCAATATTATCTTCAACCTTAAGAAGATCAGGCGTCTCATTGAACACAGTAAACTTCATCTTCTTAGCTGCAGGAATATTTTCTAGTACAGTCCAAACATCTCCCGGAGTATAATCAGAAGACCAAATATCTAACTCCTCGTCTCGGTTTTCAAGAAGTTGAGAGTATAGTTCTACTTTAACTTCAGTCTCTAGCAACGCAGAAAGATCCTTTTCAGCAGTAGTCTTAATGTTTTTGAGTACTTCCTTAACATTCTTACCCATAGGCTGCATATTAAAGCCGTTCCAATATAGCTTCATTGACTTAGACTCTACAATATACTTGTTAGTACAAGGATAGACGACTTTAGCTACGCAAGTAACCGGAAGACCAGATTCAGTAAGCGCGCTGCACTCATAACCGTTCCAAATATCAAACCCTACAAAGGGAAGGCTTTCGTCCTGAAGACCGAGGTAGGTGCGATTACGCTGGCGTTCTTCACGCACAAGAATTTCAGGTGTGTAAGTGGTAGGAGAATCTACTCTCTGACCAAGTACCTTGTCGATGTTATTAGTATTCATTCGAAATCTTTTTTAATCTCAGTAATTACGGTGTTGACGCGTTCTTCAACTGTACCCATTACGTATTTAATTTTATCTTTAGTAGAATAATGATTGATATAAAAATCAAACTGTTTCACAACTCCGTCAAAAAACTCTCTATCTACGCTACGAGTGCCGTCTTCAGCCAGAGGTAATTCAGGCGCAATATAAAAAATACGATCATAACGCTCTAAGCATTCCTTATAAACCTCTATAGCAGCCTTATACACAGGATCACTAATCTGGCCCTTCTCGTAAAAATAAGAAGTATAAGCAATGCCGTCAAGAGCTCCACGATCTAACACCCAATTGCCTGGAGTCAAGGCAAACTCTAAATGACGCGCCATAACCATGTACTGCGTCATTGATGTACCGTTTTCGTTAATTGGTAGCAAACTTTTTAAATCTCTAGTAAGATTAGTACGAAACGAAAAATGATTCGTACTAGTTAATACTGGCTGCATTTTTAATGCATTAACTAATGTAGTCTTACCTTGTGAATGCGCTCCACAAATAGCTGCTTTGTAATTAGTACGCATAAGAAGTATTGTTTAATATAACTTGTTTTTTAACAAATTCAACCCAATTTTCGATTGCTAGCTTATGCAAATAAACAATGTACTCATCCAAATTGTTGAACTCAGTGTGTATATTATCACTATAAAACTGCTTAGTGGATACAATTTCACCAGCATCTACTTCAGGAACCACTTTATGTATCACGTGGCCGTGAAACTTGTACGGGGTAGAGCTGTGGGTTGTCCATACTTTCTTTTGCGGGTCTTTGCCTTTCAACTCGGGAAATTTAGTAATTAAGCCCGGGTGTCCGTTGAATATTCTATAACGTCCGCAAATATCGGGAGGTAGAATACGCAAAAAACCGTGAAGAGTAATCATATCAGCTCTTCTAATGGCTTCTTTATATTCTTCTACAGTGGGTTTTTGCGGTACAAAGATAAAACGGTCAAACGCTTTCTCGAGAAGCTTAGGATTGATTTTATCCATATCTTCCGGCTTCTTATTAGTTATAATTGCATCCGGAAAGCGACCAATGCGAGTTGAAATTTCATAGATTTCTGACCCGCTTTGAGAGAAAAAAGCTTTCCAGTAAAAGTCCTTTTTCATAGTTTTAAACGATAACCTATTGTATTATCACTAAAATAAATTACAAGCAAAACTTCAGGCATATTGCGAGTATTTTTAATTCTGTGTACCTCATCGAAGTCTTTCGTAGGTATTTCTTTGTTACCTATAGGATCCCAAAAACAGTAATCTATAATTTTAGTATTATTATCCAGTAAGTGAGGATAACTAATTCTGACAAGTTCAGTTATTGCAGCTACATCTTTATCCATTAAGAACAAAGCTTCTGAACTTATTAATATTTTCAGCTATCCAAAATTCTTGCTCTGCATCTGGCACGCAGTCAAGTAAGTCTGCCAGTTTAGTTTTTTCTTTATACCAAGTCGCAATTTTATCTCCGTAACTTACCTTCTTAATACCGTGTACAATAGGCGAAGAAGTATCAAGAGATTCAATCCAACTAAAATCAGGTCTATTATAAAAGCTAAACTCTCTAGGGTGTGCGCAACCGAGCAAATGGTGAGGTTTATCAAGATTAATTACCCCGTCATCTAACAAGCGCTGCAAAGTCATCACTCTACCCATAGCATAGCTAGCCCATGTGTTGGTATACGGAAATACACTTAAATAATGAGAGTAATCAAAAGAAATAGCGATTTTATCCACGCCTAGTCTATCTAAGGCAGTATAACACTTCACCAATTCTCCATAATTTGTGCCCTGCACAACGCCGATTCTCTTAGACTGGGCAGTGATGTGATAGACATTATAGTCTAGCCAAGATCTTGCTTTAGAAATAGTTGCATCACAGTCTTCAAGAGCATCTGGAATGATATATTCGGTCGGGTTAAGTTTATTGATCCATTCTGCATATTTGTTACTGTCAAAAGCTGTGCCGAGCTCAAAAATAGAATTATCAAGTAGTACAGTACGACCCTGACGGAGACTATCTTCAAAGAACTGGTAGTAATTAGGATGCTTCTCAAAGAGATGCACTAAAGCGTAGTCATAATCATTGTATGTACGAGATATCTCGAGCATACTGAGAGGAGATTCGTGAGAGATTTTAATCATGAGAAAAATTCAAATAAGTCTACTTCAGTTTCGTTGTTAAGATCGGGTAAACGCCATCCTACTGCTTCATACACAGCAAGCACAGGCGGTTTAATAATTGTATCGAACATTTCGACATAATCTACCTCAAAATGCTTAAATTCTGGAGGAAAACTAACCGGGTAGCAAAGAGTGTCGATATTATATTTGTTCGGTGCGATATAAATCTTCTTTACTTTACCACCGGACGTAATACGCTCATATTTCGTCTCAAGCTTTAAATGCTTAAGAAGTTGATTGTACCAAATCGCGCCTTTTACGTGATTTGGGGTACCAGTAGCAATTTTAAATCCGTTAGCTTTGCTCTCATACTTTTCAAGATCGCTTAAACCACCTCGAATGGCAATATCGTCTACAGAAAGGCTTTTAAACTTATCATAAACCTCTTTATAAAGTTTATTAGCTTTATTTTGATCTTGTCCTAATAAGGAGGTCTCGATTACTTGTTTGATTAGTTCTTTAGCTTTTTTAGGGGTAGTAGATCTCGCAATTTCGACCCCAACGTACTTAAATTTATTAACGTCAGCTCCTTCATCGTTAAGTACGTGAATAATATAACGTTTCTTTTGTAGATATACTCCTACATCACAGATAGATTCTCTCTTAAAAAAATAACGAGGATCAATAGAGCGAAATTCGGAAGCAGACCACTTTTTGATCTCAGCATTAAGATACGTGCCGATCTCTTTATCAATAAGATCTAAACCTTCTTGAGTAACTTTATTGTTCTCAAACAATTTTAACTTAAGTTTGTTAACAATAGGCTGTATAGTTACATGAGTACTATCAGTATCTCCGTAAATCGTTAAAGAAGTATCGATACCGTGTTTTTCTTTTGCGTAGGTGTCTAAGATGACCGACGCTTGTTTGACCACAGACTGACCAGTGAGAGTAATGCTACCGGCGTGATCACTATCACAAATAGGACTAAACTTATTAGCAAAAACACCGTAAATAGAATTGAGTAGAATCTTGATGACGTGTTGGATGGTGTCGGCCCGCTCCATATTGAATTTGCACGTTTTGTAATCATCAGTTTCGGGCTCTATCTTACTTAGCTTTTTCTTGAGCTCGACATACTGATTTTTGTTTTTTACTCGTTCGCTATAAAGACCATCAATTAAAGAAGGCACCACACCTTTCTTCTTTTGAGTGTAAAGCACGCCAGCTTTAGATATAGCTATCTTTTCTACCCCTAAAAACTTCTCAAACTTATCATTAGGCAGTTTGTATTCTTTACCGCTAGTTAAGAGTAATACCGTATTCTCTTCATCCTTTTGTTTTATCTTACCTACTTTAGTTTCGGGCGAGATATTGAGCGTGATAATAGTATTAGGGTATAGAGAATTAGCGTCATAGCTAACAATAGAAGTCTTCAAGCCTCTTTCTGGGTCTCTTACATAACCACCTTCGATAGCTTCCCGGGTAGGTCCCTCAACGAATGTGGGTATAATTAAGCCGTGCTTATATGCTTCTAATGCAACGCACCCAGTAACGATAGATACTTTACCAAGAGCGGCCTCAAAACTCGTAAGACCTTTGTAGGCCAACATACGAATAATCTTAAAAAACTGCAGCTTGTTTTCCATCCGTACAAGCAGATCAACGTCTTGAATGTTATAATCTACAAAATTATCCCAATCGGTTTCAGATAGAGTAGCCAGATTAGTCGCGTTAATAGCTAGTTTACCTTCTCCGAGTTCATGCTGTGCTACAAAATTAAGGGCATAAGACTCAAGTAGACCACGAGCAAAACCCTTGTAAACCTCGAGATAGTCCATAGCTGAAATACCATGAATATACCACCGGTCTAATTCTTGCCCTTTTACAAAAATACCTTTACGGCACCAAAGACTCTTAAGAGGAGAGAGGCGCTTAGCAGCTCCTTCGCCTCGTAGGTTAGTAATGCGGTTAATAAGATACGGAAAGTCGAAAAAGTCCGTATTCCATCCTGACAAAATATCAGGGTAATAACCGTCTTCCCAAAAATCTAGAAACTTATCTAGTAGATCTATTTCACTCTCGCATTCTGTGTATACTACGTTAGTCTTCTTAGGTTTATACGCCTTAGTACCCCAAGTGTAAAACGTCTTAGATAGGTTATCGTAGATTGTAATGAGATTGATAGGATGCTTGGCATCTTTAGCTTCAGGAAACTCGTCCGGGCTATGCACTTCAATATCTAAAAAGCAAACTTTAACGGGGTCTTTAGAAAATTCAGGCTTATCGTAGAGGTCTTTAAACTTCTCAATAAGAAACTGTTGCTCTACCTGAATGTTATGGTAGAGTCTTTTTATTGCACCGTCTTGAGCGGCCTGATTACGTTCGTAGCCGTTCTTAAACTCTTTCTTCTTTAGCTTGGTATTATAGATAGAGGTAGCATCAAAAGCGTCTAAGTTAGTCTCAACATAAAAGTACGGACGATAAGGAGTCTTTGTGACTACCCGTTCTCCGGCTTCGTTCCACGTAAAGAGATACGCTAAACCCTCTCTCGAACTATAATAAATGTTACGGTACACACAATAATTGTGTATCTTATTACGAACTAATCAAGAAGGAAAGTAAACTTTAATGTGCTCTTCAATGTGATCTTCAAGCCAGTACTGGCTAGCAGTCTTGCGGGCTTTATCCGATTCAGTGAGATAATATTGACGGTTGCTCGTAAGCTTTTTAATAATGTCCATCATTTCATCGGATGTATCGAATCTCAAAGGCGCAATCGGATCAGTATTGTACGGTGCAAAGTCTTGACACACACAAGGAATGCCTAAGGCCCCTGCTTCAAGATACTTGATTGGTGCTTTTGATAAATTAAACTTATTATTTTGAAGAGGTGCAATAGCTACATTAAGATTCAATGCATCGTATGCGTAGCTGTAATCATACAAAGACTTCCAGGGAACATATTCTATGTCGCCCGAACGAACTAGATCTTGCAATGCGTGAGGGTAACCACCCATAAACACCCATTTGTAGTCTTTTGCAGTTTTGCGTATGTTTTCCAAGTGCGGTCCAATATCGTCAATTGCACCAGGTACATTAGCAATATTCAAGTGAGTAGGGCTACCGACATAACCCACTCGCGGACGCTTTTTATTTCTATCAAAGTTTTCAACAATTTTTGCCTTGCTATAAAAACGATCTAACCAAAACTTAGGCATATAATTTGGTAATACTATAGCAGGCACACCAGTCTTTTCAGTGTAATAATCTGCCATGAACTTAGTAGGGCATGTAATATAATCACAAAGCTGTATAATTTCAGTAGCAGTTTTTGCAACAATAGGGTCTACAAACGCCTCTCGGGATTTATTATAAATAGGTATGTCTTCAGGAAAAATAACATCATCAATTTCGTAATATATTTTAAACTTGTTAGTTTTATTAGATACATCCCGGAGAAACTTAGTAAATTCAAGTTGTGGTGGTGTTACTTGTCGTTGTATTTTTACCGACTTTACGTTTTGATAATAACGGGAGTCTAACAACATCATTGTTGAGTTAGTAATTATACCAGCCCCTGATGAATTGATTATAGACTCAGGCCAGTGTATACGCCAAAACCCGCAACCACCATGATCGGCTGCAAAGCTAATAGCTTGATTAGCAGCCCCAGGAGGCATGTGCTGAGCCGGCTGCTGTACAGGCATACTCACCGGCGTTCCAAACGCAGGCGCTCCTACTGGTAATGCTGGTGCTCCGTAAATAAAATTATTCATTAGTAAAATTGTTTGCCCGTGTA
>Ga0129333_10002726_pt1 | contig 16466 bp, 18 predicted proteins | sample CPB6_08_DNA_FD_94474 | JGI IMG/M metagenome (GOLD analysis project Ga0129333, IMG submission 94474) | Freshwater to marine salinity gradient microbial communities from Chesapeake Bay, USA - CPBay_Sum_0.6_0.8_DNA | ecosystem: Environmental > Aquatic > Marine > Coastal | place: USA: Chesapeake...
GGGTCGAATGCCGCCGAGCGCGCCATCGGTCTCGTAGCCTTTCCGCTGTCGCTCATCCTGTTTCTGCCGATTCCCTTCGGCAACATGCTGCCGGCTGCGGCGATTGCCTGCCTCGCTCTGGGCCTTGCCGAGCGCGACGGGCTGGCTGTGGCTGCGGGCTATGTTCTGTCGTTCCTGTCGGTGGCGGTGCTGGCGGCAATCTCCTCGGCGCTCTACATTGCGGTTGTTGCCTTCTTCCAGGCGCTCTTCGGTCTCTGAGGCCGGCGCCAGCTTCCCCTTCCCCGGCAATCCTGCTATCCGCCTCATCCGACGTTGTTGTCCGAAGGAAACTGCCGTGTCTTCTCCCGTTATGACCGTAATGACAGCCGCCGTCCGCAAGGCGGCCCGCAGCCTGCAGCGCGACTATGGCGAACTGTCCCAGTTGCAGATCGCCCAGAAGGGTCCCGGCGACTTCGTCACCATCGCCGACCAGCGCTGTGACAAGCTGTTGCGCGACGAACTCTCAAAGGCGCGGCCTGGCTATGCCTTTCTCACCGAGGAAACGGGCGTCGTGGCGGGCACCGACCCGGATCATCGCTTCATCATCGACCCCATCGACGGCACCATGAACTTCATGCACGCCGTGCCGATGTTTGCCATCACGGTGGCGCTGGAGCGCAAGGACGAGATCGTTGCGGCCATCACCTACAACCCGATCTCGGACGAGATGTTCACTGCCGAGAAGGGCGGCGGCGCCTTCCTCAACAACAAGCGCCTGCGCGTTGCCCAGCGCCGCGACATCCACGACACGCTGGTGAGCTACGAACTGCCGCATCGCGGCGGCAAGGACCTCGCGCTCTCGCGCGCCGAGATTTCCGTGTTGCAGCAGCATGTCGTCGGTATCCGCAGCCCCGGGTCCTGCGCGCTTTCCCTCGCCTATGTGGCTGCAGGCAGGTTCGACGCCATGGTCTGCCGCAACATCTATCCCTGGGACATGGCGGCGGGCATTCTGCTGGTGCGCGAGGCCGGAGGCTTCTCCGCCGACCCGAACAGCGAGAAGAACCCCATGGAGACCGGCCATATCATCGCGGCCAACGCCGATCTCATGCCCCAGTTCAAGACGGCGCTGGGCAAGGCGCAGGCAGCCTGACCACCCGGACAACAGGAGGCGATCGATGAGCGATCTACAGTGGAAGTCAGCTGCAAAGCTCGTGAAGGGCTTTGCAGCGGGCAAGTTCTCCCCCGTCGAGGTGACGCAGTCCTGCCTCGCCCAGATCGAGCGGCACGAGAAGACGCTGAACGCCATGGTCGAGGTCAGGCCGGAGGAGGCGCTTGCCGCAGCCCGTGCCAGCGAAGCGCGCTGGCACAAGGGCGAGCCGCAGGGCCCGGTCGATGGCGTGCCCACCCTCGTCAAGGATCTGCTGCTGGTGCGCGGTTGGCCGACGCTGCGCGGATCGCGGACCGTCGATCGCAATCAGCCGTGGGATCAGGACGCACCCAGCGTCGCCCGGCTGCGCGGTTCCGGAGCGGTTTTTCTCGGTTCCACCACCACGCCGGAATTCGGCTGGAAGGGCGTCACCGACTCCCCGCTCACCGGCATCACGCGCAACCCCTGGAACCCGGACACGACGCCGGGCGGTTCGTCCGGCGGCTCCTCTGCGGCTGCAGCGGCCGGCTATGCACCTCTCACCCTCGGGACGGATGGTGGCGGCTCGATCCGAATTCCCGCCGGCTTTGCCGGCATTTTCGGCCACAAGCCCTCTTTCGGGCGGGTCCCGACGTGGCCGCTGTCGCCCTTCGGAACCGTGGCCCATGTCGGCCCCATGACGCGCACGGTCGAGGATTCCTGCCTGATGATGAACGTCATCGCCCAGCCCGATTCGCGGGATTGGCACGCCCTGCCCTATGACGGCGTGGACTACACCGCAAAACTGGGCAAGCGCCTCAAGGGACTGCGCATCGCCTTCAGCCTGACGCTGGGATATGTGAGCGTGGATCCGGAAATTGCCGCAAGGGTAAGGACGGCGGTCGGCGTGCTCGAGGATCTGGGTGCTGACGTCGAGGAGCGCGACCCTGGCTTCTCCGATCCTGCTGAATGCTTTCGCATCCTGTGGTGGTCAGGCGCGCGGGCCCTGCTGGGCAGGCTGCCGCCGGAAAAGCTGCAGATGCTCGACCCGGCGCTTGCCAATGTCGTGGAGCGGGCGCAGGCGCTCAGTCTCGACGACTACCAGGATGCGGTGCGCGCCCGTGGCCTGCTGGGCGGGCACATGCGGCAGTTCATGGAGAGCTATGACCTTCTGGTGACGCCGACCTTGCCGATTCCCGCCTTCGCGGCCGGCCAGATCGCCCCGCAGCAAATCGCCAGCACGAATGACTGGGCAGGATGGACGCCGTTCACCTATCCGTTCAACCTGACGCAGCAGCCGGCCGCAAGCGTGCCATGCGGTTTCACAACTCAGGGGCTGCCCGTAGGCATGCAACTGGTCGGCCGCATGTTCGACGACCGGATAGTGCTCGCCGCAGCCTACGCCTATGAACGCGCGACGGACTGGCACAAGGCCCGCCCGCCGGGTTTCTGATCAGGCGGCGTGATGATGCTGAAGGCGGGAGATCTCGTCCTTCAGCTTGAGTTTCTTTCGCTTCAACTCTGCGATCTCTGCATCCGTGGACGCCGGATGGTTCATGGTATCGGCCAACTTGGCCTCCAGGGCTCGGTGCCTGGACTGCAACTCATTCAGATGCGCTTGAAGACTCATGCGATCCTCCATTGATTGCGATGGATTGACTGGGAGCATGACATAGAGCTGGGGGCTTGTCGAACCCTTGCAAAGGGCATTAGTGAAGAACCGACGAAAGAATTCCCGAAAGCCGGAGATATCCCCAGCGATGCCGAAACTGGATGTGATACAGGAGGTTCAGCTGCGCAACCAGTTGCAGAACCTCATCCAGCAGCACCGCGACCTTGACACGGCGATCCATTCCCTCGAACAGACCGGCACCGGAGACCAGTTGCAGCTCCGGCGCCTCAAGAAGATGAAGCTGGACATCAAGGACAAGATCCAGATCATCGAAAACATGCTGATTCCCGACATCATCGCCTGAACAACCGGACCCGCCCGTGACCGCTCCAGCCCCTCCCGTCGCCATCATCATGGGCAGCCAGTCCGACTGGGCCACCATGAAGCACGCCGCCCAGACCCTCGATGCGCTGGGCATTGCCCACGAGGACCGGATCGTCTCCGCCCACCGCACGCCCAGACGCCTCTATGACTTCGCCGGCACCGCAGCCGACCGCGGCGTCCGGGTCATCATCGCCGGGGCGGGCGGCGCCGCCCATCTGCCCGGCATGGCCGCCGCCATGACCCGGCTGCCGGTTTTCGGCGTGCCGGTCGAATCGAAGGCGCTTTCGGGTCAGGACTCTCTCCTCTCGATCGTCCAGATGCCCGCAGGCATTCCCGTGGGAACGCTCGCCATCGGCAAGGCCGGGGCCATCAATGCGGCCCTGCTGGCCGCCAGCGTCCTCGCGCTGACCGACGCAGCACTTGCCCGGCGCCTTGAAGACTGGCGGGCGCAGCAGACCGCAGCCGTCGCCGAGCATCCCACGGACGAGGCATGACCGTCCTCGCCTCTCCCCTGCCGCCCGGCGCGCGGGTCGGCATCCTCGGCGGCGGGCAACTGGCGCGGATGCTTGCGCTGGCCGCCGCCCGTCTGGGCATCGACTGCCACATCTACGCGCCGGAGGCCGAGAGTCCCGCCTTTGCCGTCGCCGCCGCCCATACGATTGCCCGTTACGATGATTTCGACGCCCTCGCAGCCTTTGCGCAGACGGTCGATGTCGTCACCTATGAGTTCGAGAACGTGCCCGGCGCGACCGCTGCCTTCCTGGCCGTCCGTGTGCCCGTGGCACCCGGGGTCGCGGCTCTCGAGACGGCCCAGGACCGGGTGGCGGAAAAGACCTTCATCGCCGGACTTGGCATCCCCGTTGCGCCTTTCGCAGCCGTCTCGGATCTCGCCTCCCTCGAGGCCGCCCTCGGCCGCATCGGCAGGCCCGCCGTGCTGAAAACCCGGCGTTTCGGCTACGACGGCAAGGGTCAGACCAGGATCGTCCCGGCCACCGATCCGGCCGCCGCTCTGGCGGAAATCGGCCAACAGCCTGCAATCCTTGAAGGATTCGTATCATTCTCCTGCGAAGTCTCGGTCATCGCAGCGCGCGGCTGGCAGGGCGAGGTGGCGGTCTATGACGTGCCGGAGAATCACCACGAAGACCACATCCTGAAGACGTCGACGGTTCCAGCCCGCATCAGTCCTGCCGTCGCCGACCGCGCCCGGGCCTATGGCAGCCAGATCATCGCGGCACTGGGCTATGTCGGGGTGATCGGGGTCGAGATGTTCGTCGCCGGCGAACAAGTGATCGTCAACGAGATCGCCCCGCGCGTTCACAACTCCGGTCACTGGACCATGGACGCCTGCCATGTCTCGCAGTTCGAGCAGCACATCCGGGCCATCTGCGGCTGGCCCCTTGGCACGGCCGAGCGCCATTCAGACGTGGTGATGACCAATCTCCTCGGCGACGAGGCCGCGCGCTGGCAGAGGCTGGCCGCCGAGCCCGGACTGCATCTCCACCTCTACGGCAAGCGGGAGGCCCGACCGGGCCGAAAAATGGGCCATGTCAACAGGCTTTCCCCTCGACAGCCCTGAAGGACCATGCTAAGCCGCCCGCCAATTCGGGGGCTGCCTGCAGTTTCCGATATAAGTTCCAACCCAATTCCGAGGTAGCACTTGCAAGTCGTCGTTCGTGACAACAATGTCGATCAGGCCCTGAAGGCGCTCAAGAAAAAGATGCAGCGCGAGGGCATTTTCCGCGAGATGAAGCTTCGCGGCCACTACGAGAAGCCCTCCGAGAAGAAGGCCCGCGAGAAGGCGGAAGCCGTGCGCCGCGCCCGCAAGCTGCAGCGCAAGAAGCTCCAGCGCGAGGGCCTCCTGCCGATGCCGAAGAAGGTCGAGGGTGCACCCACCCGCGGACCGCGCGCGCAGTAAACGTCAGAAAATCCTGCCATTTCAGGGCCGCCTCCTCCGGGAGGGCGGCCCTTTTGCTGTCTTCCGGCAGGAAAGCCCCGGATTAAGGCAGCCGCCACAATTGCCCCGAACTTGTCACAACCGACCACAAAACCGTTACAGCGCCGTCCTACGGCCGGACAGTTTCTCCCTTAGCTAAACATCCCATGAACGGCGCATTCAGCCTCTGTTCCGGAGCGAACCGGCAGGATGCACCAGAGTTCGATGAGGAAAGGGAGAGCCCCGATGACCCGTTACGCGTTGCTGCTGCTGGCTGCACTTGTGAGCCTTCAGGCCGCCGCCGTGCTTCATGCCGCGCCCCAGGGCGAGGCCACCGCCGGCGCGAACCAGACGGTTATCGAGAAGAACAGCCCCTTTCCGGTGATCGGCCCCATCCAGGTCGAGGCCTGCGCGGTGGAGGATTGCTCCGACGCGACCTTCTAGGACGTTTTTTCGAACCCAGGCAGATCTTCCCCCCCATCCCCTGCAAACACTGCCTGCAACTGAGCCCCGGCCTTTCGCGCCGGGGCTTTTTTCCTCGCCTCATCAGGTCTGACACCACCATGAAGTCCCTCGCACTGTCCCTGTTTCTGAGCATCCTGTTCATGGCCGCTGGCGGCTTCCCGCCGCGGGCGACGCTGCCGCCCGCCATGCCGGGCAATGTCACGGTCATTCACAAGACGCCCACCGCCGTCAGCGCAGTGGATGCGGGGGCGATTGGGCTTGGAATCCCCTATGTGATTGTGTAGGGAACCCCAAATTCGGGTTTCCCTCACATGCCAAAGCGCACCGACATCAAATCCATCCTCATCATCGGGGCTGGACCCATCATCATCGGCCAGGCCTGCGAATTCGACTATTCGGGAACCCAGGCCTGCAAGGCGCTGAAGGCGGAGGGCTACCGCATCATTCTGGTCAACTCCAATCCGGCCACCATCATGACGGACCCGGACCTGGCGGATGCCACCTATATCGAGCCGATCACGCCCGAAGTCGTTGCCCGCATCATCGAGAAGGAACGCCCCGACGCGCTGCTCCCCACCATGGGCGGACAGACGGCGCTCAACACCGCGCTCTCGCTCAACAAGATGGGCGTGCTGGAGAAGTTCGGCGTCGAGCTGATCGGCGCCAAGGCGGACGCCATCGACAAGGCGGAAGACCGCGAGTTGTTCCGCGAGGCGATGAAGAAGATCGGCCTCGACACCCCGAAATCGATGCTGGCCAACGCCTCGGCCGCCAAGGACGCCGACAAGGACCACTACGCTGCCGAGATCGCCCGCCTCAAGGCCTCGGGCGGCGACATCGCGGCCTTCGAGAAGGAGTGGGCTGCGGGCGAACCCGAGCGGCTGCGCCGGTACCGCAACCGCGCCATGGTCGAAGCCTTCGAAGCCATGCTCGAGGTGGGCCTTCCCTGCATCATCCGTCCCTCCTTCACGCTGGGCGGCACAGGTGGTGGCATCGCCTACAACCGCGAGGAATTCTTCGAGATCGTCGAGAAGGGACTCGACGCCTCGCCCACCGCCGAGGTGCTGATCGAGGAATCAGTGCTGGGCTGGAAGGAGTATGAGATGGAGGTCGTCCGCGACAAGGCGGACAACTGCATCATCGTCTGCTCCATCGAGAATGTCGATCCGATGGGTGTGCATACGGGCGACTCGATCACGGTCGCCCCCGCCCTGACCCTCACCGACAAGGAATACCAGATCATGCGCAATGCCTCGATCGCGGTGCTGCGCGAGATCGGCATCGAGACGGGCGGCTCCAACGTGCAGTTCGGCGTCAACCCGGAAGACGGACGGCTGGTGGTGATCGAGATGAACCCGCGCGTTTCGCGCTCATCCGCGCTCGCCTCCAAGGCGACCGGCTTTCCCATCGCCAAGGTCGCCGCCCGGCTTGCCGTCGGCTACACGCTGGACGAGCTTGCCAACGACATCACCGGCGGAGCAACACCGGCCGCCTTCGAGCCCACGATCGACTATGTCGTCACCAAGATCCCGCGCTTTGCCTTCGAGAAATTCCCCGGCGCCTCGCCCACCCTCACCACGGCCATGAAGTCGGTGGGCGAGGTCATGGCGATCGGCCGGTCTTTCCAGGAATCGATGCAGAAGGCCCTGCGCGGACTCGAGACCGGTCTCACCGGCTTCAACGAGGTGGCCATCGAGGGTGCCGGCGAAGGCGATGACAAGAACGCCATCCGCGCCGCGCTCGGAACCCCCACGCCCGACCGCATCCTCAAGATCGCGCAGGCTTTCCGCATGGGCGCCAGCGTCGACCAGGTCTACGCCTCCTGCAAGTACGAGCCCTGGTTCCTGCGCCAGATCGAGGAGATCGTGCAGACCGAAGCGAAGATCGGCCAGCGCGGCCTGCCGAAGGACGCCGTCAATCTTCGCAGGCTCAAGTCCATGGGCTTCTCCGACAAGCGGCTCGGTGAACTGGTGGGGCTCTCCGAGGACAAGGTGCGCGCCCACCGCCACAAGCTCAAGGTGCGCCCCGTCTACAAGCGCATCGATACGTGCGCGGCCGAATTCGCGTCACCGACCGCCTACATGTATTCAACCTATGACGCGGAGAACGAGGCCCGGCCCTCCGATCGTCAGAAGGTGATCATCCTCGGCGGTGGCCCCAACCGCATCGGCCAGGGCATCGAATTCGACTACTGCTGCTGCCACGCCTGCTTTGCGCTCCATGACGCGGGCTATGAATCGATCATGGTCAATTGCAACCCCGAGACCGTATCGACCGACTATGACACCTCCGACCGCCTCTATTTTGAACCGCTGACTGCCGAGGACGTCCTCGAGATCATCCACACCGAACAGTCCAACGGAACGCTGAAGGGCGTCATCGTGCAGTTCGGCGGCCAGACACCGCTGAAGCTCGCGGGCGCGCTGGAAAAGGCGGGCGTTCCCATTCTCGGCACCACCCCGGATGCCATCGACCTCGCCGAGGACCGCGACCGGTTCTCGAAGCTGCTGCGCAAGCTCAGGCTCCGCCAGCCCGAGAACGGCATCGCCTATTCCGGCGCCGAGGCCAAGAAGATCGCCAAGAAGATCGGCTTCCCCGTTGTCATCCGGCCTTCCTATGTGCTGGGCGGCCGCGCCATGGAGATCGTCAAGGATGATGCGCAGCTTGAGCGCTACATCACCGAGGCGGTTGTCGTGTCCGGGTCATCGCCCGTGCTCATCGACAGCTATCTCGCCAATGCCATCGAAGTCGATGTCGATGTGATTGCGGACGGCAAGGATGTGTTCATCGCCGGCGTCATGGAGCATATCGAGGAGGCTGGCATTCATTCCGGTGACTCCGCCTGTTCGCTGCCGCCCTATTCGCTGAAGCCGCCGGTCATCGCCGAGCTCGAGCGCCAGGCGAGGGTGATGGCGCTGGCCCTCAATGTCGTGGGCCTCATGAACGTGCAGTTCGCGATCAAGGACGATGACATCTATGTCCTTGAGGTGAACCCGCGCGCCTCGCGCACCGTGCCCTTCGTGGCCAAGGTCATCGGCCTGCCCGTCGCGAAGATCGCTGCGCGCGTCATGGCGGGCGAGAGCCTTTCCAGCTTCAAGCTGAAGCCCCGCAAGCTGGCGCATGTTGCGGTGAAGGAGGCGGTGTTCCCGTTCAACCGCTTCCCCGGCGTGGATGTGCTGCTGGGCCCTGAGATGCGCTCGACAGGCGAGGTCATGGGCCTCGACACGAGCTACGACATGGCCTTCGCCAAGAGCCAGCTCGGCGCGGGTATGCGCATGCCGCAGGCCGGAACCGTGTTCATCTCGGTCAAGGACGCCGACAAGCCGAAGATCCTGCCCGCCATGAGGAAGCTCGTGGAGATGGGCTTCAAGCTTGTCGCCACCGGCGGTACCCAGCGCTATTTCGAGGACAAGGGCGTTGCCTCGACCAAGATCAACAAGGTCCTTGAGGGCCGCCCGCATGTGGTGGACGCCATCAAGAACGGTGACATCCAGCTGGTGCTCAACACCACCGAGACCCGCGCCTCGCAGTCCGACTCCAAGCCCATCCGCCAGACGGCGCTGATGCAGAAGGTGCCCTACTACACCACGCTTCCCGGCATTCTGGCGGTCACCAAGGCCATCGCCGCCCAGAAGGAAGGCCGGCTCGATGTGAAGCCGCTGCAGGATTATTTCTGATCCGGGGCTCGTCTGACCGGCGATCCCGCGCTGATTGCCCGCGCCCGCAAGATGAGCCAAATCGCGCGGGAGGCCGGCATCACGCGGGAAGGTCTCGACAAGGCGCTGTCTGGTTCGGGCAATCCCAGTTTCTCTATAATCGTGGAGGTTGTAAAGGCCCTCGGCGTCCGGGTTTCCATTCAAGGGCTGGACGAGGGCCGGGGCGGCCGTTTCTAACCGCCTCTTGAAATCCGGGCGGAAATGGTCCAATTTGCCACTACGCCCGGGATGATGCGGTCGCTCTGCATCGCCGGGTGTCGTTTTTTCCAAGACACGTTTGAACTGCCGTCTCCGGCCTGCCCGGAGCACGGGGAGAGACTGGACGAAGCCGATGGACAAAGTGCCAATGACCGCCGAGGGCCATGCCGCCATGATGGATGAGGTGAAGCACCTCAAGACCGTGGAGCGCCCGCGCATCATCAAGGCCATCGAGGAAGCCCGTTCCCATGGCGACCTCTCGGAAAACGCCGAGTACCACGCAGCCAAGGAACAGCAGGGCTGGACCGAAGCCCGCGTGGCCGAGCTTGAGGACAAGCTTTCGCGCGCAGAAATTATAGATATTTCAAGGCTTTCCGGAGATATCGTAAAGTTCGGTGCGAAGGTTACCCTGATCGACGAGGAAACCGACGAGAAGACCGCCTACCAGATCGTCGGTGAATTCGAGGCCGATGTGAAGAAGGGCAAGATCTCCGTGTCCTCCCCCATCGCGCGCGCCATCATCGGCAAGAAGAAGGGCGACTCGGTCGAGGTCAACACGCCCGGTGGCGGCAAGTCCTACGAGATCGCCAAGGTCGTCTGGAAATAGGCCCTAGCGGGCGGCCAGGGCCTTGTCCACGGCAGCCGTGATCTTGGGAGACATCGGCTTGGTCGGCGAGGCAAACCAGTCGATGAACTGGCCGTCGGCGCCGATCAGGTATTTGTGAAAGTTCCACTTGGGCCGGCCGAGCGCACCGGCCTGATCGCCTGCCCATTTGTAGAACGGGTCAGCGTTCTTGCCCTTGACCACGGTCTTGTCGGCCAGCGGGAAGGTTACGCCATAGTTGACCTTGCAGAACTGCGCGATCTCGGTCGCTGATCCCGGCTCCTGGCCGCCGAAGTCGTTTGACGGCACGCCGATGACGATCAGCCCCTTTTTCCCGTAGGCCAGCCAGAGCTTCTCGAGATCCTCATACTGCCCGGTGTAGCCGCACTCGGACGCGGTGTTGACGATCAGCATCGGATGCCCCCGGAACTGGGCCAGCGGCATTGGCTTGCCATCGATGCCGGTCAGCGTGAAATCATAGGCAGTCGGTCCGGCCATGGCGGGAAGGCTCGCAAACAGGGTGAGGAGGATCGTCAGGACTAGCGTTCTCATGCCCTGTTAACGGCGGGCCGCAGGCAGCGGATCATGCCGGGCTGCGGCGCAACAGGTGCCGCGCGCCGAACACCGCAAGCCCCGCCGCCAGCCCCCAGAAGGCCGAGCCCACGCCGAGGATCGTGATGCCGCTCGCCGTGACCAGGAAGGACGTGAGCGCACTCTCGATGTCGCGCGGCTCCCGCATCATGGCCGTCATGCCGCCCATGAGGGGCGAGAACAGCGCCAGCCCGGCAATGGCGGTGACCAGGTCCTTGGGGAGCGCGCCGAGCACCTGCACGAAACCGGCTGCCATGAGTCCGATGAGACCGTAGAGCACAAGATAGGGCCAGGCGACGAGCCAGCGCTTGTCGGGGTCGGGGTGGCAATCGGGCCCGGTGACGATCGAGGCTGTAATGGCCGCCATGTTGATCGCGTGGCTCCCGAATGGTGCGAGCAGCGTCGAGGCCGTGCCCGTCACCAGCAGCGCCGGCTGTACCGGCGGATGATAGCCGCTCGCCCGCAGCACGGCGAAGCCCGGCAGGTTCTGCGAGGCCATGGTGACGAGAAACAGCGGCACGCCGATCGACAGCATGGTCTGCCAGTCGAAAGCGGGGGTGGTCCATTCCGGCGCCGTGAGACCGAAGCGGCAGCAGTCGCCCGCGAAATCACCGCTCAGCGCGCCGAGGCCGACGCCGGCCGCGACCACAACAGGCACGGCATAGAGCGGAAACGACAGGCGCAGGGCGAAGAACACGGCGATGAGCGGCAGCACCGCCCAGGGCATGGCCATGGCCGCACCCGGAACACCCAGCGTGTAGCGCAGCAGAACACCCGCCAGCATGGCGGCGGCAACCGGCGGCGGTATCCTTTCGATGGCCCGTTCCAAGGGCTTGATCAGACCGGCCACGACCATCAGCAGTCCCGCCAGGACGAAGGCGCCCAGCGCATTGGCATAGGTGATGCCGCCGCCGGACGTCGCGATCAGCACCGCGCCCGGCGTGGACCAGGCGGTGATCATCGGCATGCGGTAGCGCACCGACAGGAAGAACGAGGTTGCCGCCATCCCGATGCACAGCGCGCCCGCCCAGGAGGCCTGCTGGGCTGGCGTTGCGCCCACGCTGCGGGCGGCTTCCATGACCACCAGAATGGTCGACGCAAAGCCGACCACCACGGCCGTGACGGAGGCCGAGATCAGGCTGAACCAGCCGGCAGAGGTGGGGGTGCTCATTGGCCCTCCTGTAGCAACTCCGGGCAGCCTCCGCGAGGGACGATCCACAGCGCGCGGCCCTTCCTGTGCACAACGCCTTGTAGCGGCCTTGCCGCAAACACCAGATAAGCTATGCTAAATTCTCATAGCAGGGAGAGAGCACCATGTCCGCCCGTCATGCCCGGGTTCTGATCCTCGGATCGGGTCCGGCCGGTTACACCGCCGCGATCTATGCCGCCCGCGCCATGCTGAAGCCGATCCTCGTGCAGGGCATCCAGCCCGGAGGACAACTCACCATCACCACCGATGTCGAGAACTACCCTGGCTTCGCCGATGTCGTCCAGGGCCCCTGGCTGATGGAACAGATGCGCGCCCAGGCCGAGCATGTCGGAACCGAAATCGTCTCCGACACCATCACGGAAGTGAAGCTTGGCCAGAAGCCAATCTGGCTCAGGGGTGATTCCGGCACCGAGTACAGCTGCGATGCGCTGATCATCTGCACCGGCGCACAGGCCAAGTGGCTCGACCTCCCCTCCGAACAGGCCTTCCGTGGCTTTGGCGTCTCGGCCTGTGCGACCTGCGACGGTTTCTTCTACCGCAACAAGCGCGTGCTGGTGGTGGGCGGCGGCAACACCGCTGTCGAGGAAGCCCTGTTCCTCACCAATTTCGCCAGTGAGGTGATCGTCGTTCACCGCCGCGGCGAGTTCAAGGCCGAGCGCATCCTCCAGAACCGGCTGTTCGCCCATCCCAAGATCAAGGTCATATGGGACACGACACTTGCCGATGTTCTGGGTACGGACAATCCGAAGGGTGTCACCCACGCCCGCCTCAAGAACATCCGCACCGGCGAAACGCAGGATGTGGCGGTCGACGGCATCTTCATCGCCATCGGACACAAGCCGGCGACAGAACTGTTCGAGGGCCAGTTGCCGTTCAAGCAGGGCGGCTACCTCATCACCGAGGCGCGCTCCACCCAGACGGCCCTTCCCGGCGTCTTCGCGGCGGGCGACGTGACGGATGATGTCTACCGTCAGGCGGTGACGGCGGCGGGCATGGGCTGCATGGCGGCGCTCGAGGCCGAACGCTGGCTGCACGGCCAGGCAGAGGTGCGCCATGCCGCTGAATAGCGTGATGGACTGGGACAAGCTGCGCATCTTCCACGCCGTCGCCGACGCCGGCAGCTTCACCCATGCCGGTCACGATCTCGGCCTGTCGCAGTCAGCGGTGAGCCGCCAGATCAGCGCACTTGAAGAAGCCCTGAATGTGCCGCTGTTCCATCGTCATGCGCGCGGCCTGATCCTCACCGAGCAGGGCGAGATGCTCTACCGCACCGCCCATGAGGTGTTCACCAAGCTCACGGCGGCTCAGACCCGGCTGATGGACTCGAAGGAGAAACCGTCGGGCGAACTCCGCATCACCACCACCGTGGGCCTCGGCAGCGTGTGGCTCACGCCCCGTCTGCGCGAATTTTCCGAAATCTATCCCGAAATCGGTGTCACCCTGCTGCTTGACGACCGCGAACTCGATCTGTCGATGCGCGAGGCCGATGTGGCGATCAGGCTCCGCAGGCCCACCCAGCCGGATCTCATCCAGCGCAAGCTGTTCACGGTGCACCACCACCTCTACGCGTCCGCCGACTATCTCAAGAAACACGGCATCCCGAAATCGCTCGAGGATCTCGACAGGCACAAGATCCTCACCTTCGGACAGGCGCCCAACTATCTCAACCCGGTCAACTGGCTCGAACATGTCGGACGCCCGGAGGGAGACTCGCGGCCGGTCGCCTTGCGTGTCAACAATGCCTATGGGCTGCGCCGAGCGGTTCAGGCCGGCATGGGCGTCGCCTCGCTGGCCGACTACATCGTGCCGGAAGACTCAGGACTGGTGCAGATCGACCTGCCCGTCGAGACGCCGGAGTTCGACACATATTTTGTCTATCCGGAAGAGCTCAAGGACACCAAGCGCGTGACCGTGTTCCGTGACTTCATCGTGGCCAAGGCCAAGGAGTGGAGCTTCTGATCTCCGCTCATCGGCCTCACGCCAGGCTCTTCGTCCGCATGCTCACATGAACAGCTTTTCGGACTCGAGACCCTTGTAGAGCCCGGCCACCTGCTCACCATATCCATTGTAGAGCAGCGTCGGCATCCTCTCGCCCGAACCCAGCACCTGTTCCGTCTCCTGGCTCCAGCGCGGATGCGCAACATCCGGGTTCACATTCGCCCAGAATCCATATTCCGTGGGACCCAGCGTCTCCCAGAAACTCACCGGCCGTTCCGCCGTGAAACTCACGCGCACCAGTCCCTTGATCGACTTGAAGCCATACTTCCAAGGCAGGTGCAGCCGCAGCGGCGCGCCCATGCTGTTGGGCAGCGGCTTGCCATAGGCGCCTGTCACCATGAGCGGCAGGTCATTCATCGCCTCGGCCAGCGTGATGCCCTCGACATAGGGCCAGGGGTAGCTGGTGAACAGACCGTCCTTCTGGCCCGGCGCCACGTCGGGCATGTTGAAGGTTTCAAAGCGCAGGAACTTCGCGTTCGATGTGGGCTTGGCGATGTCCACCAGCTGCTTCACCGGAAAGCCGGTCCACGGCACCACCATCGACCACGCCTCGACACAGCGATGACGGTAGATCCGCTCCTCCAGCTTCACCTGCTTGAACAGATCATCGATCGCCAGCCGCATGGGCTTTTCGACCTCGCCGTCGATCACGATCTCCCAGGGCCGGATGGGCAGCTTCTCGGCGGCAGCGGCAATGCGCTTCGAAGAGCCGAACTCATAGTAGTTGTTGAAGGTGGTGGTGTATTGCGCCTCGGTCACAGGGCGTCCGGCATCCCCGAACGCCGCGTTGCGCGGCGCGGGATAGAGCCCTGAGGACGGATCGGCTGCGGCGCGCGCCGGTCCTGTTGCGGCCAGTGCGATTGCACCCGTCGCCAGCCCCATCAACTGCCGGCGGTTCACGAAAATGTGTTCAGGCGTGACGCGGGATTCGGGAATTTCCCAGCCGTGAATGCGCCGGATCAGCATGTCGGTCTCCTCATTCCCCGATCGCGGAACACCGCGCACCACGCACGGTTTCTCGATTGAAGCCTGTTCTGGCTATTCTACGATTCTGACGGGAGTTGGACCACGCGGCACATCAGTCGCGGTCCTGTCGCAAATGAAAAGAGCCCGGTCTTGCGGACCGGGCCCCGGATCAGTCGACGAGTTCGGCTTACTTGACGAACTTCAGGCGCAACGCGGCAACGCCCGCCGCCACATTGAGGCCCGTCTGGGCCTGGACGCTGAGAGGCTGCAGGGCGATCGAGCGGTCCGAGCCACCCACCAGCACATTGGCGCCAAGCCCGACGACAGCCGTGGCCTCGGCGGAGGCACCGCCGTAGGAGCCTGCAAGGGCGCCGCGCTTGAGCTTGCCCGGAGCGAACACCACCCAGCTCATCACGCCCTCGCCGGTGAAGCCGATGTCGATGCCGAGCTTGTCGATGGTGCCCTTGTAGCGTTCCTTCTTCTTGCCGAGCGTGCCCTCAAACGTGCAGTCGATCGATTTGGACGACACGACGATGAGTCCAACGCCAGGCGCGACCGTGCAATTGAGCACGCCCACCTTCACGCCGCTTCCGGCAAGGGCGGGGGTCGCGGCAAGGCCCAGTGAAAACAGGGCAGCCAGGGCAAACTTCTTCATGTTGAGTATCTCCTGTTGAACGAAAGCCGATAAGGCATATGCCTTGTCAGGATTTTGCCTCTTTGCAAAGCGGAGAATGGCGTGCGCAGCCGCCTCCGCCATCAGATCAGGGCATGAAGGTCAGCGAGAACTCGGCAAGGCCCGCGGCGATGCTGAGGCCCGTCTGGCCCTGCACGCTCAGCGGTTGCAGGGCGATGGAGTTGCCCGAGCCGCCCACCAGGACATTGGCGCCGAGGCCCGCCGCAACGGTCGCTTCCGCCGTGGCGCCCACATAGGCACCCGACAGCGCGCCCTTGCCGAGCTTGCCGGCCGCAAACACCACCCACGACATGGCCGTGGCGTCGGTCACGCCGATGTCGATGCCCAGCTTCGCGATGCGGCCCTGATAGTTCTCGTTGCCATTGGGGCCTTCGAACACGCAGCTCGCTGCCTGCGACCCCGCGATGATCAGACCAACCGAACCGGATATGTCACAGTTGAGCACGCCGACCTTGACGCCGGTGTCGGCCATGGCCGGAACAGCCAGAAAGGCCAGCGCCGCGAGCGATGTTGCAATCTTTTTCATGGTAATTTTCCTTTTTGCAGTCGTAGCAGAGGGGAGCCGGAATCAGGCCACCCGAACTGATTTCAGATTGCCACAGCCCGGGGAGCCGCGAAAGCGGAAGTTGAACATGGCTGGCAGGCGTCGGGACCTCAGCGGAGATTGCCGCAGAAGCGCTGGATACGCTTGCAGGCGTCCTCCAGAACCTCCGTCGCCGTGGCATAGGAAATGCGGAAGAAGGGTGACATGCCGAAGGCTGCGCCATGCACCGCCGCCACACCCTCTGCCGCTAGCAGTTCGGTCACGAAATCCTCGTCGGTGCGGATGACGGCCCCGGACGGCGCGGTCTTCCCGATGCAGCCCGCGCAGGAGGGGTAGACATAGAACGCGCCCTCGGGTGTCGGACAGCTGAGGCCGCGTGCCTGGTTCAGCATGGCAACCACCAGGTCGCGGCGCTGCTTGAACACCTTGTTGTTGGCGGCGATGAA
>Ga0129333_10002727_pt1 | contig 16458 bp, 16 predicted proteins | sample CPB6_08_DNA_FD_94474 | JGI IMG/M metagenome (GOLD analysis project Ga0129333, IMG submission 94474) | Freshwater to marine salinity gradient microbial communities from Chesapeake Bay, USA - CPBay_Sum_0.6_0.8_DNA | ecosystem: Environmental > Aquatic > Marine > Coastal | place: USA: Chesapeake...
TCCGGCTCCGGCTCCGGCTCCGGCTCCTGCACCGGCTCCTGCACCGGCTCCTGCACCGGCTCCTGCACCCGCTCCGGCTCCCGCGCCTACTCCAGCGCCTATTGTCGCCGCACCGGCGCGCACCGTTCAAAGCAACAAGTTGTTGTCACCTGTCGTACGTCGATTGGTGAATGAACATGGCATCGACATCGACTCGCTTGTGGGCACGGGGCCAGGTGGGCGCATCACCCGCGAGGATGTGTTGGACCACATCGACAAAATTGGTCCTGCTGCAGCAGCAGTCGCTGCGCCGGCACCAGCTCCAGCTCCAGCTCCAGCTCCTGCTCCTGCTCCTGCTCCTGCTCCAGCCCCCGCACCGACTCCTGCACCATCTCCAACACCCGCGCCTGCTCCGGTAATCACTCCCGTTGCCGCCGCGGTGAGTACGCCCCCGCGTGCACTGGGTGAGCGCGATCAGGTGGTGGCTCTATCCAAGATCCGTCGTTTGACGGGAGCCCACATGGTGGGCTCCAAGGCCACGAGCCCGCACGCATTCAGCGTGGTGGAGGTGGACTACTCGAATGTCGACCGCGTGCGCAATGCGGTTCGCGCAGAGTGGAAGAGTCAAGAAGGGTTCAGCCTCACGTACCTGCCCTTCATCTCGCGTGCGATTGTCGATGCGCTCGTTGAGTTCCCACACATGAACGCCTCGATTGACGGTGACAACCTCATCGTTCACGGATATGTCGATCTTGGCATCGCTGTCGATCTCGACTATCAGGGGCTACTCGTGCCCGTGGTACGAAGTGCGGATGCCAAGCGCTTGCGCGCAATTGCGCGTGAGACGAACGACCTCGCCGTTCGCTCGCGTGCACGCAAGGTTTCGCCAGACGAAATCCAAGGGGCAACATTCACCATCACGAACAACGGCTCGGCAGGATCGGTGTTGACCATGCCGATCATCAACCAACCGCAAGTGGCGATCTTGTCCACCGATGCGATCGTGCGTAAGCCGGTAGTCGTCACCGCGGGGGATGGTTCGGAGAGTATTGCGATTCACCCGGTGGGCAACCTCGCGATGGCCTGGGATCATCGTGCATTCGACGGTGCCTATGCGGCGCGATTCCTCTCGCGCATCAAGGAAATCCTCGAGACGCACGACTGGTCCGCAGAGATCTAGCCGGCTTTTGGTGAAAATGAGGTCCAACTCGCTGCACGTGCGGTGGTGCGGACAGGTGCCATATCGCGAGATGCTGGCGGTTCAGCATGGAATGTTCGAGTTCGGTGAAGATCAGCACCTGTTGCTGTGCGAGCACCCACACGTGTTCACCCACGGTCCGAACGCCGATCTAGCCACCAACCTGCGGTGTGTGCCGAGTGAGGTGGGCGCGGAGTTGATCGAAGTGCAGCGCGGCGGTGACGTCACCTATCACGGCCCCGGTCAGTTGGTGGGGTATCCGATTTTGAGTCTCCCGCCCAAGCACGGTGATTCCGGTCCGGCCGACACACGTGCCTACATCCACGCATTGGAGCAGCTGCTGATCGACGTGCTCGGAGAATTTGGTCTTGTCGATGTGGGGAGGCGAGGCGAGTATCCCGGAGTCTGGGTTCGTCCGAACTCTGAGTCTCCGCGCAAGATCGCTGCGATCGGGGTGCGCGTGGGACGAGGTTCGAATGAGCGTCGCACGATGCACGGATTTGCTCTCAACGTGTCGACCAACCTCGAGTACATGCGCAACCACATCGTCCCGTGTGGCATCAGCGCATTCGACGTCACGTCGATGATCGAGGAGGGCATCGACGTGACGATGAGTGACGTGGTGAATGCCCTCGGTCGACTCGCGATCGAACGTTTCGGACGTGGTCTTGGCACCACGGCAGGTGTGGTGTTCACTCAGCGCGACGAGGATCTCTCGGCATTTTCGAGAGGGCAAGGCCCTGGGCTTCCCGTGCGCATGGTGCGTCGCATGGATGAAGCGGGAGTCGCGGAGGGTTTATCGATCACCGAACGCAAGCCGGAGTGGATTCGTCCGACCGTGACGTTGTCGAGCGAGGTACTCGCCACGAAGAAGACGTTGCGCGAGCTCGACCTCGTCACCGTGTGCGAGGAAGCAGGATGTCCGAACCTGAGTGAGTGTTGGGCGGATTCGACCGCAACGTTCATGGTTTTGGGTGATCGGTGCACCCGAGCGTGTGGCTTTTGTCTCGTCGACACTCGCAAGCCCGTGGCCCCCAACGTCGACGAGCCGACCCGTGTCGCCGAAGCGGTGGCGCGCATGGGCCTCGATTTCGCAGTGCTGACCATGGTTGCACGAGACGACCTTGCGGACGGTGGCATGGAGCATGTCGCCCAATGCGTTCGCGCAATTCGTGATCGCCGAGTTGGCGTGCAAGTGGAGACCCTCGTGTCGGACGTGAAGGGAACCGATGCGCTCGACGTACTGCTTGCGGAGCGACCCGATGTGTTCAATCACAACATCGAGACCGTCGCTCGTCTGCAACGAGTAGTTCGGCCATCTGCCGGTTACGCACGCAGTCTCTCGGTGCTTGCCCGTGCGCGAATGAGTGGTCTCGTGACGAAGTCGGGTCTGATTGTGGGGATGGGCGAAACAGTGGATGAAGTCAAGGAGACGTTGGTTGACCTGGCGGCAGTTGGTGTGCAGATCGTCACGATTGGCCAATACCTGCGCCCGACCAGCCATCACCTGCCCGTGGCGCGGTGGGTGGAGCCCGAGGAATTCGATGAGCTCGGTCGATTCGGGGAGTCGCTCGGCATTCAGCACGTGCAGGCGAGCCCACTCACGCGATCCAGTTATCACGCAAAGACGGCGCACCGGCACGCTTCTGGCGTGGTGCACGCCTAGCGTTGCGGGTCATGGAAATTCGTCCCAACTATGCAGCGCGCCTTGAGCGGGTGCGACGTGAGATGGCTGCCGGGGCGATCGATGCAGTGCTGTTGTCGGTGGGTCACGACTTGCCGTATCTCACCGGATATCACGCGATGCCCCTTGAGCGCTTGACGCTGCTCGTGCTGCGAATGGACTCGACACCGCAAATGTTGGTGCCGCGACTCGAGGTGCCGCGAGTGGTGCCACAGCCAGGCGTGTTCGAAGTTGTTGCGTGGAACGAAACCGATGATCCGGTGGCGATGGCAGCCAAGATGCTCGTCGGCGCAAAGACGATCGCGGTGGGCGATCAGATGTGGGCTCGCTTCCTTGTGGAATTGCTCCCTCATCTGGACGGAGCACGATTCACTCGCGCCGTCGATGTGGTGGGCGCTTTGCGAGCAGCAAAGGATCATGAGGAGATCGAGGCATTGCGTCAGGCTGGAGCGGCAGCAGATCGTGTGGCGCTCGAGTTGCAGACCGGGCTCATCCCGCTCGTAGGTCGCACGGAAGCCGAAGTATCGGCAGACATCTCAGCACGGTTGATTCGCGAAGGGCACGACGTGGTGAACTTCGCCATCGTCGCTGCCGGAGAGAATGCTGCCAGTCCTCACCATCATCCTTCCGACCGAGTGATCAGGAAGGGTGAGATCGTGCTGTGTGACTTCGGCGGCACGATGAAGGGTTACTGCAGCGACATCACTCGTTGCGTATTCACGGGTGAGCCCACGCCGGACGTGCGCGAGGCGTATGCGGTGTTGCAGCGTGCGCAGCAGGCAGGTGTCGAAGCAGGGCGAGTTGGCGGCACATGTGAAAGTGTCGATGCCGCAGCGCGTCGGATCATTGATGAAGCGGGTTTTGGCGAGTACTTCGTGCATCGCACCGGTCACGGAATCGGTATGGAGGCGCATGAGGAGCCGTACATGGTGAATGGAAACCGCACGTCAATCGTTGCCGGTCACGCGTTCAGCGTGGAGCCAGGCATCTACATCCCGGGCAAGTGGGGGATGCGTCTCGAAGACATCGTGGTCGCAACTGCCAGTGGGCCGGATTCGATGAACCGCGCGAACCACGATCTCGTTTCCGTGAACGTCTGATCGCACATTCTCGATGATCCGTCTCGACGCCGCAACGGTGATGCACCAGTGGGCGGTGGGTGGACTGTTGTTCTTGTGGTTCACGACGCGACGAGGTGTCGCCGGCCCCGGATACGCGATGTTGCTGCGCATCGTGTACGCGGTCTTCGCGCTCGTTGCAGTGGCACTCGGCATTCGTTACGGCGTGGTTCCCGTGCGCGAAGTTTCGGCAGCGGTAGTGGCGCTGGTCGCCATCGCTACGGTGCGCAATTCGAATCCTCGGCTAGACCTTTTAGCGCCACTCGTCGGTGTACCTGGCTTGATTGCCGGTGCGCTGGTGGCCGCCGACGGTGGCACGGATACGGCCGTCTCAGTGCTACGAATCTTCGTTTCCGCCGCGTTCCTTGGCGCAGTCAGCGACGCGATGTTGCTCGGACATTGGTATCTCGTGCAGCCTGGGATGCCCCGCAAGTTGCTGAACGAGATGGTCACCGCGGTGTTGTGGCTATGGCCAATTGAGGCGATTGCGCTGCTCTTGCCGACCGGCATGGTCAGTGTGTTGAACGGCACCATCGACGACGGTTGGGACGGTGTCTTGGGATGGTTCTGGCTCGCCTCCACCATTCTCACTGGCGTGCTCACTTTCGTCACGAGAGCAGCGCTAAAGGAACGGTCGTATTCGGCCGTCATGGCCGCAACTGGATTGATGTACCTGGCCATCCTCACTGCGTTCTGTCAGGACATCGTCGCGCGCGCTCTCCTCGCGGGCTGAGTTCGATCGTTAGTGTTTGTCGCGATGACGCGGAATTTTCTCGGAATCGAACGATTGCGTTCCTCGGGTACGAACGGCACTTGGGTGTTGCCAGTTACACCCCGTCTCACGACTGCGTCAAGGTTCTTGTTCGGCGGAGCTGCTCTTGCTGGTGCAGTGGTGGCGATGGAAGAGATGAGTGGACGCCAAGTTGCATGGTCGACGGCGCAGTATCTCGATTATGCAATGGTTGACGAAGAAGTCGAATTCGACGTCTCGCTCGATGTCGTTGGTAATCAAATCACTCAGGCTTCGGTGACTGGTCATGTCGGAGATCGAGTGATTGTCCGTGCGATGGGTGCATTGGGTAGGCGCAACTTCGCTCATCGACATGTGTTCTCAGGTTCCCCCAACGTGCCGCGCCCAGATGATCTGCGGAGAAGTTCGCTTCTGCCGCATGTGGCTAGGACGATTCATGACGAGTTCGATCAGCGTTATGTGATTGGTCGCAGTCTCGAAGATCGTGACGGAAGTGTTTCGGATGGTCGCACATTGATGTGGGTGCGCATCATCGATTCTGATGACAATGCCGACAGCACCACGTTGGCAATGTTTGGCGATTTTGTCCCACTGGGAGTAGGACAAGCGCTTGGAGTTCTCGGAGGTGGAAACAGCCTTGACAACACCCTTCGTATCGTGCAGTTGGTTCCCACTAAGTGGGTGCTTGTCGACATCATGATCCATGCGGTGGAGCGTGGCTTTGGGCATGGATCGTTGAAGATGTACGCCGAGGACGGCTCACTTTTGGCCGTTGCCAGCCAAACTTGCATCGCTCGACTCTGGAAAGACAGAAAATGGTCAGAAGAAACGGCGTAACGGTTCCACTTCCCGGTCACCTCGCGGATCAACGCGAATGGCTGAACGAAGTTGCCGACATGGGGTACAGCGATATTTGGTCGGCGGAGACGGACGGTGCGGACGCGTTCACGCCACTCGCACTTGCCGCCGCGTGGGAGCCACGACTGCGCCTCGGCACTGCCATTGTTCCCGCCTACACGCGAACCGCGCCATTGATCGCCCAGAGTGTCGCTGCGCTAGCCGACGCGGCTCCGGGCCGGTTTGCTATCGGTATTGGATCGTCGAGCAATGTGATCGTGGAGAAGTGGAACGGTGTTCCGTTCGTAGAGCCCTACAAGCGCGTGCGCGACGTAGTGCGATTCCTGCATGACGCCTTCACGTTCGAAAAGGTGGCGAAGTCGTATGACACCTTCAAGGTGGATGGTTTCCGCTTAAGCATCCGACCAAGGGTCAAGCCGACGATCCTCGTCGCAGCACTGCGTGAGGGAATGTTGAAGCTCGGTGCGCGTGAAGCCGACGGTGTGATCATCAACTGGCTGTCGCCCGAGGACGTGAAGAAGGTGGTGGGTGTGGTGCGCGATGCAGCGGGCGGAGCCGAGCGCGAGGTCGTGGCACGGATATTCGTCTGTCCGAGCGAGAACGCCGAAGTGGTGAGAGCTGGCGCTCGGTTTGCCATCGCCGCCTACATGAACGTTCCGGTGTACGCGGAGTTTCACCGTTGGATGGGGCGCGGCCCTTTGATGCAGGGCATGTGGGATGCCTGGCAGGCAGGCGATCGCAAAGCGGCTCTCGCTGCGATTCCGGATGAGGTGGTGGACGATCTCGTGGTGCACGGCTCGCCGAAACAGTGCCGAGAGCGGATCGATCAGTACTTCGCCAATGGAGTGACGACGTCGTCGGTGTCGATCCTGCCTCTCGATCCCGAACTTGACTTCCGCAAGGCGCTCAAGGAGCTTTCACCGAGCGCATCGTGAATTCGTCGCACGCGCGACGACCATTCGCCGGAGCACGAGATCACTGCGCCGCGAGCAGTGCGCAAGTGACGCGCCACGAGCAACACCTCGTCCACGCAATCGGTAGGTACCGGATGGCCCAGTTCGCGTGGTGGTTCGGGGTGAGCGAGCATCTCGAGGACGAGTGACGGAGCGGTGCTCGTGGCTGCTGGGCTGAAAAGTTCGCCGTCGCGACGTGTTTCCACCAAGACACCATGATCGATCGTGTGCACGGCGTCGCCGATGCGCACCTCGATGACCCCTGCCTTTCGCAGGTCGTCGGCGAGGTCCCGCCTAGAGAAGCACTGAACGAAGGCTTGGAGACGATCGCGCGTGAGGGCTGCTTCTTCATAGCGTTGACTTTCCGCGAACTCGTTCATTCGTTTGTCCAGTAGCACGGCAATCGACTCCGGCGATGAGTCGAGAGCCTCGAGCACCCAATCGACGGTGACATCGTTCGACGAGTCGCCTTCGCGATCGAAACGGGGGAGCACCGACTCGATTGCCTCTGCGGTAGTTGCAGCGAGCGACCGACTGGTAATCGGCCCGAGGTGGATTCCTTCGGTGATCTTGCGCGCGTTGACGAACTTCAACTTTGTGGATTGACCGGCGATCGACGTCTCTTTGGTGACACGGAGGTAGCGGTACTTCTCGCTGCGGGTTCCTGCGCGGTTGTACTGCGGAAGCAGTCGCGCAATGAGTCGCGCCTCGTAGATTGCGGCGGTCATCGTGTCGGGCGTGACGATGTAGGCGATTGAGCGGGTTTGGCGGAGCATTGCTCCCACCTTGCGTCTGGTTTCTCCCGTACTGAAATAGCTGCGCACTCGTTGGCGCAAGTTGGTGGCCTTGCCGACATAGAGCACGGTCGAGTTGTCGCCAAGGAACAGATAAACGCCCGGCAGTCGGGGGATGTCTTCGGTGAGTCGGAGCTTGGAGCCTTGCGGGTGTTGATCGAGTTTGGTGAGCGCCGCGAGATCGTCCAACCCGACCACGCCGTAGCCCGAAGATCGTTCGATCAGAACGTGCAGCAAGTCGGCGGTGGCGAGTGCGTCATCGAGTGCGCGGTGACTCGGTTGATGGGGCAGGCGCAGCCATTTGGCGAGTGTGGCGAGTTTGCAGTCGGGAACACTGCCGCGCAATACACGTCGAGCGAGCGCCACGGTGTCGAGCACTTTGTTGGTGAGAGGCTCGCGGTCGTTGCGCAGCAGTGCCGCATTGACGAACCCCACGTCGAAGCGAGCATTGTGTGCCACGACCACCGCATCGCCGATGAACTCGAGCAAGGTGGGAAGAATCTCGCCAACGCTTGGAGCGGCCATGACCATCGATTGGGTGATGCCGGTGAGCACGGTGATCGCGGGGGGAATCTCGCATTCAGGATTGACGAATGTCTTGAACGTGCCGATGCACTCGCCTCCACGGAACTTTGCCGCGCCAATTTCGGTGATGCGGTCGTGTTCGGCGGAGGCACCGGTGGTTTCCAGGTCGAGCACGCAGAACGTGACGACAGGGAGGGGAGTGCCTGGGTCGTCCAGAGAGAGTTGGCGGGCTTCGGTATTGCTGCTGATGGTCAGGTATTTGAGCACACGGGTGTGTGTGCGTGATGCGGTGTGCTCAAGAAGTTGCGACGGTGGCCCGGAACTTCTCCACGAGGTAGGGACCACTTGCCACAGGGGCATAGCGCGGGCCATCGCCAATGCAGGTGGGCAGGCACGCGATCTGGGCATCCCAATTGGGTTGATGAAAGTAGGCGATGCTCTGGCGACGCGTGCCCGAGTCATCCAGGTTGCTCGGGTTGTTGACGCGGTGCATGGTGCTGCGCCAGCGATCATTTGTCCAGCGCTGCAAGAGATCACCGATGTTGATGATGAGCGCGCCATCGTGCGGCACCACCTCGTGCCAGTCGCCGTCGAGCCCGAGTATTTCGAGCCCTCGTGAATCGTCTTGCGGCCACAGCACGGTGAGCGAGCCGTAGTCGCTGTGCGCTCCAGCGCGTAATTGGTCGCGCGCTGGGCGAGCCTGTTGCGGTGGATAGTTGAGCGCGCGCATCGCTGAGATGGGGTAGGTGAGGAATTCTTCGAAGTGATCGTGCGGCAGATTGAGTGCTGTGGCGAACATGCCCATTATTCGCGCGGACAATTTCTCCATCTCGCGGTAGTACGCGGCCCACGCATCGCGGAAGCCGACCGGCCGAGTGGGCCACGGTGTCGGCACGTGGCAAAACTCGATTGCGGCAGGGTCGGTAAGTGACGGATCGCGCTCGAGTGGGCCGGCGTTGAACGTTTCTTTCAGGTCGGGTGGTGTGGCATCGCCGCGCGATTTGGCGAGCGTTTCTTGTGTGACACCCATGTAGCCGTACGGGTAGCCCGGGCGCAGCACCTCAGACGCGAGTTTCTGCCGCGCCGGCAGATCGAAGAATTCGTGCATCGTGTTCCACATGGTTCGCATGACCTGCTCATTCACGCGATGACCGACGAGGGTGATGAATCCGGTGTGTCGACAGATTTGGTCAACTTCTTCGGCGATGCGTTGCTGGGTATCGCGGGAGCCAGATTCGAACTCACCGAGATCGATGATTGGGGCCGCTCGGTGGGGCATCGCCCAAGGCTAAGGGAGTAGCGTCACTCGGCAATGACGCGCGAAAAGGTGTACACCCGAGCGGGTGACGATGGCACGACCGGATTGTTCTACGGCGGTCGAGTGGACAAGGACAGCGCGTTGCCGCGAGCGTACGGCGCAGTCGACGAGGCGCAAGCAATACTCGGATTGACGCGCGCAGAAGCCGGTAGTGGAACTGAGCTTGATGACATGCTCGTGCACATCTGCCGAGATCTGTGGGTGCTGATGGCGGAGCTCGCCACGCTCCCGGAAAACCGTCACAAGTTGGTTGACGGCAAGACGCGCGTGACTGCGGAGATGGTCGAGAAGTTGGAACACATGATCGACTCGCTGGATGAGCGCTTCGAACCACCGCACGATTTTGTGGTGCCGGGGCAGAACAAGGTGAGTGCACTGCTCGACGTTGGCCGAACGGTTGCCCGTCGCGCGGAGCGTCACTCGCTTGCTGCTGCGCCACCCCCGTCGCAGGCGTGTCCCTACCTGAATAGGCTTTCGGATCTGTTGTGGACGCTTGCACGTTGGCAAGAGGGTGAGTCCCTCGTGACCAAGGACGTGAAGTAGCCCATCGCAACCAAGTAATCCACCGAGAGGGAAGTGAGTAGCACGATGGCCGTGAAGTTCGAACTTGCAGCAAAGGCTCCGAGCCAAGTTGGTGTGATTGGGGTGCCCGTCACGGAAGACGGATCACTACCGCGCGAGGTCACCCTCACGCGCAAGCAATTGGAGACGGTGGGGTTCACCGGCAAGGTGGGACAGACCTACATGGTGCCGGCCGCCAAGGGTGCCATTCTCGTTCTCGTCGGTATCGGTGCTGCGAACAAGGTGACCCTCTCGTCGTTGCGCAAGAGCGCAGCGGCGTTCGGTCGCGCCGCTTCGGGCTACTCGAGTGCGGCCACGAGCTTGGCCCAGGTTGGTCGTCTCGATCGCAAACTCGCGGCGCAAGCGGTGGTGGAAGGCATCGCTCTCGTTGCGCATCGCTATACGGCGTTGAAGACGGTGGACAAGACGGCGCCGAAGTTGGAGACGGTGACGCTTATCGGAGCCGCCGGAGCAGGTATTGCTGCGGGCGCTCGACGGGGTGAAGTGATCGCCAAGGCCACCAACATGGCCCGCGATTTTGCCAACATGCCGCCCGCGCACCTCACCGCGCGAATCTTTGCCGACAAGGCAGTCGAGATCGCCGGTGCGAGTGGCCTCAAGGTGGAGGTATTCAACAAAGATCAACTCATCGCAATGGGCTGCGGCGGTCTCGTCGGTGTCAACCGCGGTAGTGCCGAACCGCCGCGGATGGTGAAGTTGACGTATCGCCCGAAGGGCGCGTCGAAGACGGCTACCAAGCCGCACCTCATCCTCGTCGGCAAGGGCGTGATGTATGACTCGGGTGGAATCTCGTTGAAGCCTTCCGATGCATCGCACGCGATGATGAAGGGCGACATGAGCGGTGCCGCGGCAGTGTTGGCCACGATGAGCACGCTGAAGGACCTCGGTTGCCCGAACCAGGTGACCGCTTATTTGATGTGCACCGACAACCTGCCGTCGGGAAGCGCGATGGCAATGGGTGACGTGCTGACGATTCGCAACGGCAAGACGGTGGAGATTCACAACACCGACGCCGAGGGTCGTTTGATCCTCGCCGATGGTCTGTCATTGGCCACCGAGCAGAAGCCCGACGGCATCGTCGACATCGCCACGCTCACCGGGGCAATGGCACGCGCACTGGGCGACGGCATGGCCGGCGTAATCGGGAACAACCAAAAGATCGTCGATCAACTGCTCGCCGCCTCGTCGCGCACCGACGAGAAGCTGTGGCAGTTGCCGCTCGAGCGTGAGTACCGTCCGGCCCTCGACTCCTACATCGCCGACATGAAGAACGTTGGTGGCGAGGCCGGAGCGATCACCGCAGCGTTGTTCCTCGACGAGTTCGTGGGTGACACGCCGTGGGCACACCTCGACATCGCTGGTCCGATGTGGACGAACTCAGACAGCCACTGGTTGCAGAAGGGCGCCACCGCTTACGGCACGCGCCTCTTGATCGACCTGGCACTGACCTTCAAGCGCCCGGGCCGCTAAACACAGCCCAGGGGGTCAATCCTTCTGGGTTCCCACCTTCAGGTCGCGGAATGGCGACTTGGAATCGATGCCGACATCCTTGGGTAGACCGAGCACTCGCTCGCTCACGATGTTGCGCATCACCTCGTCGCTACCGCCGGCGATTCGCATGCCTGGCGCGCCAAGCAACAGCTGATTCCAGGCGAAGGTTCCCCATTCTCCGGAGTCGGCTTGCAACTTGACGCCAAGCACATGAGCCACGAGATCGTTGATCTTCTTCTGATTGTCGACGAGCGCCATCTTGCCAATCGACATTTCCGGCCCGGGCGTTTGTCCCGCACGGATCTTGTCCATTCCCCGCTGTGAGGTGAGGCCGGCCAGACGGGACGTGATGTAGAGATCTGCAAGCTGGTCGCGCACGAGAGGATCTTGGTCGAGTCCATAGTGGCGAATCATCCCGAGCAATCGGACGAACATCGACGTTTCGCCGCCGCCCATCGCGCCGATCGATGCACGCTCATTCATCAACGTGGTGAGCGCAACACCCCAACCGTCATTTTCTGCACCGAGAATGTGATCGGCAGGAACGCGCACTTCATTAAAGAAGACTTCGTTGAAACTCGCGCCACCCGTCATCTGGCGGAGCGGACGAATCTCCACGCCTTTGGCATGCATGTCGACGATGAAGCAGGTGAGTCCTTTGTGCTTGGGCAAACCCGGATCGGTGCGACAAATTACTTCGCCGATGTCGCTGAACTGAGCTCCCGAAGTCCACACCTTCTGGCCGGTGATCACCCACTCGTCGCCGTCACGCTCCGCTTTCGTTTGCACCGATGCGAGATCGCTTCCGGCACCTGGTTCGGAGAACAACTGACAACCGACAATGTCGCTGCGCCACAGCGGACGCAAGTAGCGCTCCTTGGCGGCCTGCGTGGCGTGGGCGAGGATCGTGGGCGCGACCATGCCGAGACCGATTTGAAAGACGCCGAGGCTCGGTGTGCGGTACTCGCGCTCGACTGAGGCATATGCGCGCTCGTGCGCAGGGGTAAGGCCAGAACCACCGAATTCGGTAGGACCGGTGATCCACCCGAACCCGTTATCGAAGCGAGTGGATTGCCACTGCTTGGCCTGACGGACAATCTCCATCTCGGCTTCCCGATCGCGCTCCTCGAACATCGCCACATTGTCGGAACCTTCACCCCACACGAATGCGCGCTCGCGCTCCTTTTTCTCGGCGTGCTGATCGAGAAATGCACGTGCCTTTTCGGTGAACTGTTCGACGGAGATCGGGGTCGTCATGGCGACCACGGTACCCTCCGCACTACTGTTGATGTATGGGCCAGCCCGTAGCAGTTACCGTCAAACCGTCCACCTTGCCGAATCGGGTGCGCTTCGAATTGAACCGCTCGCTTACGGGAATGGGGCACGAGCGATACACGGAAGCCGCCCAAGCCAAGGGGGTGAAGCCAGCCGACGAACTGGCGCGCCGCCTGTTCGCCACGGGCTCGGTCAGCGCCGTGCACGTCTTTGGCAGCATGGTCACCGTCGAGACACGATCGGGCGCCGATGTTTCAGCGCTGCAGACAACCGTCGAGAATCTGTATCAGTACTGGAAGCCGGGCATGGAGCCGCCGTCGCTCGAAGAGTTGATGAAGCAGGTTCCCGCCTCGGCGGCGCCTGCCGCTGCCCCCGCCGCCAGCGGAGACGCTGCTGCCAACCCCGATTTGGCTCGTGTGCCAGCGCATTTGCTGGCCCGCTCCCAGGCCGCCCTGGCCAAAGCCCGCGCAGCGAAGTAGGGATCCGCGGAGCGAACCTTTGGTTCGCGCAGCGGGGGTCATAGTTCGCGCAGCGGGGGTCATAGCCCGCGCAGCGAAGTAATTGCCTCATTATTGGGGGCTGAGTTACGCCCTTTGAGGGATTCCCATGTGATGATTTCGTGGGGATGCTAAATACCGATATTTCTTTGCAGGACGTGGCCCAGATGCTCAATGTCCACTACATGACGGTGTATCGCTATGTACGCCAAGGCCTGCTTCCGGCAAAGAAAGTCGGCCGCACCTGGTTCGTGTCGACCAGTGATCTCGAGGCCTTCAAAAAGGCGCGGGCGGCCGAACTCGAGGCTCCCGAGCAGGGTCGGTCGCGTGCGCCGTGGGCGGAGCGGCTCGAGTCACGGCTGATGGAAGGCGACGAGCGCGGCGCCCTCGAGGTGATGGAGTCGGTGTTGCGTGCTGGCAACGACCTCTACTACTTGTATCTGGAGGTGTTGTCGCCCGCGCTCGTGTCGATTGGCGCGCAGTGGGAGCGTGGCGACATCGAGATCTTCGTGGAGCATCGCGCCACCAACATCGCGATGCGACTGATGAGTCAAGTGGGCAGTCGCTTCTCGCGTCGTGGTGTGAGCAAGGGCACCGTGGTGATGGGCGCACCACAAGGTGAGGAGCACGCAATGACGGTGGCGATGATCGCCGACCTCGTGCGCAGTGAAGGTTGGATGGTGCACGATCTTGGGAGCAACATGCCTGCTCATTCGTTCGCTGAAGCAGTTCGGCAAAGCAATGATGTGGTGGCGGTGTGCGTGGGAGTGACTATGACGACGTCAGTGACTGCGGCGCGCGAGTCGGTGATGGAGATTCGCAAGGTGTTGCGACCGGGTGTGCCGATCTTCGTGGGCGGAGCGGGTATTCGCAACGAAGAGACGGTTGAACTCGTGGGTGCCGATCAGTGGTCCAAGGACGCCCGTCATCTCGTGGAGTCGCTCGGCCAGTTGGCTCGCCGCCGCTGAGTTGGCGAGTGGCGCCGCTCGAATGCGGCACCAGTAAATAGCGAACATACGTTCGCTACAGTGACGCCCATGAGGCTCACGGGAACACTCTCCGGATCGCTCGCCGAGCCGGCCACCGCCGTTGAGCGGCCTGCTCTCGCGGTTTTCGAGTCGCTCGCTGCAGTGTTGCCCGACGGCCTTGTGCGCGGGCGCAGCGTGTTGTGTTCGGGGGATGCCGCAGTCTCGCTTGCCCTGGCCGTCGTCGCCTGTGCATCACGCAGTGGGTCGTGGTTGGCAGTGTTTGGTCTCGGCGATCTGGGCTTGCTTGCTGCACATGAGCAAGGCATCGCACTGGAACGCACGGTGCTCGTTACGCCGCCTGCATCTGCCAGTGCGTCATCTGCCGGTACATGGTTTGCTGCGTTGGGTGCCGCCGTGGAGGGTTTCGAGTTGTTGTTGGTGGAAGTGTCGTCACGGATTCCGGCGGGCGAAGCGCGCAAGCTGCAACAACGCGTGCTCGCCCGACGTGCGGTACTCGTCCTCGTCGATGTCGATAGCCGACATGCTCGACAACCCGTTTTCCAGCCCGATGTGCTGTTGCACACGGTCACTGCACGTTGGTGCGGTATCGGCGATGGTCACGGCCACGTGCGTGAGCGTGAAGTGATGGTTGAAATGAGTGGTCGGCGAGTGCCGGCAACGCAGCATGCCGCACGGTGTGTCACGTTGCCTGCGCCGCGCTGACATGTCACGCGTGGCTGCCACTCGGGTGGCGGCACTCGTGTTTCCGGATTGGCCGGCTGTTGCGCTGCAGCGGGAACTCGCCAGCCGAGGCGAGCGACACGACGTGGTGGCCGTACTGCGTGCCCAACGTGTGGCGGCCTGCAGTGCGCTCGCCCGAGTGGCCGGGGTACGCACGGGGATGCGGCGTCGCGAGGCGCAGGCGGCTTGCGCCGACCTGATCGTGGTTGCCGACAATCCCGAGCGCGATCGATTGGTGTTCGAGCCGGTGGTGCGGGCGGTTTCTGAGATGGTGCCGCTCGTCGAGGTGGGCGATCCGGGCACGGTGGTGTTGCCCACCCGCGGTCCATCGCGATATGTCGGCGGCGATACCGCGCTCGCCGAACGGTTGCGTGCGCTCGTCGCTGCCACAGGAGATGAACCACCGCTGCACTACGGAGTGGGGATCGCCGACGGGCGGCTGATGGCGATGGTCGCGGCAATGTCTGCCGTCGACAAACCCGGTGTGGTCGTCTCGGTTGGGCACAGCGCCGAGTTGCTCGCACGTCAGGCAGTGGCAGTGCTCGCGCTGCACGCTGGCGTATCGATCGAGATGATTTCGTTGTTGCAGCGACTCGGGGTGTACACCCTCGGCGATCTGGTGGCGATCGAAGAGAAGTTGCTGGCAGCCCGCTTCGGCTCTCTCGGCGTGGAGGTCCATCGTCTCGCTCGCGGCCTCGATCGGCATCCTCCCATCGTCGTGGCGCCACCGCCGAATCACGCCACCGAGCAACACTTCGAACACCCGGTGGAGGATCTGCATCGAGTGGTGGCGTGCGGTCGTGAGATGGCAGTCGAGTTGTGTGCGCACCTTGTTGCACATGCGGTGTCGTGTGTCAGTTTGCACATCTCGTTGCAGGGTGATCATGGCGAACACAGCGAACGCGTGTGGTACGAGTCGGATGGTCTGGGTGCAGAAGCAATCGCGGAACGTGTGCGGTGGCAGATGGAAGCGTGGGTGCGCAGTCGCACGTTGACGAGCGGTGTGGTGGTGATACGTCTCGTGCCCGTCGAGTTGCGAGCCTCGTCCGGCCGCCAGTTGGGCCTCTGGGATCCCTTTGGTGAGCAGGCCGAAATGGCCGTCAAAGCCGCTCAGCGCTTGGCTTCCCTGCTGGGGCCCGAGGCCGTACGGGTGGCCGAATGGCGGGGCGGACGGGACCCCGCGGAGGCCTTCGCGCGCACCTCGGTTGCGCTCGTTGATCTCGCTCATCGCGCCGCTACTGCAGTGACACCGGATCGTCGTTTCGTCGGTGCGTTACCGAGCCCCACTCCCGCATACGTGCATCACCAACCAGTTGACGTGCAAGTGCTCGATACCGATGGTCGGGTAATCGTGGTGAGCGGGCGGCATGAAATGAGTGGCACGCCCAAGTACATCGTCATGGGTGGAAATGAACTCGACATCATGTCGTGGTCGGGCCCGTGGCCGGTTGAAGAGCGATGGTGGGATCCGCAACGTCATCGTCGCGCAGTACGAATGCAGGTGATCGTGGGCGAGAGCCCCTCGATGGCGCTCGTACTCACCCTGGAACAAGGCCGTTGGCGCGCCACTGCGCGGTATGCCTAAGTCATGAAGAAAATTCACTGCAGTTGGTAGATTCTTGGACTCATGTCAGTGCACACGAGCGAGCGCAATCAGCATGTAGTCCAGGCATTGACCGCACATTTTTCTGCTGCAATTCCGTGTGACGAGCGCGAGCGCAAGTCA
>Ga0129333_10002728_pt1 | contig 16454 bp, 10 predicted proteins | sample CPB6_08_DNA_FD_94474 | JGI IMG/M metagenome (GOLD analysis project Ga0129333, IMG submission 94474) | Freshwater to marine salinity gradient microbial communities from Chesapeake Bay, USA - CPBay_Sum_0.6_0.8_DNA | ecosystem: Environmental > Aquatic > Marine > Coastal | place: USA: Chesapeake...
AGTGCTGCTTGGGTTGTTCTTTATACTGATGCAGACTCAAGAACTGCAGATGCATCTAGATCATATCTAACGGATCCAACTCCAGGTTCTGGAGTTATTGCAGAAGTTCGCACAACCTCTGCAGGCATTAGCACTTTCCTAATGTCACCAGGTGTCATTGGATGGAACAATGATGTTTCTGTTGGTAGTACCATCTATGCTAGAGTTACTAATAATGATACATCGGCAGGCATTATTACAGTTAGTTTAACCGTAGTTAAATTAGAGGATTAATTATGTCGGAACTTAAAGAATACATCGTTACTCTTAAAAGTTATGATGATCTTGATAGTTTTTATAATGATATGGAAACTCCTGGAGGAAGTTTAACAATTCCAAACAGAGAAGTTGAATGTTCTTGTAGAAGATCTATTAGTCGTAATACTCATTACATGCTTTCTGTTGAAGAAGCAGAAAAAGTTAAAAATGATGATAGAGTTTTGGCTTGTGAGGAACCAGCAAGAAATCGTGGAATTACACCAATTCTTTTCTGGACACAAACTGGTAACTTTGAAAAAAGTGCTGGAATTGATAGCAATGATAAAAATTGGGGATTATATAGATGTATTAGAGGATCTCAAGTTTCAAATTGGGGAACTAATTCCACAACACAACAATCTTCAATAACAATAACTACGACAAGCTCTGGAAAAAATGTTGATGTTGTCATTGTTGATGAACACGTAAATCCAGATCATCCAGAATTCGCTGTTAATCCTGATGGAACTGGAGGTACAAGAGTAAATCAGTTTAATTGGTTTCAATATAGTTCAGCATTAGGATACACTACAAGTGCTAATTACACTTATAGTACCTCTGGATCAGCACCAAATGGCAATCACGGAACTCACGTAGCAGGTACTGTTGCAGGCAATACTCAGGGATGGGCAAGAGATGCCAACATATACAATATGTCATTTGATGACACACTTTCTGGAGTTACTAACTGGGATGAAAAGCTTTGGGACTATTTGAGATATTTTCATTTGAATAAAGCAATTAATCCTGCCACAGGAAGAAGAAATCCTACAGTTACAAATCACAGTTGGGGATATTCTTATGGCAATATTTCCTTAACAAATGTCACTGCGGTAAATTATAGAGGAACACTTACATCTGTATCTGGAACCAGTGCCCAGAAAAAAACAACTTTAGAGGCAAATGGTATTCCTGTTCCAGGAGGAACTTATTTGTATGCTATGCCTGCAAGAGTGCCTGCAGTTGATGCTGACATACAAGATGCAATTAATGATGGAGTTATTGTTATAGCAGCAGCTGGAAATAGTTATTGGCCTACTGATGTTGAAGGCGGAAATGATTATGATAACTATATTACAATATCTGGAAGTAATTATTATCCAGTAGATGGATCAAGTCCAGGTGCTGCAGAAAATGTTATATGTGTGGGATCTATCGGAAGTAAAGTGGCAGAGTACAAATCTGCTTTTAGTAACTATGGAGAAAGATGTGATATATGGGCTCCAGGATCCAATATTATATCTTCAGTTTATGATAGTAGTGCTGCCTCAGAATTTTCTGTTTTTCTTGCCGATGATCCAAGAGATTCTAATTACAAACTGGCATCTATTTCAGGAACTAGTATGGCAAGCCCACAAGTCAGTGGTGTGATTGCATGTTTAGCTGAACAGCAACCAGATTTAAAACAATCTGATGCTCTCCAATATTTAATTGAAAATTCCACTTCAAATGTTGGTGATTATGGAGATGCTGGAACAGCTTCGCCATATGAGGGTTTTGGAGATTCTTATAATCGTTATCTTTTTTATAAATCAAAAAGGCAAGAGACTGGATCTTTGCAAAAATCTATTTTTGGAAATAGAAATCCAAATACATCTGGAGTGAAGTATCCAAGAACTAACAATAAAGTCACAAAGGCATTTTGAAATGTTTGATAAATAGATAAAAAACTCTGTAAAATGGCAGCAATTATAACTGATCAGATTAGGATATTAAACGCTAAAAATTTTTTAGCGGGTGTCACTTCTGCATCCAATTCATATTATTCTTTTGTTGGACTTCCTAATCCTACAACCATTCAAAGTGATTGGGATACAACACCACCATCTCCTGTGGATAATTTTGATTACGAAAATAATACTTGGGATACTGTTATTGCTTTAAAAAAAATTAATACAAGTGATGTTAGACAAGTTGTAAGAAAAGTAACTTGGTCTTCTGGAAGAATATATGATTATTATAGACACGATTATAGTACATCAAAAATACCAAAGCATTCTAGTGGAACTAGTTTATATTCAGCAAATTATTACGTAGTAAATAGTGATTATAGAGTTTATATTTGTTTACAAAATGGAACAGATCCAGATACTCCTGATGGAAAACCATCTCTCGATGAACCAACTTTTACAGATTTAGAACCAAGATCGGCAGGATCTTCTGGTGATGGATATATTTGGAAATATCTTTACACAATTAGTCCAAGTGATATTGTTAAATTTGAATCGACGGATTTTATGCCAGTTCCTCTTAATTGGGAAACTAACAGTACAGATTCGGCAGTTAGAGATAATGCAATTGATGGATCAATTAAAATTGTAGTAATCACAGATAGAGGCGTAGGATTAGGAACTGCAAATAGAACATACACTAGAGTTCCTATTAAAGGTGATGGAACAGGAGCAGAATGTACGATAGTTATTAATAATGATCAGAAGGTAGAGTCTGTAACCGTCTCCAATCAAGGATCTGGATATACTTATGGAAATGTTGATCTAATTGCAGGTAATATTCCAACAGGAACTTCTAGACCTGCATTTGATGTTATTATTCCACCAAAAGGAGGTCACGGAAAAAATATTTATAGGGAACTGGGTGCAACAAATGTTATGTTGTATTCGAGAATTGAAAATGATACAGAAAATCCAGATTTTATTACAGGAAATCAAATTGCTAGAATTGGAATTATTGAAAATCCATTAGGATATAACTCTTCACAGTTGCTTGGATTGGATAAAGCAAGTGCAGCATATGCTTTACGTTTAACTGGAACTGGATACAGTTCTGCAACTTTTACTCCAGATTCTATTGTTACACAAACAGTTGGTACTGGCGTAACTGCTGCAGGAAAAGTAATTAGTTATGATCAAACAACAGGAGTATTAAAATATTGGCAAGATAGAACTTTATCTGGATTTAACACAGTTGGAACAGCGCAGTCTAGTCCAACTTATGGATATAATTTAACGGAGTTTACAAGTTCTCCATTGACTGGTGGAAGTATAACTATTTTAGGTGGAAGCACTAATCTTTCTATTAATACATCATTTACTGGTCCATCCACTTCCATAAATAATAGAACATATTATCTAGGTCAATATTTTGAGCAGGGAATTTCTACACCTGAAGTCAAAAAATATTCAGGAAACATCATTTATGTAGATAATAGACCATCAATCACAAGATCCTCTAATCAAAAAGAAGACATCAAAGTCATATTGCAGTTCTAAAGAATTATGCCACAGCAAACTAATCTCAATGTATCACCATATTTTGATGATTTTGATGCAAATGATAATTACTATAAAGTTCTCTTTAAACCTGGGTATCCAGTACAAGCAAGAGAACTGACTGGTCTTCAGTCAATATTACAAAATCAAATTGAGAGATTTGGGCAACACTTTTTTAAAGAAGGTGCAAAAGTAATTCCTGGCAATACTGCATATACTCAATCATATTATGCAGTAGAACTTAATAATACTTATCTTGGAATTCCTGTAGACTCCTACATTGATCAAATTTTAAAAGCAAAAATTATAGGTTTAACCTCTGGCGTAACAGCAGTTGTAGATAAAGTATTGCTATCTCAAGATTCGGAAAGAGGAAATTTAACTCTATATGTTGCATATCTTTCTTCAAGTACATCCGATAACGCTTCTGAAAAATTTGTTGATGGTGAGTTATTAGTAACCGATGCAAATATTAGTACAGGTGTTTTAGGAAATACTTTAATTTCTGCAGGAGAACCATTCGCGTCATTAATCTCTACAAATGCGACTTCAACAGGTTCTTCTTTCTCAATATCAAATGGAGTTTACTTTATTAGAGGTACTTTTGTTAATGTTGAAGATGAAACTTTAATTCTAGATCAATATACAAATACGCCAAATTATAGAATAGGATTATTTGTTAACGAGGAAATAGTTAACTCTGATGTTGATGAAACACTAACCGATAATTCTAAAGGATTTAATAACTATGCTGCACCTGGAGCAGATAGACTTAAAATTTCTTGCTATTTAACTAAAAAACCTCTAGACGATTTTAATGATTCTAATTTTGTAGAGTTAGCAACTGTACAAAATGGAGTTTTAAGAACTCAAGTCAAAAATACAAATTACAATATTATTGCAGATGAACTTGCAAGAAGAACATATGCAGAATCTGGTGATTATTGCGTAACACCATTTGATATTAATGTTAAAGAATCTTTAAATGACAATTTAGGAAATAATGGTGTCTTTAATGCGGGCCAATTAACTTATGGTGGATTGCAAGCATCTGATTCATTTGCAGTTTATAAAGTTTCTCCAGGTAAAGCATTTGTAAAAGGATATGAAATTGAAACTATTAGCCCAACATTCTTGGATATAGAAAAACCAAGAACAACAAAGAAATTAGAAAATCAAGCAATTAATTATGTAACTGGATCAACTTTAAGATTGAATAGAGTATTTGGTAATCCACAAATTGGAATTGGCAATACTTATGTCTTAAGTTTAAGAGATTCTAGAGTTGGCATATCATCATTGTCTGCACCAGGAAAAGAAATTGGTCTGGCAAGAGTTTATGATTCCAGATTAGAATCTGGATCTTATAATACGTCAAATGCAAACGTAAATGAATGGAATATTTCTTTATATGACATTCAAACTGTAAGTGAGATTACACTTAATGAGCCAATTACATTAACTACACCTACTTTTATCAAAGGTAAGTATAGTGGCGCAACTGCTTTCTTGAAAAATACTGTTTCTGCAGGAACAGCAGTCACTGTATATCAGAAATCTGGAGAGTTTGTAACTGGAGAACCATTTATTTTTGATGGTATTGAAAACAGTAGAGTATCTACAGCTGTTACTTCTTACGGAATTGCCGATATTCAATCTATTTTTTATAATGGAGGAACAGGTCTTGGCGTAACTTTCGCTGCAGACACTGTTCAATCAAATAACTTTTTTGTTGGAATTGCTACTGTTTCTCCGGTAGATCCAACAAGTGGAATTAGCACTATTGTAAGTTCAAATTCACTTTTTCCCGGAAAAATTGCAAAAGTAGGAAATCTTGTTAAATTTAGTGGACTTTCTTTGGCAGATCCAATTTTTGCAAAAATTGTTAGCGTAGGATCAGCATCGGTTAATATTACCGGTGTTACTACTGTAACGGGAGTTTGCCAAGGAAAACTACCTCCTAGCTCAAATTTATCCGTTACCGATTTAACTTTACTCACAACGGATTTAGAAATCTCAGCAGACGATACTTTATATACCATATTTCCAAAATTAAATTTAGAATCTGTCGATTTAACAAATACGACATTAACAATTAGAAAATCTTATACTGTTAATATTTCTGCCAATAAACTTTCAACAGCAGTAAGTGCAGGAACAAACGAAACTTTTCTTCCTTTTGATGAAGAAAGATATACGTTAATAAGATCCACAGGAGAAACTGAAGTTCTCACTTCAGATAAGTTTGCATTTACAAATGGTTCTACTCAACTTCAAATTAACAATTTGGGAGCAAATGACACTGGAGCAACTTTAATTACAACTCTTTCTAAGATTAAACCAACTGCAAAAGTAAAAATAAAAAATAGAGTTAATAGTATAACTATTGATAAGTCAAAAAATGCTGCATCTGGTGTAGGTGCAACTACTTTGAACGATGGACTAACATTTGGAAAATATCCTTATGGAACCAGAGTTCAGGACGAAAATATTTCATTAAATGTTCCTGATATTATTGAAGTTCTTGCAGTTTATGAATCATTCGATACTTCAAATCCTTCTGCACCTAAAGTTACTTTAAGTTCAATTAATGGACCTTCAACTAAAACAACAGATTTGATTATTGGCGAAAAATTTGTAGGAAAAACAAGCGGAGCAATTGCAGTCTATGCAGAAAGACTTAGTGATTCTCAAATTAGTTTCATCTCAAAAAATGAAATTCCATTTAAAGAAGGCGAAACAATTAATTTTGAAGAATCTAAAGTCCAAGCGATTGTTACTACCTTAGAAACTCCAAGTATAAATGTATCTGCAAACTTTACTTTTAATAATGGTCAAAAAGGAACTCATTATGACTATGGATTCTTAACAAGAAAATCGACAGCAAAAGAATCAACAAGAAAATTAAAAGTATATTTTTCAAATGGATATTATCAATCTTCAGATGATGGTGATATAACAACAGTAAATTCATACAAGACTTTAGACTACACTAAAGATATTCAATCCGTCAATGGAATTAGAAACACCGATTTAATTGATATTAGACCCAGAGTTTCTAGTTATACAGTATCTGAAAATTCAAGATCTCCATTGGAATTTTATGGAAGATCTTTTAATGGTTCGGGCAATTCTGCTGCAAACATTCTTGCCTCAGACGAACAAATTACTGTTGATTATTCATTCTACTTAGGAAGAATTGATAGAATTTATATTACAAAAGAAGGTAAGTTTCAGATTCAATATGGTGATCCCGCAGAAAAACCAGAAAAACCAGTTTCTGTTGATAATGCATTAGAAATTGCCTATGTAACATTGCCACCGTATCTTTATGATGTTTCACAAGCATCTATATCTTTCTTAGAGAACAAAAGATATAGAATGTCTGACATTAAAAAACTTGAAGATAGAATTAAAAATCTTGAGTATTATACATCACTGTCTTTATTAGAAACAAATACTGCAAATCTTTTTGTTCCTGACGCAAACGGATTGAATAGATTTAAATCTGGATTTTTTGTTGATAATTTCTCATCTCTTCTTGCACAAGAAAATAAAGTTGAAATTAAAAATAGTCTTGATATTACAACCAAAGAGTTAAGACCAAGACACTATACAAATTCTATTGATTTAACACTTGGTCCAGTTTTAAATACAAATTCAACAGCAGATCTTGCTTTTACTAATCCAGAAGGAACAAACATTAAGAGATCTGGTGACATTATTACATTGAGTTACACTGAAGTTGAGTGGTTAAAACAAACTTTTGCTACTAGAACCGAAAGTGTAACTCCATTTTTAATAAGTTTTTGGCAGGCATCGATGGAACTAACTCCATCATCGGATACTTGGGTAGATACTGCAAGAATTGAAGCAAAAATTATTGATGTTGAAGGAGATTTTGCTGCGACAATGGCAGAAGCTTCTAGAACAGTTGATGTAGATCCACAAACAGGATTTAGTCCTGTCTTATGGAATTCTTGGGAAACTGTGTGGACGGGTCAAGAAGTTGTAAATACAAGTTCAACAAGACAAGTTCTTGGTTCATTAGGTTCTACAGAAAGACAGGGACCTGGCGGTCGAGGGAGAACAAGAACTTTTACAGAAACGACAACAGATACAGTCATTCAAGATAATTTTACAGAAGTTATTGATACCGGCATATCAACTAGAACGGGTATAAGGACAATCATTACTGAACAATTTGATAAAACATCTGTTGGAGATAGAGTTGTAAGCAGAGATCTTATTGCTTTCATGAGATCAAGAAATATTGAATTTAAAGCAAATAAACTCAAACCACTTACTCAAATATATTCTTTCTTTGATGGTGTCGATGTAACAAAATATTGCACACCAAAACTTGTAGAAATTTCTATGTTATCTGGTGTTTTCCAAGTTGGAGAAACTGTTGTTGGATATTTAAGATCAACTGGTCTTGGTGGAAATTGGAGACAATCCGAACCAGGAATTGCTTTTAGAGTAGCACAAGCAAACCATAAAAATGGACCATACAATGCTCCTACCGAAATTTATAAAAATAATCCGTATCTTTCGCAAACAGGAACAACCGCAGTTGAATCTTTCTTAGGAACTGCAGGAACTGTACAAACTGCTGGCCAAGGACAAATTTTACCTGCATCATATTCTTCAACATCTACTATTTTGAATGTTGACACATTCTCTCTTTCAAATCAAGCACAGGGAGAATTCAGTGGTTATATTCAACAGGATATGATTCTTGTCGGAAGAACAAGTGGAGCACAAGCAACTGTAACAAACGTAAGATTGGTTTCTGATTTATCTGCATCTTTAATAGGAAGTTTCTTTATTCCAAATCCAAATATTACATCAAGTCCTAGATTCCAGACTGGAAGTAAAGTCTTTACTTTGATTAATAGTCCGGTAAATGATAAAAATGTTGCCAGCACAATTGCAGAAGAAGGATTCTCCTCAAGTGGAACTTTAGAAACAGTTCAAGAAAATATTATTTCTGTTAGAAATGCTAGAGTTGAGAAAAAACAAGAAACTGAGCAAGTTGGCGCGAGAAGAACTACAGGTGCTCAATTTACTGGTTCTACAGTAATTTCAACGTCGGAAAGATCACAAACAGTAACAGAATGGTATGATCCACTAGCACAATCTTTCACTGTAGAAGATGAAACTGGCGTCTTTATTACAAAATGCGATGTTTTCTTCCAAACTAAAGATGACATGGATATTCCTGTCACTTTCCAAATTAGAACCATGCAGAATGGAGTTCCTACACAAAAGATTCTTCCGTTCTCTGAAGTGATTGTAAGTCCAGATCAAATTAATATATCTCAAGATGGATCTGTTGCAACAACATTTACATTTAAATCTCCAGTTTATTTGGAAGGAAATACTGACTATGCAATTTGCTTGGCTTCTTGGTCAACCAAATATAGAGTCTTTATTTCTAGAGTTGGTGAATCTGATGTTATTACAAATGAATTTATTTCAAATCAACCATACTTAGGTTCTTTATTTAAATCACAAAATGCTGCTACGTGGGATGCAAGTCAATGGGAAGATCTTAAGTTTACTCTTTATAGAGCTGAATTTGCTACAAATGGAACTCTTGAAATTTATAATCCAGAACTTTCTTCAGGTAATGGACAAGTTGCCACATTAATGCCAGATTCTATTAACTTAACTTCTAGAAAAATTAGAGTTGGATTGGGATCAACCGTTCATGATTCTGGACTTCAATTGGGAAATGTTATTTCACAGCAAGGTACAAATGCAACCGGAAAATATGTTGGTAGTGCTGGTATAGCAACAGGAACTTTAAATGTAATCAATGCAGGAATTGGATACACTCCATCTTCTGGATCATTTACGTTTAATAATGTAAATTTGGTCAATATTACAGGAACTGGTAAAAACGCTACTGCGAATGTTAGCATTAATAATGGTGTTGCTATTGCAGCAACAATTGTAAATTCGGGAAGTGGATATCAAGTAGGTGATGTTCTGGGAATTACGACAATCGGAAATGTATCCGTTGGGCAAAACATTAGACTTTCTGTTGTTTCAATTGCTAGTACAAATGAATTAATCCTTGACAATGTTCAAGGAGATTTTGTAGTTGGTGCTGCGAATACTGTTCGATATGTTAACAGTCTTGGTGTAACAACAACACTAAATGCTGCTCGTGGTGGAAATGTACAAATTTCAAACATTGAAGTTGTAAATGATGGACTTCATTTTGTTGTAGATCACAAAAATCATGGAATGTATCATGAAACAAACAGAGTAACATTGTCTGGAATTCAACCAGATATTATACCAACCAAATTAACAACCACATACAATGCAACATCTACAAATCCAATCACTGTTGCAGATAGTAGCAATTTCTCCAGTTTTGAGAATGTTGGAGTTGGAACTACAAATGTGGGTTATGCATTAATTGGTGATGAAGTTATTTCTTATACTTCAGTTTCTTCTGGAACTTTAAGTGGAATTACTAGAGGATCTAATGCAAAAGATTATCCAGTAGGAACACCAGTTTATAAGTATGAACTTGGTGGAGTCTCTCTAAGAAGAATAAACAAAACACATCTTCTCGATGATGTAACTGTAAGTAATCCAATTACTTTTGACTCATATAATATTAGATTAGATATGTCTTCAAGTGGTGTAGCAAGAACTGATGGCGTAAGTTTTCCAAAACTCTATATTAATCAAACCAAATCTGCTGGCGGTCCAACAATTAAAGCAACTCAGAACATGCCATTTGAAGCGATTACACCAATGATTCAAAATATTACAGTACAAGGTACTTCTGTGGGTGCTGATATCAGAACAACATCTGGTTCCAGTATTAGTGGTTCAGAAGTTCCATTTGTAAATAAAGGATATGAAAAAGCGACATTAAATAGAATTAATTATTTTGATTCTCCAAGAATTATTTGTTCTAGAATAAACGAAACTACTAGATTAACAGATCTTCCAGGAAACAAGTCACTAAATCTTAAAATCAATCTTACTTCAATTGATACCAGGATTACGCCTGTTATTGATGCACAAAGAATGAGTGCTATTCTTGTTTCTAATAGAGTTAATAGTGTAATTACAAACTACGCAACAGATAACAGGTGCAACAGCATTGCTGATGATCCAACTGCTTTCCAATACATATCAAAAGAAATTAGACTGGAAAATCCAGCAACATCAATTAAGATCATTACAAATGCACATATTAATTTGTATTCAGATATTCGTGCATTCTATAGCATTTCCGAGACAGAAAACTTTGATCCTATCTTTGTTCCATTTCCTGGATGGGATAATTTAGATTCTAAGAAACAGATTATATCGTTCGCAGATAGTAACGGAAAATCTGATTTATACGTTTCTAATACATCAACACTTGGATTTGATTCGAATCAACTTGAATATAGAGAATATACTTTTACCTCAGATTCATTGCCATCATTTAAATCTTATAGAATCAAACTCCTATTAACTTCTACGAATCAGGCATATGTTCCTAGACTAAAAGATTTGAGAGTAATTGCACTTGCTTAATATGGAATATTTAAAAGTCAAAGGACATCATAATTTATTGAGAGATCCTCAAACAAATTCAATTATTAATACAAATATGTCTGAATATCAAGAATATATTACACGTAGAGATACTAAAAAAAATGAGGAGCAAAAGATACAATCTATTGAGGAAGATGTTGCTACAATGAAAAATGATCTGGATGAAATTAAAACGTTACTTAGGAGTTTGATCAATGGATCCAAATGACATTACACTTGAAAATTTATCTAAAAGTTTTGAATATGTAAAAGCAGCTACTGAGATTGATTCTATCGAAGATATTGAAGATGTGAAAAAAATTGCAAAATGTTATTTTAAATTATATTTGAAGCAACAAGAAGTTGTAGTTAGTTTAATGAAAATCAGTTGATAAATATTTCTAAGAGGTATTTTATAAATGGCGCAACCATCTACTAGGCAAGAACTAATCGATTATTGCAAAAGAAAACTGGGAGCGCCAGTTTTAGAAATTAATGTTGCAGATGAGCAAATAGAAGATTTAGTTGATGATGCTGTTCAGTTTTTTCAAGAAAGACATTTTGACGGTGTTTATCCAACATTTTATAAGTATAAAATCACACAACAAGACATTGATAGAGGAAGAGCACCAGGTAATAACTCAGTGGTTGGTCTTGCAACTACTTCGGTAACAACAACTATAGTTGGAACTGCGACTACTTTTACATATACAGAAAATAGTAATTTCTTGCAAGTTCCTTCAAATGTTATCGGTGTTAATAAGATTTTTATATTTGATGGCGCAAACACAATCACACATAATATGTTTAGTGTAAAATATCAACTATTCTTAAATGATATTTACTATTGGGGAACTACAGAACTTTTAAGTTATGCAATGGTAAAAACTTATCTTGAGGATTTGGACTTTTTACTCAATACACAAAAACAAATTCGTTTTAATAAGAGACAGGATAGATTATATTTGGATATTGATTGGGGATCAGTAAACGTCGGACAGTATATTATTATTGATTGCTATAGCACTTTAGATCCGAATGATTATTCAAGAGTTTGGAATGATTCATTTCTCAAACCATACTTAACTTCATTGATTAAACGGCAGTGGGGTCAAAATATGATGAAATTTACTGGTGTTAAACTTCCTGGAGGTGTGGAATTAAATGGCAGACAAATGTATGATGACGCTCAAAGAGAAATTGATATTCTAATGGAAAAAATGTCCAGCACTTATGAACTTCCTCCTTTAGATATGATAGGATGATTCTATGCTCAATCCATTTTTCTTACAAGGATCACAATCTGAGCAAGGTCTTATTCAAGATTTAATTAATGAACAACTTCGTATGTATGGAGTTGAAGTTTATTATTTGCCTAGAAAATACTTAACAGAAAAAACTTCTATTAGAGAGGTCATTGAATCCGAATTTGATAATGCATATCCAATCGAGGCATATGTAGAAAATTATGAAGGATATGGAGATAATACAACTATTCTATCAAAATTTGGTATTCAAGCATTAAATGAATTAACAGTTACAATATCAAAAGAAAGATTTGAAAATTATATCACGCCACTTATAAAAAATCAATCAAATATAAAATTAGCAAGTAGACCTAAAGAAGGAGACATAGTTTATTTTCCTTTAGGTGATCGTTTATTTGAAATTAAATTTGTAGAGCATGAACAACCTTTTTATCAACTCCAAAAGACATATGTATATACATTAAAATGCGAACTCTTTAGATATGAAAATGAAGTTATCGATACTGGCGTTGATAATATTGACGACAGTATCGCTGGATCCGATGATCTATCCTCAGGATCTACCTCATCTCTTGTTAGAACATTCACTATGTCTGGAATTGGTGTAACTGCTACAGCAATTACAACATTGCTAAACGGAGGTATTCGTTACTTTAATATAACAAATAGAGGTGGAGGTTATTCATATGCACCTAGAGTTGCAATTTCTTCAGCGCCAGCTGGTGGGTTAACAGGAATAGGATCGGCAACATTAATAGGTGGTATTGTTGTTTGTACGGATAACACAAATCCAAATAGAAAATCAGTTCAATCGGTAGAAGTAATTAATCCTGGATTTGGTTACACTCAACCACCAAGCGTAGCATTTTTTGGAGATGGTGTTGGAGCAGCGGCGACAGCAGTGATTGGCAATGGAGTTATAGGAATTGTAACCATTACCAATGGTGGATCAGGATATTCAGTTTCACCTACTATCACATTTACAGGAATATCTTCTGTTTCTGCAGCTGCAACTGCGGTCGTAAGTTCTGCAGGAACTATTACCTCTATTAGATTGACAAATGCAGGACTTGGATATACACAGGTTCCAACTATAACAATATCAGCACCACCATTAGATGGAGTTGGTACTTATCAATTTAATGAAATTATTACTGGATCGACAAGTGGCGCTACAGGAAGAGTTAAGTATTGGAACTCTATTTCAAATAGACTAGAAGTATCTAACATTTCAGGAACTTTTGTAATTGGAGAAATAATTGTTGGAGCTGCATCAAGTGCGTCCAGAACTCTTAGATTTGTGGACGAATTTCCTGCAGATGATGGATTTGCTGCAAATAAAGAAATTGAAGATGATGCCGAGGAAATTGTAGATTTTAGTGAATCTAATCCATTCGGAATGCCATAAATATATTTTATTAGTTGGTATAAAATTTCAAGAATATGTTTGAATACTTTTATCACGAAATACTACGTAGAACTATCATTGGATTTGGTTCTTTATTTAATGAAATATCAATAAAACATACCAATTCCGATGGTGTTGTTATTGATGCGATAAAAGTGCCACTTGCATACGGACCAACTCAAAAGTTTCTAGCAAGACTAGAACAAGTTCCAAATTTAAACAAACCAACTCAAATTACATTACCAAGAATGTCATTTGAGTTCACTGGATTAACTTATGATGCGTCTAGAAAAGTCACTACAACACAAACTTTTACAACTAAAGACGCAGCAACTGGAACAGAAACAAAAAAAGTTTTTATGCCGGTTCCATATAATATGCAGTTTGAATTGAGTATTATGTCAAAATTAAATGACGATGCTCTTCAAATTGTTGAGCAAATTTTACCATATTTTCAACCATCTTATACTCTTACAGTTGAGCTTGTTGATTCAATTAACGAAAAAAGAGATATTCCTATAGTTCTTGAAAACATCACAATGCAAGATGATTATGAGGGCAATTTTACTACAAGAAGAGTTTTAATTTATACGCTTAGATTCACTGCAAAAACATATCTCTTTGGTCCAGTATCTAGTGCATCCAAAGATATTGTTAAAAAGACAACGATTAGTTATATTACAGGAGATACTACAACAAGTCCAACTAGAGAGGTTGTTTACTCTGCAGAACCAAGAGCGATTAAAAATTATACAGGAGTTGTAATTACAAATATCTCTAAAGATATTAGTAAAGAAGACACTCTTATTACAGTAAACGACGCAAGTTCTATTTCGCTAAATTCGTATTTGGATATTGAAGGTGAAGAAGTATTTGTAAGATTAAAATCTGGAAATGTGTTAACAGTTGATAGAGGAAGAGATAACACAACAATTACACCACATCTTGCAGGAGCTCAAGTAAAATCAATTACGTCTGCAGATAATTTATTAATACAAGATGGAGACGATTTTGGATTTAGTGGAACAACACTATGAAAATGACTAAAAAATTTGACAAACTCAACGATACTTTTAATGTTTCTGGTGAAATTGTTTCAACAGAACCAGAATCTTCAATTGAAAAAATAGAAAAATTATCTGCTACAGTAGATGATGTTAAAAAAGATTATGAATACACTAGAGGAAATTTATATTCATTGATAGAAAAAGGACAAGAAGCAATTAATGGCATTCTTGAACTTGCACAAGAAAGTGAAATGCCTAGAGCATATGAGGTTGCTGGTCAATTAATTAAAAATGTTGCTGATGCCACTGATAAATTAATGGACTTGCAAAAGAAACTTAAAGATATCGAAGAGGAAAAAGTTAGTAAAGGTCCAACAACTGTCAATAATGCTCTTTTTGTAGGATCTACCGCAGAACTAGCAAAATTACTTAAACAACAAACAGAAAATGAAAACGTTTAAAGTGTTTCAAGAAGAGTGGACTAATAAATATAAAAAGAGTATTGATTGCTCAAATCCAAAAGGATTTTCTCAACGCGCTCATTGTGCGGGAAGAAAAAAAAGAGCAAAAGGTGAACAGACTAAATCAAAACCAGTTGAGTAATGCAAAAGTTAAAGACACATAAAACGGTTGAGCAAATTGCTAAGAAGCATCGTCTTGATGTGTCCTTTATACAAAAGCAACTTGATATGGGCGAACCGATTGAACATGAACATACAAAAGATCATGATCTAGCAAAAGATATTGCTCTGCAACATCTTGATGAAATTCCAGATTATTATACTCGTTTGAAAAAAATGGAAGCGGATGCCAAAAAGCATCATAAAAAATTTAAAGATGTAACTGAGGAAGGTCTTCGTGATTGGTTTGGTAAATCTAAATCAAAAAAAGGTGAAGAAGGTTGGGTAGATGTTGTTGATGGTGACGCTTGCGCCAGAGAACCTGGAGAAACTGCTACTCCTAAATGTGTTTCATCTGAAAAACGTGCTTCGATGACTAAAGCAGAAAGACTTGCTGCACGAGCAGCAAAAAGAAGAGAAGATCCAAATCAACCACAAAAATCTGGTGCAGCTAAACCAACTATGGTAAGAACAGATAGAAAAACAAGGAAAGAAGAAATGGATTTGCAAGAAGTAAAAGATAAACCAGGTAAAGGTAGTGGAACAAAAGATGCCTGCTATCATAAGGTAAAATCTAGATATAGCGTTTGGCCAAGTGCATATGCATCAGGAGCACTGGTCAAGTGTCGTAAAGTTGGTGCAGATAATTGGGGAACCAAATCAGAAGCAACTGAAGAGCAAAGATATTGTCCATTATGTGATAAGAGAGAAACTAGATCTGAATGTTCTTATGGCGGAAAGGCTTGGGACAAAGTTTCAGTCAAGGACGAAGAATATTCAATGGTTCGTTCTGAACTAGAAACTCTTATGAATGCTGCAGAAAGACTTAAAGCAAAGGTAGGAAAAGGCGAAGGAAATCTTGAAGCATGGGTTCAATCAAAAATTACAAAAGCAGCAGACTATATTGATACTGCAGCAGATTATGTCGTAAGTGGTGAGATGGAAGAACAAAAAATGGTAGATAAGATTATGGATGAGATGAAGTGTTGGCCTGGTTATAAGAAAAAAGGAACTCAAAAACTTTTTGGTAAAAAGTACAATCGCTGCGTAAAAGCAGAAGATGTAAC